>Ga0070727_10005356_pt1 | contig 10523 bp, 8 predicted proteins | sample tdAd472_FD_66722 | JGI IMG/M metagenome (GOLD analysis project Ga0070727, IMG submission 66722) | Marine sediment microbial communities from the Atlantic coast under amendment with organic carbon and nitrate - tdAd47.2 | ecosystem: Environmental > Aquatic > Marine > Coastal > Sediment | place... | reverse complement strand
CTCTTCGAAACGCGAGCCCATGACGCCGGCGGTGCCGAGCTTCGCCGCGACGTGGTCCTCGTCGATCTTGAGGGCCTCTTGGAAAAGGTTCATGCCCTCCGACTCTTGGTGCGTCTGGACGTACAAGTAGCCCCAGCGGACGCGGAGGTCGGGGTTGGACTCATCGGCGTCGATCGCGGCGCGGAAGACCTCGTTGGCCTGCTTGACGTCGCCGAGCGCCCACCAAGCTTCGGCGCGCACAGCGGGGTCGCGGGACTCGAGCAGTTTGCGGTAACAGGCCGTCGCCTGCGGCCGGCGGCCGCGGTCCCACTGGACGTCGCAGGGGATGAGCGAGGGGTCGCGAGCGCCGCGCTCGTCGCCGTAGACGGCCAACAGCGGCGCAGCGGCGAGCAAGAGCAGCAGCGATGGGCACAGGGCAAAGCCGGGGCTGCAACAGCTCAAGCGGAGGTGCGCGCGCGACGTCAAGGTTGCTGCTCCTGCTGGGCGGCCAGCTCCTCGATGGATGCATCGAGGGTGGCTAGTTCGAGCAGCAACGTCTCCAGCTCGTCGAAGTACGCGTTCTCGTCCATCGCTTCCTTGCGCAGCTTCAATTGCTCGATCCTCTGCTCGACGGCGTCGCGCTGCTCGATGAACGGGCGCAGCGCCGGGTTTCCGCGGATCTCAGCCGCCTTCCCCAGTCGAGCCAGCGTGAACGTCTCCGGCGCATCTCCCGATAGACGCGCATGCTCGGTGGCTAGGTTGCTTGCGGACTCAAAAAACCCTTGCACCTTGGCGTCGGCAAAGGCGAACGCCTCTTGGACCGTGATGCGCTCGTCCTTGTTCGTATCGGCCTCCGGGTCCTCAAAGGCGTCCGTCCAGTACTTGGAAAACCAGGCGGCGTTGCGCTCGCGGCCGTTCTTCGTGGCGGTGATCACAATCCGTCCCGGAGCCTCCAGCGCCTCCACGGCGGCGCCGCTGGAACTTGTGGCCACAACAACCACTTGGCGCTTGGCGGCAATCGCCCCCAGTCTTTCGGCCAGCCAAACGGCGGTGACGTCCGGACCGGGAATGTTGAACTTGTAAGACCGGCTCGTCGCCGTTCCGTGTCCAATCAAATAGACGGCCAACTCGTCCTCTGCGCCTAACCGATCTTTCAGCGTCGCCAAAGACGAATCCAACTTCGATTGCTTGGCCTCGGCGCCAGGTACGACGATGACGCTGCCGGACTCGCCCACGGACTCTTTCGCCGCGCGCTCCAAGCGCTCAATCTCCTCCGCGAAGCGGGTCTCATAGCGCTCTTCACCCCCCAGGCCGCCAACGATGAGGACATGCAGGTCGGCTTGAGCTGCCGCCGTCGAGAGCGCCGTGACCAACAGGATTCGCGCGATCATACCGTCCCCCACTGGCGGCGCAGCAGCCACTCGGTCGCCTTCAGGCCGAACAACAGCAGGAACATGAGCGGCATGTCCCAGAGGTCCAGGATTTCTCGGGCGGTGATGCCGGCTTCGGAGAATCGAATCTGGTCCGGCAGAGCGGCAGCCTCGTCGAGCGTCCAGTACTGACCGCCGGTCTGCTCAGAGAGCTTCTCCAGCAGGCTGCGGTTCTGTGCCGGAGAGAAGTTCTCGGCGACGCCGTTCTCGCGGCGCACGTGCAAAACGCTTCCTCCCAGCGAGTCGTCGCCGACGAAAGCCTTGGCCTCAATACGGTAAGCGCCCGGCGTAGGCGCAATGGCTTCGGCGAGATACACTCCTGGATCTTCAGGCGAAGGACGCATCTCCACCGTTACCGGCTCGCCCGTCTCGGGAGTCAAGGTTGCGGTCACCAGCGCGTTGTTGGCAGCCTCGAACTCTTTTGTTCGCGCCTGAACCCGGAGTTGGATGGTCGGATCGTCCGAGTAGACGGAGCGATCGGTAGTCAAGTGGATGGGCTCAGGAGCGCCCGTGACCAGCCCCCGCAGCAACTGACGCCAGAAAGTGTGGTGCCGTTGATCCTCGTGGGGCAGGCCCATCTTCCACCGCCAGGAACCGCCCGTCGCGAAGATCATGGCGCGGCCGCGGCCGTAGTTCTGGCGCACCAACAGGGGAATCCAGCCGCGGGGCCCCTCGGCTTCCAGCAGCGTGACGGCCGCGGGCTTCAGCTCGCCGATGCTCTGATAGTCGGCGATATCGGGCATCCCGTCCCAAAGTTCACGGTTCTTCTGGTCGGAGCCGTCCAAGCGCGTCAGCAGGGAGTCGGCTCCGTAAGGAGTCAAACGAACGGCAACCTTTTCTCGCTCGAAAGTAGCGCCGCCGCTGCTGAGCTTTGCCGGCAAGGCATCCGCCACGCGCGAGGCCGCCCAGCCGCCGTCAGCCAATCCGTTGCGGCCGGCCAACATCATCAACGTGCCGCCGCGCTTGGACACGAAGTCCCGAATCATCTCCTGTTGCGCGGGCGTGAAAGCGGCCGCCTCGAAGCTGCCGATCATCAGTCCCTCGTACTTGAACAACTCCTCCGCCGAATCCGGGAAGCCGTTCTGCAAGTCCGTCGGACCGTCGACTCCTTGGCGGTAGAACTTGTTGGTCGACGTGCGCAGCAGCGTCGTCAGTTGGACGCTCTCGTCCTTTTGAACCGCGCGTCGGAGGAACTTATATTCCCAGCGCGGCTCTCCCTCCACATAGAGCACCTTGCGTCGTCCGCGGGGGACGTCGAGGACCCGACGCAAGGCATTGTTGCCCGTGATCTCCTCGCCGTCCAACGGATCGACCGAGAAGCGTAGGTCGCGGATGCCGGCCTCGCCGGCGGGAAAGTCGACGCGCACCGTCTCGACGTCCTCGCCGCGCGCCAACGTCACATCCTTCGATGCAATGATCTTTTCGCCGTCGCGCACGGTGAGGCGGGTGGAGCGGCCGTCACCGGGATGATGGATCGTGGCCTGAGCGGTAACCCGCGATTTCGGCAGCGCCTGTCGGGGAAGAGACACAGCCTGCAGCTCAAGGTCGTTCGGTATCGACTCGCGGCCGACGCCAATGGTGTGGACCGGAACGTTGCGGCGGCGGATGTCGGCCATCAATTCGCGACTGAAGAGCCCGGAATTATCAGACCCGTCGCTGACGACGACGAGGGCGCCCAGAGGAGTCGCGGCCGACTCTCGCAAAACGCCGCCGACCGATTCGCCGAGCCTCGTCGCGTCGCCGGGAGACGGAAGCGCCTCCAGCGACTCGAAGCGCTCCAGATTCCCCGCGAAGCCGTACAGACGCACGCGGAACTTTTCCCGTAGACCGTCAAGAACTCCCGCGTTCAGCGTGTCGACGGCCTGCTGTAGGCGCGACCTTTCGCCTTCACCGAGCGCCATCGAGCGGGAAACGTCGAGCAACACGGAGACGACGTTTTGCTGGGAGCGCAGCGAGCGCACCGCCAGCCCCGGCTGCCAGAGGGCGAACAGGGCGACGGCCGCCATCGCCGCCTGGAGAGCCCACAGGGCAAATGACCGCCGCGGGGACAGCGCGGAGGTGCTGTTGCGCATGTTCCAGAAAAGCGCCGCCCCGGCCGCCACGACGAGCAGGAGCAGGAGCCACACGGGCCAGCCGCTCCCAAACACAAAGTCTCCCTTGCGAAAGACCGACACCGGATAGTTGAAGAAAAACTCGAACACTCTGGATATTGCCGCCGTCAATGCGTCATCGCATATATGACGTAGTTTATGCCGAAGCGGTAAGCAAGAGCCGTCATGTTCTCTGGATAGTCGGGATAATCCGCATGTTCCCAGGCGTCGCCCAGGTCCATGTTGAAGTTGATGGCTACCATGAGCCGATTCTCGTCGTCGTAAACCCCGCGCCAATGCGGGGGCATGCCGTCCTCCCGCTCCCACGTGACCCCGGAGTAGACGGTGCGATATCCCGGGATCTGTATCCGTTGGTCCAAGTCGTAAAGAACGTGGAGAACCTCTTCATCGTCAGCGAGTTCCACAATCGGCCGGTCTGGAAAAACAGTCTTCATGCCCTCCACAAAAGCAGCCCACTCGTAGCCGCCGTGGAAGTCGTCGACCATCAGGAAGCCGCCACGCAGAAGGTACTCCCGGAGTTTCGCCGCAGAGTCTTCATCGAGCGCCCACTGGCCGACCTCGACGCCGTAGAGCCAGGGGTACTCGAAAATCTCGTCGGACTGAAGATCGACGTAACGCCCGCCCTGAGCCGCGTCGATGCCGGTCAGACGGCGCACGCCGTTCATAAAGTGGTACTCGGCTTCGGGCCAGTCGGTCGTCCAGGATCCCCCGCCCCGGCGCCCGCCCCACCCCGGATAGGCCAGTCGAGTGAAGAAGAACTCGGCGCGCACGCTTTCGTCGGCGAAGCCCATTCCCGCCGGATACTCGCGGAATCCCCCCCGTCGGCCGCGACGCCCGTAGAACTGCCCGAGCAAAGGAATAGCGACCAGCGCCACAATCAGCACTGCCGCGAGCCGAGACCGGAGCAGTCGCGCCATCAAACAGTCACAGCGTTAGCATAGGACTTGACCGCGCCAAAGGGAAATCCTGAATGTCAAAAGTAACCCTAGTCTCCATCTTGATCGGTCTGGCGGTGCTGGCCCTGATCTACTCGTCCATGCAGGACGTGACCGGCTACAGTTGCGAAGTCTGCGTCACCTATAAGGGACAGACCAACTGCGCACGGGCGAAAGGATCCAGCGAGGAGGAGGCCCAGCGCACAGCCCAGGACACCGCTTGCGCGACGATCTCGTCGGGGATGACGGAATCGATTCAGTGCTCGAACACGCCGCCAAAATCGGTCGAGTGGTTCTAAGGGCGTCGCCCGAACAGACCGCAGCCGGAGACGGAATTGACAGCTTGGATACCCTATCAGCTGACTATGTCCCTGACGCGCCGTCACGTACTCGCTCTGCCGCTCGCCGCGGCCGCACGACCAGCTTTCTCACAAACTGAAATCGCCGACATCGCAGACCGGAGAGAGCTGTTCGTCGACGATCGAATGATCGAAAGAACCGCCGGCGTCGAGCTAAGACTGCATGCGCCTCGCGAGGAGGGCGTAGCCGTCCGGTTCGATCAATCCTGGGAAGGGCCGCTGTCGACCTACGTGGGCGTATTCAAGGACAACGACCGCTTCCGCATGTACTACCGCGGCTATACCGCGGGCTCGGAACGCGAGTCGCCGGTCTGCTATGCAGAGAGCGACGACGGCGCTTCCTGGCGCAAACCGAACCTCGGGCTGCACGAATGGAAAGGCTCCAAGGCCAACAATGTCCTCTTCTCCGGCCTGGGCTCGCACAACTTCGCGGTCTGTCCCAACCTCCGCCCGGGCGCGCCCGCCGACGAGCGGTACTTGGCGATCGGACGCGGAACGGCCGATTTCGACGTGAAGACGCTCTACGGATTCAAGTCTCCAGACGGTCTCCACTGGTCGCTGCTGCAAGAGAAGCCGGTGATGACGGAGGGGGCATTCGACTCGCTCAACCTCGCGTTTTGGGATCCGAACGTGGGCCGCTACGCCTGCTACTTCCGTATCTTTGTGGATCGGGTCCGGCGCATCGCCCGGGCTGAGTCGGACGACTTCCGGCAATGGGAGTCGGTCGGCGAGACGCGGATCTCAGGCCCGCGCGAACAGCTCTACACCAACGCGACGACGCCCTACTTTCGCGCGCCGCACTACTATTTCTCGTTCCCAAAACGATTCATGAAAGAGCGCCGGCGCTTGGCCGACCATCCGGAACAAGGAGTCTCCGACGGAATCTTTCTCTCCAGCCGAGACGGAATCCACTTCGACCGAACCTTCCAGCAAGCGCTGCTGCGGCCCGGTCTGGAGGAACGAAACTGGGGCGACCGCGGCAACATGTTCGCCTGGGGGCTGGTAGAAACAGGCCCGCGTGAGATGTCCGTCTACTTCACGCGCAACTATCGCTATCCGACGAATCGCCTGGAGCGAGGGACCTTTCGACTGGACGGGATCGCGTCGGCGCGGGCGGGACGTCCGGGAGAGCTGCTCACCAAGCCCCTGCGTTTCACCGGGAACCGACTGACGCTCAACTACTCCACGTCCGCCGCCGGGTCGGTCCAGGTCGAGATCCAACAGCCGGATGGGCGCCCGCTGAAGGGGTTCGCACTGAAGGACTGCCCCACGCTCTACGGCGATGCGATCGACGAGACCTATCGCTGGAGCTCCGGCGCAGATCCGGCGCAGATCGCGGGCAGACCCGTGCGCCTGCGTTTCAAGATCACTGAAGCAGACCTCTATTCCTACCGCTTCACGACCTAGCCCCGACTTGACCGAGCGCACCCGCCCCGAGAACGCCAAAACATTCATGGGCTAAGGTGTTTGACTTAGCCCATAAGCGGTCAGTACACTTTCTTGGTGCGGAACAAAACATGATGGTGCATTTTCGTTTCAGCCCGTCCGTGGCGAAGCAGGCCAGCCTCCTCCGCACGTTGATGGAGTTTCAAGGGGTCAACGTTTCCGGCGAAGCATTGAGCGGTTCGGCGACGCGCAACGGATCGGACATCCTCTTGCTCGGTCTGGAAGAAGGGTCGCCCGAAGTCCAAGCGGCGAACCGAGAAGGGGGTTGGGAGCGATGCCTGGTCATGATTCTGAACCCGAGCGATGCGCCGCCTCCGCCTGGAGTTCTTGAATTCAGTTCAGACGGTGTTCAACGTTTGCTGCGCAGGCTGGGACGCCCTTTGCGGGACGCGCCCCCACGGCCGGCTACGGCAGAAGAACAGCGCACGCCTGGCCCGGAGCGCAGACGCTGGGACCTGAAGCGGTTCCGGTACGGCCTGTGGTTGGAGTTTGCCCGGGTGACGGGTTCAGGCAAGTTTGACCCTTACCCGCTCATGAACTCCAAGAAGGAAAAGATTGAACGCGCGCTTTCGGGGGAGATGAGCAAGTACCGCTTCGACCACGACAGCAGTGGTCCCGAGCTGCTCGAAGACGCGCTCGACCACGTTTGGGACAGCTTCTCCGATCGCTTTCCTTGCGCGGTCCATGTAGTTGACGCCTTGGCGGAGCACGTTTGGGAGGCCGCGTCTCCGACGATGCCGGACAGACGCAACCGGGATCGAGTCGGCTCCGACAAAGACGGCGCCGAGACGACGAACAGCAGCACCGGCGAAGGCATAGAAATCGGAGTCGCAAACACCCGCTAGTTAGCTCAGCGGCGCCCTTCGCACGCTCTCTAAACGCCTTTTTTGCGGCGTGTTAGCATCGGCCTTTACTATGAACTCAGCGCCCGCCCGGCAATGGACCGGACTTCTCGTCGGACTCGTCCTGCTCTCCTTGGCGTGCGCGCCGTCCGTGTCGCGAGACTCCGGCAATGGGGCCGCTGGCCCGGAGATAACCCACGGCCCCATGCTCGGCCGCCTGGACGACAATAGCGTCGGCGTCTGGGCGCGGACGTCCGTGCCTGCTCGCTACCAGGTCTACTACGGCACAAGCCCGGACAATCTGACGACATCGATCGCGGTGAACACAAGGTGGGATCGCGACAACGCCGGTTGGGCCCTGATGGACTCGTTGGAATCGGACACCAAGTACTACTACGAACTCTCGACGACGGACCTCCCGAGCGGCAATACGCGACTCAGCGGGCACTTCCACACCCTGCCGACGTCAAGCGACGTCTACGACCCGAAGACCAACCCCGACGGGTTGTTCAACGTTCGCTTCGAATTCGCTTGCGGCAACAACCAGAACCTAGACGCGGGCAGCGCATTCGGGCCGGACCTGCCGACCTATAAGACGATGCGCGAGCAGCTAATCCGGGACGACGAGAAGAGCCGCATCGATTTCGCCGTCTTGAACGGCGACTGGCTCTACGAGGATGACGACGCTCGACAATACGACGTGCAGAGCTGGATGGATCAGGTCTCGTGCCCGACGGGCCGAATGCCTCTAATCGTCCAGAACATGCCGAATATCGTCGGCGTTTGGGAGAACTACAAGCTCTACCTAAGCCGCGGAAAGCCGATGGCCGACTTTCATCGGCACGTGCCGTCTTACTACACCTTCGACGACCACGAGTTGGTCAACGACCTATACGGCTCAGGGGAACCGGGCCGAGTCGATCGGAGAGCCGTATTTCGAGATATCGGAGTCCGTGCTTGGTACGACTACTTGGGCTGGTCCAACGAGGTCGACGTGAAGTTGGGCGTCATCCACGGAAAGGCCAACCTCCAGGCCGGGTCCGACGTCTTGCACGACCCCAACGCCCAGTACGACATCGTCGATTTCTCGCGCGGAGAAACGCTCCACGTCCACTGGGGAACGTCCGACGCGGGAGTCATGAACGGCGCCGACGACAAGACCGGCGGGGCTCCCAATGCCGGGGTTTACGAAGTCGTGGAGCAGATTGACGACGATCATCTTAGGATCCGGCCGCCCGCAAGAGCCGACAGCGAGGGCTCGGCATACTCTATTGGCCGTCGCTCCTATTGGCGCAAGCGGGTTTCAAACGCGGACTTCTTCTTCATCGACACGAGAACCTATCGCGAGATGCACGATACGTCCAATCGCAGGGCGAACATCAGCATGCTGGGCGATGTGCAAAAGGAGTGGCTCACGCTCTCGATGAAGACCTCCCAGGCTGACTTCCTGTTCATCGTCTCGTCGGTCAATCTCTCGATTCCCCACGTCGGAGGGACGGGGTCGGCTCCCGGAATGCTGGCTAACAAGGACGACGCCTGGACGGCGTTCCTGCGCGAGCGGGAAGAGCTGATTCGGTTTTGGGACTCGTTGGGGAAGCCGGTGATCGTTCTAACGGGAGATCTCCACAACAGCTTTTCCGTCAAAGTCAGTGATCGAGTCTGGGAGTTTGCTTCGGGACCGCACAACTCCGTCAATCATCCCGCCCAAAGCGAGGGCGGGCGCCCTCCAAACGGCATGTTCGACTCGTTCGGCCGAAAGGTCGATATTCGCTGGTCGACCTACTTCACCAACGACACGCCGAACGAGCATCGAACACGACCGATCTACTCGGTTGTGCGGATCAACAACGTCTTCCGCAATGATCGAGACACCGAACCGGTTTGGGTCGCCTACAACCGCCCGCAAGTCGTCGTCCAGTTCTACGACGGACTGACCGGAGAGCTGCTCTACGCGGAGTCCGTCTCCAGGTAGTCTCCGGATACTCGAGTGGTAGGCTACGTTTTTGCGAGATTCGTTTCACTTCGGCGGGATCGAAGTACCGGGAGGGGCCGAACAAACCATCCCGATTGAACTTCCGCGCCTGTACGACCGGAGCGGGGTTTCTATGCCTGTGCGAGTGTTGCACGGCGCAGAATCCGGCCCAACGCTTCTGGTGTGCGCCACCATTCACGGCGACGAGGTCAACGGCCTTGAGATCATCTATCGGCTCTTGAACAACCCGCTTGTTCATCAAATACGCGGCACGCTGCTTGCAGTGCCGATCGTTAACGCCTACGGCCTCGTCACGGCAACGCGCTATCTTCCTGACGGACGTGACCTCAATCGGACCTTTCCCGGCTCAAAGAACGGGTCCCTGACCGCACGATTAGCTCACGTGCTCGTCCAGGATTTGCTCAGCCGCGCCACACACGTAATCGACCTGCACACCGGGGGCACGCACAGGTCCAACTTCCCTCAGATTCGCGCAACACTCTCCCTCCCCCAAACGCTGCAATTCGCAAGCACCTTTCACCCGCCGGTCATCATCGATTCCACTGCGCGGATAGGATCGTTTCGCCAAGCCGCGGATAAGCGTGCGATTCCATCCCTGGTCTATGAAACCGGAGAAGCGTTGCGTTTCGACGAGCCGGGGATTGAACTGGGGGTACAGGGCGTACTCTCGGCAATGGACGGCATCGGAATGTTGACGGAACCTGTGCCTCAAACATCAGACCGCAAACCCACCGTCTTCACCAAGCAGAGCCGCTGGCTGCGAGCCCCCGCTTCAGGAGTCTTTCGCACTCAGTGCCAGTTGGGCGACCTGGTGGCGGATCGAGCAGATCTAGGGTCCGTGTCAGACCCGTTGGGCGATTCGAAGTTTCGGGTGAAGACTAGGCATTCCGGCATCGTCATCGGGCGCAACAACATGCCGCTCGTGCATCAGGGCGACCCCCTTCTGCATATCGCGGAAGTTACGAACCTTGCTGCAGCGGAACCTGCGCTCGAACGAGTAGCGCCTCCAATGACCCATGTCTAAGCCGGAATGTATGACTGTCGGGTGGCGTGAATGGGTAGCCCTTCCGGAACTCGGCATTGAGAGGATCAAGGTTAAGGTCGACACAGGGGCTCGTACGTCGGCAATTCATGCACACGACGTCCGCTCAGTAGAACGCGACGGCGAACGGTACGTTCAGTTCAAGCTAAACCCGGTGCAATTGAAGCGCGAGGTGGAGATTGAATGCGAAGCGCTAATCATCGACGAGCGGGTTGTGATGGACTCCGGTGGGCACCGCGAACAGCGGTACGTTATCGAAACGCCGATCGTGATCGGCGGAGAGACGTTCCCCATCGAGGTCACGATCACGCGTAGAGACAACATGCGTTTCCGCATGCTCCTGGGAAGAACCGCGATGGCAGGAAGGATCGTCGTCGATCGCGATC
>Ga0070727_10005350_pt1 | contig 10528 bp, 9 predicted proteins | sample tdAd472_FD_66722 | JGI IMG/M metagenome (GOLD analysis project Ga0070727, IMG submission 66722) | Marine sediment microbial communities from the Atlantic coast under amendment with organic carbon and nitrate - tdAd47.2 | ecosystem: Environmental > Aquatic > Marine > Coastal > Sediment | place... | reverse complement strand
TGGCGCAAAACGTTGATAACGCCTGAATGGCTGCAGCTTGACAAGACTACGATTCCTTTGCCGCGGACGTTGATGGCGATTGCTTGGTCGTCCCAAATCCATGTGTCCGGTTCCCAACCCTGATCCGTTTGGACGTGTTGCAGAGGGAACCCTCTCTCGAAGTCGGTGACCCGGTCGATCTGTCCGGTTACGAGAACGGAACCATCTAAGAGCATCGACGGTCCCTGCTCCTCGACGACCTGCCAACCCTCCCGGTCCAAGTCGTTGTGGCTCGGTGGCGGCATACGGATCTCTTCGCCAGTGGGGAAGACCACTTTGCGTTCTCGCCAGGCGTGAGGGTGAATAACAAGAGGCATCGAACCCCTTACCCGCCCATACAAGCCTTCTAAACCGCCGTGGTGGTCGGCGTGGCCGTGGGATAACACCACAGCCCGATAGTCCTTCGGATCTAGTCCGAGAACATCAAGGTTGTGGACCATCGAATCACGAGTCAACCCTGCGTCGTAGAGGATTCGTTCGGTCGTCCCATCCCGATGGACTGTTACCGACAGCGAATACCCGTGTTCAGCACGCAGTTGATCCACGTCGCTCCAATCCCACTGCCACGAAGGTCGGAAAGCAGTCTCAGAAGGAGCAGCAAGAATGTCGATCGCGTTGTCCATCACAACCGTCACCTCAACCCCGTCCACCGGCGACAAATCAACACTCTCACTCACAAAAGGTTCCATCCAGACCGAACCTACAACAACCCCAAGGAACCAGGCCACACAACACGCGCATAATGCCGGTTATGGAGCGCAGAATCTGGTCTTAGGTGGTGTTCCCCGAGGGTCTCTTTGATCCATGCTCCGCTCGCTCCGGGTTGGAGTGCCTCCTGAACAGTATGGATCCAGGCTTCAGCGATTCCTTCGACTGATAGCGCCTCTTGGAGTTGGGCGGAGAAGCCCTCGGCTATGGCTGCTGCTTGGTAGCTGGACCGGTTGAATCTTCGGTCTACTCGACGTTGAACTCGTCTTCTTACTGGGTTGAAGAGGGCTGCGACTACCAGCCGCTCTGTGGCTTCGCTGACCCAGAGGCTGCGGCGGCAGCGTTGCGGAATGCGTATCCGCACGTCCCGGAGGACGAGCACCTGGGTAGCTGTGTCGCGGAGGTGGCCGCCGACGCCTCTGTCTAATCGCAAGGCGGTCGTGGTTTGAGCGTGGTTCGAGCCAATCGCTCGACCGCCCAGAACCCCAACAACCACCGGCCTCTCCAAGCCAACCGCACCTATTCCAGTGGGGAGCCCGCCCTCCATGGGGCAGGCTCCCTAACTAATGCGCGCCAGTTCTCATTCGTAGGAGATAGCCCTCAGTACGTCGAGGCGTGCTGCTTTCCTGGCCGGGCCCAAGGAGGCGATGAGTCCCGCTACCGCGGCCACGATCAGCCAGATCATGAGTTGACCGGCCGGCAGCGCAAAGCTGCCCAGCCCGTCGTCGGCCAGCGAGGTCACCACACCGAACCCGATGGCGCTACCGATGGCCACTCCGAGTATCGCTCCGAAGACTGCCGTGATCAGCGCTTCCCGTCGGACCATCTGCCGCACCTGACGTCGGGTCATGCCCACAGCGCGGAGCAGTCCGATCTCCCTAGTCCGCTCCACAATCGAGAGCGCCAACGTGTTGGCTATCCCGAGGAGTGCGATCACAAGTGCGAGGCCAAGCAGGCCGGTGAATAGCGTCACCATTTGGTCCACCTGTGCCTCAGCCTCGGCGATCTCGTCCGACTTCGTGTTGACGTCGACGTTGGGAAACTCTGCCAGCGCAACGTCGGCCGCTGCCTGCCCTTCCTCGATCGTTATACCTTCTGCCAGCCTGGAGAAGGCAATGGCTATCAGGTCGTCACTGATGTGCTCGAAGAAGACGTCTTCGGCGATCACGTAGTTGGCGAACGACGAATCCGAGAACGTCCCGGCAATCTTCACGGGGTCGCTGACGGACCCCGGATAATCGATTACGACCACGTCACCGACGGCCCAGCCCTTGGCCTTCACAACGTCCTCGTGGATGAGGAGATCGTCTCCAATCTCGTTCATTCCGATCGATGGCCCGAAGTCGTATACGGAGAGGACTGTCCCGGGGTCCACCCCGGCAACGTTGAGTTCTTCGCCTTCGATTTCGAACTGTCCGAAGCTGACAGCTGAGACGACAGAGAACTCATTTCGGGCTCTGATCTCATTTAGTGCGGCCGGGCTGACCCCCACATTGAAATTCGTCGAGGCGAAAGCCAGGTCGGCCGGGAACGAGTCCTCGAGGGTGTCACTAATGGAGGCCTTGATGGAGGCAGCGAAGATCGATGTGAACGCCACCAGAGCGATTCCAATCATCAACGCTGAGGCCGTCGAAGCGGTCCGTCGTGGCTGTCGAATTGTGTTCTCTTTGGCGAGCTTTCCTGTGATGCCGCGCATCGGAGCAGACAGCACCCGGGCAACACACCGCGCCACGAGCGGCGCGAGGGTCGACGTGCCCATGAAGAGGGCGATGGCGCCTGTTGCGACCAGTGCCAGCGAGACGCCGTTCTCGAGCACGAGCCCAAGCGTCATGGCCAGCGCGCCTATCCCTGTGAGCGTGGACCCAGCGATGGCCCGGTTACGGAGGGACTTGGGAGTCGCCCTCGCTCCCGATTCTGACATGGCAGCTACCGGTGGAATTGACGAAGCTCGTCGTGCAGGGAGGAGAGCTGCGAACAGTGTCACTCCCATGCCGACGGTCATCGACACGATGACCGTGCGCAGTTGGATGGTCAGTGGACCGTCTGGAATGCCTAGCCCGGCGGCGTCCATTCCAGTCTTGATCAGTTCGGCAAGGCCGACGCCTGCCAGCACACCGAGCGCAGAAGCAACCACTGCGATGATCGCGGCCTCGATGAGGACGAGGAGGGTCACTTGAGATCCGGTGGCTCCTATTGCCCGCATCAGCGCCAGCTCTCTCACTCGTTGCGCCACCGTGATCCGGAAGGTGTTCTGGATGACAAACGCGCCGACGAATACAGCAACACCGGCGAAAGCGAGGAGTGCCGTGCTGAGAAAGCCGAGGCCTTCAGTCACCTGATCCAGTTGCTCCTGAGTCTGCTGGGCTCCTGTCACGGCTTCGGTGCCGGTGGGCAATAGGGTCGATATGTCCGCGACAAGAGCGTCGGGGTCGACACCATCGACCGCGAGAACATCGATCGTCGAGAGCTTCCCTTCTAGGTCGAAGAGCACCTGAGCCTGGTTCAGGTCGAAAGCGGCAAGAGTTGCGCCCGCGAGGTTGTCCTCACTACCAAAGTTGGTCAGACCGACGATGGTGAATGAGTCGGTGCCGCCGATCGTCTGAATGACGATCGGGTCGCCGACCGCCAGGTCCTGGGAGGTGGCCGTGGCAACGTCGATTGCTACCTCACCAGCCGAGGTTGGGGCACGCCCCTTTCCATCCGAGATGGAGAGACTATTGAGGGCAGGGTCATCGATCCAGGAGAATCCAAGGGTTGGTGGACCCTGTCCGCCGATCGGCTCGCCATTGGAGTCGATCATCTGGGCGAAGCCACCGACGGAACCGACGGCGAAGTCGACGGTGTCGACTGCTTGAACTTCGGTGAGGAGGGTCTCGTCGAGGTAGGCATCTCCTGTCCCCTCGTGGGGTCGAACGGTTGCGTCGACACCGGCGTAGACGTCGGTGAACAGGTTCTCGAAGCGGGCGTTGATCGTGTCGGTGAACACGAACGATCCCGCTACGAAGGCAACCCCAAGGATGATTGATAGAGCGGTGAGGGTCATCCTCAGCCGGTTGGCCGTCAGGCCTTTGATGGCTGTGCGAAACATGATTCAACCTCCCAGAATCTTCATTCGGTCGATGACCGTGACTGGTGTCGGATCGTCCATTTGGTCGACGACCCTGCCATCGGCTAGGAACACCACCCTGTCGGCGCAACTGGCTGCGAGGGGATCGTGGGTGACCATCACGATGGTCTGGCCCAGTTCCCGGACCGCCCTGCGCATGAACTCGAGGAGTTCGGTCCCCGACTTGGAGTCGAGATTTCCTGATGGCTCGTCGGCGAAGATGATCTCGGGGCGGGAGACGAGAGCCCTCGCCGCGGCGACTCTCTGCTGCTGACCACCGGACAGTTCGGCGGGTCTGTGATCGAGCCTGTTTTCCAGCCTGAGAATGTCGACCACTGTGTTGAACCATTCCTCATCGGGCTTGTCGCCGGCGATGGAGATGGGGAGTGTGATGTTCTCCTCGGCACTCAGGGTCGGTATCAGGTTGAAAGCCTGAAAGATGAATCCAAGCTTTTCCCGTCTCAGCATCGTGAGCTTGCGGTCGCTCAGTGATCCGAGTTCTAGGCCGCCGATGAAGACGTTGCCTGCGTCGAGTGTGTCGAGGCCTGCGAGGGTGTGAAGCAGAGTCGACTTGCCGGATCCGGACGGTCCCATGATTGCCGTGAATCGCTGCTGCTCGAAACCGATGTCCACGCCGTCGAGGGCGCGGATCTCGACTCCACCTGTGCCGTAAATCTTTATGCCGCCTTCCATTCGGGCTGCTACTGCTGTCTTAACTTTCTCCGGTGCGAGAGTCATGTCTGAAGTCCTTTCCTTCTCTCTGTTGAAATCATCTGCGAGAAAGGGAGATCGCACATCGGGCGGAGGAAGGGTTCGGCGTAGGCGCCGGGGATGACTCTGGGGAGGAGATCACTCCTACCTGAGACGGAGGTCAGCTACCGGGTGTGGCGAACCCTGACTCATAGGCGGCGACCACTGCCTGGACCCGGTCGCGCAGGTCAAGCTTGGTCAGGATGTGCGATACGTGGGTCTTCACCGTTGTCTCGGATACGAAGAGTGCCTCGCCGATCTCGGCATTGGAGAGGCCTTTGGCCATGAGACCGAGCACCTCGACCTCCCGCTCGGTCAGTTCGTCAAGACCCTTTATCTCTGCTGATTGGGGTCGATGGGCGAACTCTGAGATGAGCCTCTTGGTGATCGATGGTGCGATGAGCGCATCTCCGGCGGCGACCACCCGGATGGCATCGACCAGTTGGTCACCGTCGGCGTCTTTGAGGAGAAAGCCGCTGGCCCCGGCGCGAAGCGATCCGTAGACGTAGTCGTCGAGGTCGAAGGTTGTCAGGACAATCACCCGGGTCCCTTCCATTTGGTCGGTAATCAGTTTGGTCGCCTCCAGGCCGTCCATGACCGGCATTCGCACATCCATCAACACCACATCCGGCTTCTCCCGCCGGGCGAGGCGTACGCCTTCTTTCCCGTTCTCGGCCTCGGCGACGACGACGATGTCGTCTTCTGCCTCGAGAATCAGCCGAAGGCCGGCGCGGACCATTGCCTGGTCGTCGGCGATGAGCACCGAGATCATGATTCGACCGGGATGCTGGCCCGGACCTGATAACCACCGCCGGTGTGGGGCCCGGCTTTAAAGTCGCCGCCGAGCACGGCGATGCGCTCTCTCATCCCGATGATGCCGTGTCCGACACCATGTCCGGTGTCCGCGGAGGCCCCACGGCCGTCGTCGAGAATCAGAACGTCGAGGTGGTCTTCCCCATATTCGATGCTGACCTTGGCGGAGACGTCGGGCCCTCCGTGTCGCACAGAGTTGGTCAGCGACTCCTGGACGATTCGATAGGCAGACAACTCGGTTCCTTCTGCCAGGGGTCGGACTTCCCCGTCGATCTCTAAATCGACCGGTAGCCCGGCAGCTCTAACCGTTTCGATGAGTTGCTCGACATCGGAGAGACGGGGGAGCGGCATAGTGTCGGACCCATCTTCAGGTGTCCGAAGCAGACCCACCGTTTTACGCATCTCACTGAGGGCGCCATGACCGGCTTCGCTGATGACTTCCAAGGCCTCCATGACTCGGGGGTCGGCGCCGTCGGCGATGCGGCGCGCGCCCTCCGCCTGAAGAGTTATCACAGTCATTTGGTGGGCGACGACGTCATGAAGCTCACGTGCAATTCGGACTCTCTCGTCGGCGACTGCTCGCCTTGCCTCCTCCTCACGGTCGCGCTCGGCCCGCTCCGCCCTTTCCTGCAGCTCCTCGACACGACGACGACGCTCATAGACCTCGCGTCCCAACAGCAGCGGAGTGACGGTGCTGATCACAATGGTGATCAGACTCGTGCCGGTAACCGATTCGAGACTGAGCACACCGAGAGCGGTGAATCCGAGGAGGAATAGAGCGGCGCCGCCACCAATGCGCGCCGACTTTCGTCTCGGCAACTCGGCACCGATGGTGTAGAAGGCGATGGCGACAGTGACAACGGCGAGCGTCTCGGGATAGTCCAGGAGTCGTTCGGCAACCCATGCGGCGAGGATGATGAAGAAGACAGATGTCGGATACACCCTTCGCAATGCCAGCGGAACGGTCATTATGACTATCAGGAGGATGTGGAACGCGTCGGACTCACGTGAGAAGAAGGCTGCGACCTCGGCGTCTATTCGCGCCTGACCGATCAAGCTGACAGTCAGGAGTCCAGCAGCGATCATGGCATCGAGCGTCAGGTGACGTGGCTGGATCTTCTCGAAGAGCTTCATGGTGTCAATGCTAAGCCCGGACAGGCCATTCACCATCGGGCACGGGGAGGATCACCCCTCATCCTCAAGAACGAGTGGACGTCCTGCGACGCTCCTGTTCCGGCGAGCGGAAGATGGGGAGGCGGCTCTCTACTTTCACAATACATGGAGATGTATTCACGCAGTGTGAAAGTCAAGGAGTTGCCGGGATTGACCATTCTGGGTACGCCGGTCCGCGCCCCGGCCGCAACACCACCTAATCCTTCGTTTCTATTCGGGAGCCATCACCGCGAGCACAGGAACCTTGGCGTTCATCAGGACAGCCTGGGCGTGACTGCCCAGAAGCGCTTTCCCGGTCGCCGTCCGCTTCTTGTAGCCGATCACGAGTAGCTGGGCGTCGAACTCCGCAACGGCCGCTACCAGGTCTTCGGCGGGGGACTGGTCCCGGACGTATTCGTGGATTTCGTGGTCGATTCCGTTCTCTTTCAGCTCCGCGGCGACATCCTCCAAAGCCCTCTGGTATCGGTAGTACTCCTCGTCCTTGGTCTTGGATCCGCCCCTCATGGAGTGCACGATGATCAGCCTGGCCTGACGCCGGGTTGCTTCTTCGATAGCGAGATCTAGGGCACGTCGCCCCTCTGGGTTGTCTATGTACCCGGCAACGATTGTCGTCATGACCACCTTTCGCGTTGGAGGGAAGCAGCGTATCGCGGCTTTGATGTCCGTGGCTCGCCGAGGCGCCCACTTGCCCGGCCCGTCCCGTCCTCCCCATACACCGTCAGCCTTGGATTAACACCGAGATCATGTTCTTCACCGCCAAACCCCGAACAGCCAAGGGCCTCACCACCTGAACACAACTCAACGCTCTCGGGTTCGCTGGAGGTGGGGCATTGTCTCCACGAGCTAAGAGGTAAAATAGCGAGCCGAGCCCTCACCCAACTCAAGTCCATTCAACCGAAGTTGATGATGTGTGAGTGCGGTGTGGCTACCACATTCTGACGCCAAGAAACACCTACGCCATTCCCCTCCCGTCGAGAACAGGAAAATGTTCAATGTGGGCGAGAGGCACACATGTGTGCCTCCGCTGGCCAATCCATTGGGCTATGCAGACAGGTGGCGCTTGAGGAACGCAGCGATATCTCCGATGTGCTGCTCAAAGGACTCCAAGTCACCGTGAGTTGCGTCGGGAACGATCAGTATTTCGGCATTGGGTTGGGCGGCGGCCAGTTCGTAGAGGTTTTCGATCGGAACGACGCTGTCGGCGTCGCCGTGGACAAGCATGATCGGTGCTCTGACTTGGCGAATTCGAACCCGCGGAGCAAAAGCGTCGAACTGATAGCCGATCACACGCTGAATCGCCCGAAGGATGAGGTTGAGCACCGGCATGGGGATGCTTGCCATCTGCCGACGCATCATGTCCCCGGGGTGTGCTGGTGCCGAGACTGATACGACGGCGTCGAGTTTGTCGCTACGCGAGGCACTGAAGATTGCGGCACCGGCGCCAACTGAGTGACCGACGACTCCGACCGACGTCACCCCTGGATGGTCATGAAGCCAACCAACCGCGACGTCGAGGTCCTCGGCGAAACGTGGCATAGAGGTGAAGCTGTCGTGCTCTGAAAGTCCGTGGTTGCGGGCGTCGAGGAACAGCGAGTGAAGTCCTGCAGCGTGGAGATGAGGGGCGAGGGGAAGCATTATCGCTGCGTTAGAACCCCAACCGTGCAGAACCACCACCGTCGGTCCTTGTTTGCCTGCTGGAATGAACCAACCGTGCAGACGTGTGCCGTTGAGGCTCTCCAGCCACACCTTCTCCTCCGGTAGACCGAGATCTCCGGGCGTGCCGCCACCATCGCGATGTGGAGGTGCAAACACACGTTTCAACAACCGTGGTGCCGCGTAATAAGTCCCGGCTGCAATCCCGAGCGTGACGCAGATCCAACGAGGCGTCTTCCGCAGGTTGGATCCCAATGGGATCCGCCTCCTTCTCATTACAGGTGGCTCACCTGCCTTGCCCCTTTTTCGACAGGTCGAGCCGATCAGCAACGAAAAGGGGAGCCGGTTCGTCATCCGTCGCTGAGCCGACGGCTCGGTGAATCTCGCATCGCGGCAAGGGCAGCACCCAAAGAACACAAGTGCAAACTCAGCGAGAGGACATGTTCGTTGGGCTGTGTGGGACACCACTTCATTCGAGAGCGAGATGGTTCGATTCCCTACCCACGAGTTCGTCGTGCTGCTCGAAGGTGAGATCGTCATCACAGAGGGAGACGGCACGGTTAGCCGCTTCGAGAAGGGCGACGTCTTCTCCTGTTAGTGCTGTGTTCTTGTCAGTAGAGGAAGGGGATCAGCATGTTTGTGCGCTCCTGATACGCCCGGTAAGTATCTCCGTACTCTGCGATCAGGAGTGCCTCCTCCATGCGGATTCTGTTGAGGATGATCGGGATCAAGGCAAGCAGGATCAGAAACCCTGGCAGGCTTTGAGCGAACATCGGGATGCCAACGCAAACAGCCAAGACGGCTCCCAGGTAGATGGGATGACGGACGAACCCGTAAATGCCGTGCATTACTAACTCATGATCCTCCCGCACAACCAGAGTCCCCGAATAGGAACGTTTCAGCGTGGCCTGAGCAACCACCATGGTTGTCAACCCAACGACAAACAGCACCAGCCCAACAATTCGGGCGACGCTGACCAGACCGATGTCGCCACCCTCAATAGCGTCGAAGAGATCAGCCGCCGACTCGTCGTAGAACCCATCTGTCGCACAGACGACAAGCCCGAAGAAGAAGACGACGAGAGCCGGTAGACCGAAGCAGAGCAAGTCTCGTTTGGAATCGCTTCTCTTTGCCTCGGCTCGGGTTCGTGATCCAGTCTTGGCCATTCTCAAGCATCCAGATCGTGCTGGTTTCTCTAGCTATCTGTACCGGAAACCGCAATCCAAGCGTCAGAGTCAGAAGTCACAACCGCGCACACAACGGCATTTATGTCTCCCGCTAGGGCTGGGCGTACATCATGCGGATTGTGGGCCGATCAGATTCGTTGTCACACGATCTGGTGTTTGATGGCTTATTTTGGGTGAGTGACGAGTCCCAGTTCCTACCCGGTGGCGTCGTACCAGTCGTTGCAGTGGGCCTCGAAGGTGCCTTCGACAGTGCCGCCGTTCACGTTGTCGGTGAAGGTGCCTGTTCCGCTGATATCGTTCCCGTCGACGGTGATGTCGACAGCGTCATGTGATGCCTCCCATGAGACGGTTGGATTGCCACCGTTCTCGATGTCAGCAACAGACAACAATTTGCCGAACTCGTCGTCGGCGGCGTAGACCTGTAGCCCATCCTGGGTATACGAGACGTTCCACTCCGACCCGGCGTCACCGGCTGGTGCGTTGTAGAAGGCACAGAGGGAACCTGGGAACTCCCAAGTCTCGTCGCCGATAGTGAGGGTGATAGCGATGTCGCCGGCAGTCGCTGGTTCCTCCGCCGGTTCCTCAGTTGGCTCTTCTTCAGGTTCTGGATCGTCAGCCGGGGCCTGAGTGTCCTGAGTGGCTCCAGCCGTGGGTGCCGGTCCCTCGTCTGATTCGGGTTCTGACGCCGGGTCCGAGCCTCCACAGGCGGCAACAATCAAGGCAAGGGCGAGGGCTATAGCGAGCCGTTTCATGAACTTTCCTCCATAACAAACTGTCTGCAACGCAAACCTACTCACAGCGGCCAAACGAAGGCTGCCAGAACATCCCTTGGTATGGATTCGAGTGGAGAGCCTAGATTCCGCTCCACTTGCTGGAACACCTCGTCTAAGAGTTCGCCGCCAACACGTGGACAGAACTCCACAAATCGCCTCCCACGCCCGCACATAGCGGCACCTATGTTCCCCTACAGGAGACCGCAAATGATGCTGGTTGTGGGCGCTTGGGGTTTGGGACGATTCCGGGTTGGCCTGACCCGGGCTCTCGACGGGGCTGGTGGCCTGTTCGAGGGCGCTTCTATGATGTTCGAATGAGTCGAGGA
>Ga0070727_10005349_pt1 | contig 10529 bp, 8 predicted proteins | sample tdAd472_FD_66722 | JGI IMG/M metagenome (GOLD analysis project Ga0070727, IMG submission 66722) | Marine sediment microbial communities from the Atlantic coast under amendment with organic carbon and nitrate - tdAd47.2 | ecosystem: Environmental > Aquatic > Marine > Coastal > Sediment | place... | reverse complement strand
CACGACGACACGTGAAGCGCTCGACGCGGTCACCTGCGCAAGTGTGTTCAACAGTGACAAAGGCCGCTTCGCGACGAGCGCCGATGTCACCAATGGCTACGCGGAGCCTTTCGTCGGTTCGTCTGGGTCCGAAATCATGCGCCATTTGGGGTCAGGCTCGCTCTACCCGCCCCGGCGGGACGTCGAGGGGCTCGGGCCATTCGACCACGCCGACGTGGCTGAGTTCGCAGGCGAAGCTCGCCGCGTCATGCCGAAGATCGATGCCGTAACGATGGCAACACCAACGGGCGACGTACCGCGAACCGTGCAGTTCGTCGCCCCTGGACATTGGCAGGACGGCGAGTACACCGCGTGGATCGAGGTTAACGTCGAAGGAGACTACAACGACATCTTCAACGACGAAACCTACCCGACGCCCTTGTCGGACATGTGGGACGTCTGGGCCGAGACGTATGGCTATCCCTATCGCGGACAACCGTCGATTCTGTATGAGGTGCCCTTTACGCTAGGCCCATTAGTCGCCGAGTATGACACCTCCGAACCCGTTGGCTATGGAACCCTGCACGGAGAATCGGGCGATGTGTTCCCGATGGATTCGTCGATCACCAACGACCCCGACAATGCGCCGGGGAGCGGAGCCGATCGCTTGCGTCTGGGCGAAGCAGGCGAACGTTTCAAAGTCCTGCTTTTGGCCACCAACATCTGCAGCGAGCCCGACCCCCCGGACGCTTGCGGACGGGAGTGCTCGAGCGACACCGAGTGCGGTATGGGCTTCGTCTGCACCGAAGAGGGCAGCTGCACGGGGTTGTGCGACACGCAGGCACGGCCGGCTGCGATCTCGGATTTCGTCGCGGAAAACCACCCGGATTCGAAGTGGTCGCATGTCGTCGGGCGCATTCGCTTTACGGTTCCGCAAAGCCCGCGCCCGCTACGTCAGTACAAAGTCCTGGCCACCAAGATTCTCGTCAATACGGTCGTCACCGAAGACGCGCATGCACTCGAGATCACGAGCGCAGGCAAGCCGATTCAAGGAGACGGGCTGCACATTCCCGTGGATTCAGAATGCAGTGGCGGATTCGTGTCGGAGACGCTTTGCGGTCCCTACCTCGCAGACCAAGACGGTCTATGTGAGAACGGGTTGGACGTCGACGGCGACGGGGATTGCCTCGATCCCGGGGACGTCATCGAAGTCGACACCGCCTTCGACGCACATGAGACAGAGTACGAGCTCGAGATCATGGCGATCGATCTGTGCCAACGGCAAAGCGAGCCCGCCGCTGCCGCCCTGAAGACGACGTCGATCGACTTCACTACGGTGTCCCCGTGCTTCATTGCGACCGCGGCCTACGGCTCGCCTTTGGCCGATGAGATTTGGGCGCTCCGGCGCTTTCGTGATCGTTACCTCATGACCAACCCTGCGGGCCGTGCGTTCGTCGATGCGTATTATTCGGTCGGCCCACACGCCGCCGATATCATTGCTGAGCACCCATGGCTTCGAACAACCACTCGAGTATTCCTGACCCCTCTCGTCGCGCTTGCGCGCTATCTGACCGCGGAAAACGCAGGCAAAAACACCTCCTCGTTCCACTAAAGCTGACGTTGATTCTCATGGTTTGTGTCGCCGCTGGCTGCGCAACCGTGAAACCCTACGAGCGTGAGTACCTGTCGCGACCGAGCATGGACCTCCAGCGCGAGGCGACCGAAGCGAAGTTCTACACCCACGTCCTGGACGCACGCGAAGGCGCCACCGGAGGTCTTGGTACCGCCGGCGGGGGATGCGGGTGCAACTAGCGACGCCACGGCAGAGGTCAGGATGGGTGATGCTCAGGTTGCTTCTAGCTGCCGGCATCATCTTGCTTGGCGTTCATCCCAGGAGCTCGAACGCCGATGCGGTGACGGGCACTTGGACGGGCGACGCTCAGCTGCGCGGTAACTATTACTGGGATCGAAGCACGCGAGTGCTTGCGCCTGAGATCATCGCACAACTGGAGGCGCCACAAGGAAGTCGCATCCGAGTCGACTATCTAGTCGACTCGATCACGAGCGCGAGCATCGCGGCCGGGGCGCTCGAAGACGTGCGATTCACCGAGGTGCGCCATGACGTCGACTTGAAGGGAGGGCATGAATTCCTAGAGCGCAAGAACCCCGTCGACCTCTTTGGAGGGTTTCGCTTCAGCCGTGAGCCGGACTATTTCTCGTTTGCCACCCTCTTCCAGCCCACCATCTGGCTTGCGGACCGGGCTACGATGTTTCGCGGTCGAATCAGCTATCGCCACGACGAAATCGGCCAGAATTTCCGGGGTGGATCGCAACAAAGACCGGACAACATGGGGGGCACGAGCGCCGACCAATTCAGGGAAACCCTCGATGCGATTTCGGTCGCCGCAGGCTGGGAGCAGGTGCTGACGCCCACGCTGGTCCTCGAGGTCGGGTATGACTTCACCTATCAATGGGGCTTCCTCGCCAATCCGTATCGGTCGGTGCTCGGCGGACAACGCCCAGAGGAGCATCCCGACCAACGCTTCCGTCACTTGTTGTTCTCGCGACTCGCTTGGTACATCCCACGGTCTCGAACTTCGTTGCAGATCCTCTATCGATCCTACGTCGACGACTGGAAGGTCAGTGCGATCAATCCGGAGTTTCGCATCTACCAAGAGATGTCTCCGTTCTTTCAAACTCGGCTGCGCTATCGTTACTACACACAAACGTCCGCGTTCTTCTACGAGAGCAACCCCAACGACTACGGCTTCGACGACCCATATGTGACCGCCGACCCCAAGCTGAGCGACTTCCATGTCAACGAGGTGGGCATTCAGTTCCTCGTGCTCGGTGCCTTCCTCGAGGGCAAGGCCCACCGATCGCTCGCCGGCGCCCAGTTCGACATCAGCTTCAACTACCGCTGGAACACCAACGCCTTCGGCAACCAAGTCGTCGCACAAACCGGCCTCAGAATTCCTTTCTAGCCCGCCCCCGCCCGCCCACGCCGGCAGTGACACCGACACTGACACTGACACTGACACCGACACCGACACCGACACCGACACCGACACCGACACCGACACCGACACTGACACCGACACCGACACCGACACTGACACCACCGTCGTCCCGACGGTCGGCTTCCAGGAGATCGCCTGGGGCGGCGAGGTGTTCACCCTCACCAGCCCCCCCGACTGCCTCGAGCCCAACCCAGACCTGACGTGGTCGGCCAACTTCGACGCCGTCTCGGGTGACCAGATCAACTTCGTCATTCAGTTCCCCGGCCTCGGCGAGCCGCCCTCGGGCAGCCACGCCAGCACCGTCGCCAGCATCCGGCCCATGAACTTCGACGACTACCTCCCGCACATGGGCGACCCCATCGCGTTCACCGTCGTCAACGGCGACGACGGCTCCTTCGAGTTCATCTGGAACGACGTGGAGATGCCGACATCGTTCGGCACCAACCCAGTGGTGTCGTCAGGGTGGGCAGGCTGCACCATTCCCTGACATGCGCCGTGGGTTCCCTGCACCGAGGCCCCTTCGCGACGCGTTGGGAGTGGCTGGAGGGCTCGCCCCGCTCGCGCTACAGCAGCCCATGACATCGCAGCCCTCCATCCTCGCCGACGTGCCACGTCACGCCTCCTTCCTGTTCCTCGACGTGCGCGCGGGGGTCGACGCCGTCGTGGCGACACGGCAGCTCGGCGCAGTCCCCCATCCCTCCCACCTGCTGGTCGGCCTCGGCTCCACGCTGCTGGCCTCGCTGGGGGCGCAGATCCCGGGCATCCGCCCCATGACCATCCCCATCGGCGCCGGTGCGCGCATGCCCCACACCCCCAGCGACGTCGTGCTGCGCGTCACCGGCGACGACCCGGGCGAGGTCCTCCATCGTGAACGCGAGGTGCTGGCCCGGCTCGGGGGCTACACCACCAGCGACCGGGTGGAGGCCTTCCTGTTCGGCGACAGCCGCGACCTCACTGGCTACGAAGACGGCACCGAGAACCCCGCCCCCGTCGACGCCCCCGGGGTCGCGCTGAAGCACGGCGTCGGCCCGGGGCTCGACGGCTCGAGCGTGGTCGCCATCCAGCGGTGGGTGCACGACCTCGATGCCTTCGCAGCCATGAGCCCCACCGAGCAAGACCACACCTTCGGGCGAGCGCGCCAGAGCAACGAAGAGCTCGACGACGCCCCAGCTAGCGCCCACGTGCAGCGCACGGCCCAGGAAGACTTCGCCCCAGAAGCCTTCGTGTGGCGTCGGTCGATGCCCTGGCGCGACCACCGCGGCGAAGGGCTGGTCTTCGTGTCCTTCTCCGCCACCCTCGACCCCTTCGAGGCGCTGGCGCGCCGGATGGTGGGGCACGACGACGGCATCGTCGATGCGTTGTTCTCGTTCACGCGCCCCGTCACCGGCGGCGCCTGGTGGTGCCCGCCCTTGCGCGGCGACCGGCTCGACCTGCGAGCCTGCCTGCCCAGCTGATCAGCTACCCACTTCGTGGTCGCAGCGACGGATGCAGCTCCACCACGTACGTCGTGCCCCCCACCTCGTCGCCGAGCCACCGCACCTCGACCTCCCCCTTCGTCTGCAGGCGATCGAAGGGCGACATCACCAGGCGGAGGCGCCCGTCGTCGAACAGCACCTCCTGTCGCGCGTCAGGCTCGTCCAGAGCCAGCCCCAGCTGGGGCCCGCCTCAACCGCCCTTGCAGCGGGTGACGCGCACCACCTGGGAGCGCGGGTCTTCCACGACGCCGGCGAGGGCGCGGTAGGCACGAGGGTCGATGAACATGGGACCTCCCACACCTCCCCTACGCACCTCCCGCCCGATGTCACCCCGCGCAGCCCTGCCTACCAGGGCTCGACGTTCGGCCGAATGTCGAGCTCCAGCGACCAGGCGGTGCGTGGCTGACCGAGCAGGAACGACACGGCCTGCGCGTAGCCTGCGGGGCTCACCAGCTCCTCGAGCGGTCGCGTCGCGGGCTGGCCGGGCCGCGGGATGTGGACCTGACCATCCACGAGCAGCAAGGCCACGTGCACCCCCTTGGGCCAGTAGGTGCGGGCCAGCGCCTGCACCAGCCCGCGCTGCGCCATCTTGCCGGGCGCGAAGGCCACCGTGAACGGCTTGCCCCGGGTGCTCGCCGTGGCCCCGGTGACGATGAGGGCACCGTCGCCACGCTCCGCCATCTGGGGCAGCAGCTCCTTCGCCAGCAGGAACAGCCCCCGCGTGTTGGTGTCGAGGGCGCGGTCGAGCCCGGTGATGTCGACCTGCTCGAGGGTTCCGAAGATTCCGCTCCCGACGTTCCAGCACACGGTGTGGATGGGACCCAGATCCCGCTCCACGGCCGCCAGCCCCTCGTGCAGGCTCTCTGGATCACCCACATCGATGCCGTAGGCCCTCGCCCCGAGCTCGGCCGCGAGCTCGGCCAGCGCGTCGACATTCCGTCGCGCGATGGCCACCCGGTAGCCATCCGCGACCAGGCGCCGGGCCACCGCCTCACCCAGACCAGGCCCGACCCCGACGACGAGGGCGACCCGTGCTTCGCTCGTTTCCATGCGACCTCCCAGGCGGCCCTGTATCGTCGGGCCACGGGATGGCACCGCACGCGGGCCTCGGGGGACCCCGCGTTGCGGGGGGCGCCACCTCGTGCGATGAGCAACCAACAGCCCGGGAGACCCGATGTATTCGCGCCGCGATGCCCTGTTCCTGTTCGCTGCCGTCTTGCCCGGCGTGGTCGTCGGCTGCGGTGGCGATGCCGAAGGCACCGACACGCCCACGTCCCCTGGCACCGGCACGGGCGCCGACACCGGCACCCCGACGGGGCTGCAGACCTTCGACCCCGACAGCGTGCCGGAGTCCGTCACCCGGTTCCCGCGCACCCCCATCAGCGGCGACATGACCGCTACCCGCGTCACCATCGCCTTCCACGTCGCCGACGACAGCCCGGTCACCCTGCGGCTGTGGCTGGGCGAGGAGCTGCTCGTCGACCAGGCCGTGCAGCCCTCGGGGGATGGCTTTCACAAGGTCCACATCGACGACCTGACCCCGGGCACCACCTACCACTACGGGGTGTTCTCCGGCGCCGCCCCCACGTTCACCGACCGCAGCCTCATCGGGCAGGTGCGCACCGCGCCGGCTGACGACGACGCCCCCGTCGTGCGCTTCGCGCTGCTGTCGTGCATCGGCCAGGGCACCATCCTGCCCGACTACTACCAGCCCGACGACGCCCCCATCCCCACCCTCGAGCCCTTCCAGTGGGAGATGTTCCCCCAGGTCGCCGAGCACGACGTCGATGCTCTGGTGCACCTCGGCGACCAGGCCTACCTCGACTACGTGTGGTCCAACCAAGAGGGCACCGAGGCCGACTACCTGCACGCGTGGGGCTACTACCACGGCGGCGGCTACCGCGACCTGTATCCGCGGGCGGGCCTGTACGCGACGCGCGACGACCACGAGGTCACCAACAACGGCGACTTCGACCCGTGGGGCACCACCCCCGAAGACGACGCCAAGATCGCGGGGGCCCACGCCGCGTGGTTCAAGGCGATGCCCATCGACGCAGACACCGTCGGCCCCGTCTGGCGTGCCTTCCGCTGGGGTCAGACCGTGGAGCTGGTGCTGCTCGACTGTCGCTACGAGCTCGACGGCGTGCACCAGGTCAGCGAGGAGCAGCTGCTGTTCCTCCTCGACCGCATCGAGAACAGCCCCTGCCGCTTCGTCTGTGTGGCGACGCCCAAGCCCTTCGCCGACATCTTCGAGTGGACGGGCATCGGCAACGACAACGACGAGCGCTGGGCGAACTTCCCCGACGACCGCGTGCGGGTCACCGAGCTCATCGACCGGCTCGAGGCGCGCCACGTGATGTTCGTCTGCGGTGACATCCACATGAACTACCTGGGTCGGGTGACCATCGACGGCACCAGCATCGCCGACACCCGCTCGGAGGTGTGCGTCACTTCGGGCAACATCAACCCCAGCTACCTCACCATGCCCGACGAGCAGTTCGAGTATGTGTCGGCCGAGCCGTCGTTCCCGGTGCTCACCTTCGACCCCGCTGCCGGCACCGTGCACGTGGCGTTCTACCTGTCCGACGGGTCGCTGGGCTACGAGCAGACCCTCACCGACATGTAGTCCGGCGCCCAGCGCGCTGGCGTCGACCGGCCTAGCGGTCTGCGCCGTCGCCGAGCACCTGACCTGCCACTTCGGCACAGCGGCTCCACGGCCCACCGCCCCATGAGTCCCACCGCTCGGCGAGTCGAGCCATCTCATCGACCGAGGCATCGTCGCCCAGCAGCCAGCGTTGTCGAACCTCGAGGACCTGCGCGTAGTGCAGGCGGAGTGGGTCGACTGCCAAGGCCTCGCGGTCGAGACCGTCTAGGTGTCTCGCAGCCGCGTCGAGCTCGCCACTCTCCTGCAGGCCATCCGCCAAGGCGAGGTGGACCCGCTGACGCATGCCATCCAGAGCCTTCGGCATCGCCTCGGCCGTTGTCAACAGCGCCCGATAGCCCTCCAGCCATGCTGCGCTTCCCCATGGAAGTGGGCCCATTGCTGCCTGCACCTTGGCGACGAACAGCAGGTTGACCCGCACATCCCCACCTGCGTCGGCGATGCGCGACCGCTGCACCGCCGCATCCTCCTGGTCACCGGCGTGAAACGCGAGCCGCGCCAGGGCTCCCGCACAGTAGATGTCGTGGTCGACGTCGCCTTGTCGCCGGAACGCGGCCTGGGCGCGCCGCAGGGGCTCGCGCGCCTGCGGCAAGCCGAGCCGCGCCTCCATGTCGCACTGATACAGCAGCCCGAACTCCCGATAGGCGGCCAGTGCCGCCGCGACATCGCCCTCGATGAGCGCGAACTCCGCCCGCACGCGCGGCTCCTCGATGGCCCCTCCGTCGTCTACGAAGCGGCGGACGTCTTCGTAGCGACGCTGCGAGACGGCCACAGAGACCCAATGGTGGGCGATGCCCGCGACGCAGCCCTGCTGCCGAGCCAGCTCGAGCCCGATCGAGGCATGGCGCCATGCACCGTCGTCGTCGCCGGCATCGCGAAGCGCCCATGCGAGCACCAGGTGAACGCGCGGCGAGCTCGGGTCGAGGCGAGCCGCTCGGTCGAGCCGTCGTAGGCGCCCGGCGCGCGGCTGCCCATGGGAGGTGCGCATCAGCGCGAAGGCGCGGTCGACGTCGTCGAGGTCGAGAGACAGGCATCGCTCCCAGCGAGCCCACACGTCTCTCCCGCGCGGCGTGCAGGCGTCGACAGCGATGCACAGCTTCACGGCCAGCGCCCCCTCGCCCCTGGCGGCACAGTGCTCGAAGGCCTCGACCAGATCGGGCTCGCGGGCGACCAGGCGCTCCTGCGTCACGGCATCCAGGGTGGTGCGGGACGGCCTGAGGCCTGCCAGGTAGACCGCCAACTCCCGCCGCAGCGCCGATCTGGCAGACGCGGACAGCTGCTGCCGAGCGAACATGCGGACGCTCATCAGAAGGCGAAACCGCTCGCCGTCGCGATGGACCAAGCCTCGCTCCAGCAGCTCCTCGAGGTGGTCGAGCCCCTGGTCGGCCACCATCCCGAGCACGTCGTCGAGGGCAAACGCGCCCGAGAACACCGACAGCCGAAAGAGCACCTGCCGCGAAGCTTCCGCGAGCAGCCCCACCGACCATGCGATGGAGGCCTCGAGCGAACGGTGGCGCGCGTTGCCTCCCCGACGACGCGTGCGTAGCACCGCGAAGGGCCCCGTTCCGGGCTCGTCGCCGTCCTCCGAGACCTGGCGCACGATGTTGGCGAGCCCAAGCAAGGCCACCCGCCCGGCTGCCAGCTCCAGAGCAAGCGGCAGCCGATCCAGCCGGTCGACCAACCCGTCTGGCGGCGCCACGCCCGCTCGCTCCTCGAACAGAGCCTCGGCACTGGCCACCGACAAGGGCGCGACGCCCATGATCTTCTCGTGGGCGAGCCCCACCCGCACCTGGCTGGTGACCAACAGCGTGACCGACGCCCACCCCATGGCCTGCCTCGCGACGCGGGCCACGCCGTCGACGACGTGCTCTGCGTTGTCTAGCACCAGCAGCACAGCGCGTCTCGCGCTCAGCGCCGGCCCCAACCGGCGAGGATCCGGAACGCCCGCCGCTACCGCGATGGCGGCGTCTACGTCGTCGCTGGAGCGGACGGATGCAAGGTCGACAAACCACGCTTCCCGGCCCGTCCCCTCGATCCACTGCCGCCCGGCCACCGAGGCCAGCGAGGTCTTGCCCACCCCCCCAGGGCCCAGCAAGACCACCAGTCGCGCTGAACCCAGAAGCCGCCCCAGCGACGCTAGCGCATCGTCACGCCCGATGACCGACCGCGCCGGGATGTTCGTCAGCGGACGGTGGACCGTCTCGGAGTTGGAGTCGACGGGCTGGCTGTGGGCACGGGCCACCCACCCCACGGATGCCGACGACTGGGCCAGGACCTCCCGTGCCGACCGCAGCGCCGACAGCAGATCTCTCGTCGGCGGCCGACGCGACGGCTCCGCTTGCAGCATCGCGACCAGGAGCGAGCGCCCCTGGGGCGACCATCCATCCAGCAAGCCGTGGTCGTCGAGCCACGACGCGCCTCGAGGGGTTGCCTCGATCGCGTCGATCCCGCGGCCGAACGGTGACCCCCCTCGCACCAGTGCGTACAGCGTGGCGCCCAAGCCGAACACGTCGGACGCCTGTTCCGCCCGACCCGCGATCTGCTCGGGCGATGCAAAGCCCGGGGTTCCACTAGCGTGCGCTCGGTCGCCTCCCATCGTAGCGATTCCGAAGTCGGCCACCTGGACCCGCCCGTCAGGGTGGATGAGGAGGTTGGCGGGCTTGATGTCTCTGTGCACCAGCCTGAGGGGGACCCCGTCGCGCTCGACCTCGTGGATGTAGGCCAGCCCGGCACAGGCCTGCGTCACCACATCGACGGCGCGAGCTTCGTCGAGCGGGGCCAGAGACTTCGCCACGCCCCCCCCCGTGACGAGCTCCATCGCGATGAACGGCTGGCCGTCCACGTGGCCGACCTCGTACGTCGACAGCACATTGGGGTGACACATCCAGGCGCCCAGCTGCCCTTCCAGGACGAACGCGTCGTCGTCTGCCGTCAGCACCTTCAGCGCAACGGGCTTGCGGAAGCCGAACGGCCCCACCAACTCGGCCTGATAGACCCGCCCCATCCCCCCCTTGCCCAGGAGGCGCCCAATCTCGTAGCGGCCGAACCGTTGGCCCGCGCGGAGTGTGCCCATGACCGGGGATACCACACGAACCGCACCAGGAACCAGCGACCACCGCGCGTTTGCGAGCCAGCCATGAGGCAGCCTGCGCTGCCACGGGGCGCTGCGCGACCTGACCCTATGGCGGGCAAGCTGCACCCAGTCCAGGTAGGTTCGGTGCATCACCACCACGGAGGCGCCATGCGCTGCTCGATTCTGGCCGCCTTGCTGCTCACCGCCTGTGCCGGCGACAAAGACGGCGACACCACCGACACCACGTCCCCCGCCGACACCGACACCGACACCGACACCGACACCGACACCGACACCGACACCGACACCGACACCGACAC
>Ga0070727_10005347_pt1 | contig 10530 bp, 11 predicted proteins | sample tdAd472_FD_66722 | JGI IMG/M metagenome (GOLD analysis project Ga0070727, IMG submission 66722) | Marine sediment microbial communities from the Atlantic coast under amendment with organic carbon and nitrate - tdAd47.2 | ecosystem: Environmental > Aquatic > Marine > Coastal > Sediment | place... | reverse complement strand
GTCGGCGTCGGCGTCGGTGTCGGTGTCGGTGTCGGTGTCGGTGTCGGAGTCAGAGTCGGTGTCGGCGTCGGCGTCGCCGTCGACCTCTGCCACGTCGCCGGCTTCCAGCAGGTCTTCGGCGGTGGGCTTTAGGGAACCGGAGCAGCCGCCGGCGGCGAGGAGGGCAGCCAGCATCAAGGTCGAACGGATCATGGGGGCCTCTCGTAGTGCCGCTAGCTTACGCGGTGTGGGCCGCGCTCGCCGAGGCGGATCGACCGCAGACAGGCATGAGGCCGTTGCGGGGGCGACAACGGGTCAGGGGGCATGGCGAGCTCCACAGGGCCGCTAGCTCGCGTCGGGATCGGGGCGGGGGAGCCGCAGCCCGAGCACGAGCAGTTCCTCGAGCCCCTGGTCGAACAGCAGCAGGCGATGCTCCTGCCCTCGGCGACGAAACGACAGCACCCACTTGTCGGCCAGCTGTGGCTCTCGGTACAGGCGGAAGGGCGCATCGCCTCTGCCTTCGAAGTCAACGTGGATCTCTTCGTCGCCCTCGGCCTGGAGCTCCAGCCGGTGGCCGTCGTGGGTGAGCTTCACGATGTCGGTTGCCACGTGCACCGTGGGAAACCCTAGCTCTCGGCCAAACTCTGCCAGATCGCGGAGCAGCCCGTCGCGCGCAGCCCGTGCCGCGTCGCGACGCCGCTGCTCGGCTTCCTTGCGTGCGCGCTGCGCGTCTGCCTCGGTGGCGACGGCTCTTCGGAACCGAGCCGCCAGCCCCGCACCGGGCTTCGCCATGCCCTACCTCCTGCCTCGGACCCTGCCCGTCAGGATACGACGAACGCCAGCGCTGCCAAGCCTGCGAGGGCAAACAAGGCTCCCAGCGCTACGGCGCGCAGGTCACGACGCAGCTCGTAGCGGCGCATCTTGTCGGCCTCTTCGAGCACATCCGCGAGCGGGGGGGCGTCGAGGGAGAAGCCCAGCGAGGAAGGCGGCGGCTTCGACGAGGCCGGCGCCCGGCTCGTCGGCTGGGGGTTCGCCTGCTCCTTGTGGCTCGATCCCGTCGGCTCCATGCACGCCCCGCGAAGCTCTTCGACATGACTCGCTCATGTCTTGTCGTTCGGACGTAAAAATTCTATCAGAGTCTGCGACGGGAGAGTGCTCGGAAAGATTCCATCGAGCGTTCCACAGCGATCAATGGGTGCGCATAGTGGCCGTTGGTACCCTGGAGTAGCCGCGACCGGATGCCCACCAGAGCCCGCTACTTACCGATGAGGAGCATCCACAGGCTGTCGCCGATGGCGAGCGAAGCCAGGCCGGTTCCCACCAGGGGGGCGCTGATCATGGCACCGAGTACCGGGATCGCTGTTCCGAGGATCATCGCGATCTCTGCGAAGCTGCTCTTGTCGTCATCGTTGGCCATGGGGCGCCTCCACGTGTGCCGAAGGTAGCCAACGCGCAGGAGGCGCGTCCACTGCAGCGTTTGGATGCGCGCGTCATCCCCGTCGTCGAAGCACGACGCCGAAGAAGCCGTCGGTGCCGTGCAGATGGGGACCCAGCTCGATCTGTTCCCCGGTAGCCTCGAAGTCGGGGTGCCCAGACAGGAAGGATGCCACCACGTGCTCGTTCTCCTCGGCGAGCACCGAGCACGTGCCGTAGGTGAGGGTGCCGCCTATCGCCACGATCGGGGCGGCGCGGTCGAGGATGCGGCGCTGCAGGGCGGTGCGCTCCTTGAGCCCGATGGGGCTGTATTGCCATCGGTGCTCCGGATGGCGACGAAGCACCCCGGTGCCGGAGCACGGCGCATCGATGAGCACGGCCTCCCACCCGTGGCGACGAAGGCGGCTGGGGAGCTTGGCGTCGCGCACCAGCACAGACTCGATGCGCACGCCGGCGCGTCGGGCCCTTCGCTGCAGCTCCTTGAGCGCTTCGGGGCGCACGTCGGCGGCGGTGACCTTCGCGCCGCGCGCGGCGAGGGCCAGCGACTTGCCCCCCGCCCCAGCACACAGGTCGAGCACCTCGGCTGAGCTCGGGACCAGCTCGGCGAGCAGCTGGCTTCCTTCGTCTTGGACCTCGAACCAGCCGTCGCGAAAGCTGCGCTGGGTGGTCAGGGGCCCTCGGTCGAGCACGTGCAGGCCATCGGCCGCCAGCTCACAAGGGGTGGTCTGGAACCCTTCGTCGGCCAAGCGCTGGGCCAGGGCTTCGCGGGTGGTCTTGCGCCGGTTGGTGCGCACGGTGATCGGTGCGCGCTGGTCGGAAGCCGCGAGCAGCTGGGAGGCGATCTCCGCACCCCGCTGCTCGACCAGCCGGGTGGCCAGGTCGTCGGGCAGGCCATGCCGGATGGCGAGGGCTCGGTCGGGGGGCATAGCGGCGAGCATGGCGTCGAGGGTGCCGTCGAGCAGGTGCTCGAATGGGGCCTCGAGCTCGCTCCGAGCCACCTCGGGGGCCAGCCCCTGCTCCACGAGCCACCCCAGCCACAGGGCGAGAGGCTCGTCGGTGTCGAGGGCCTTCGCCAGGCGCCGCTCGCCGCGCACCAGGTCGTACAGCGCGTTCTGGACCAATCGACGCTCGCGGGAGTGCAGGGCTCTGGCCTGAGACACCCCCTCTCGGAGGACCCTGCCTGCGCGCCGGGGCTGCGCCTTGGCACGGCTCCACGTGTCGAGGGCGATGCCGCGGATGCGGCCTGCCCGCGCCGCCTTGGCGAGGACGCGGTCGGGAAGACGTTCGGAGGCGCTCATGGCCTCGCCTACTACGCAGGGGAAGGGCGGGCCACACCGACTCGGTTGCCGCCGGTGAGCTTCACCTGCAGGATGGCCCGGGCCGCGCGCTCGATGAGGGTCTCGACCTCGTCGTCGTCGGCGACGACCGCGACGCCAGCGGTGACCGTGGGGCGCACCATGCCTCGTGGCAGCCGCACGGCGAGGGCCTCCATGGCCGACCGCACCCGCTCGGCGAGGAGCGCAGCCCCGTCCTCCTGGGTCTCGGGGAGCAACACGAGGAACTCGTCGGCGTCGGTCCGGCCCACGTGGTCCATGCCTCGGATGCAGCCGTCGAGGCAGCGCGCGGTGAGCTCCAGCACCACGTCGCCGCCCGCCGTCCCGTGGTGGTGGTTGATCCGTCGCAGCCCGTCGATGTCGATCAGGATGACGGCGAGGGGGCGCTCGTACCGGTGGGCACGGGCCAGCTCGGTTCGGAGGAGCCGTAGGGTGTGGGCGCGGTTGGCCAGTCCGGTCAGCGGGTCTTCCTGCGTGGCGCGCGACACGGTCTGCTGCAGGCCTCGCACAGCGGACGCGTCGCGGAGCAAGCACAGAGTGCCCGTGGGGACCGTCACCATGCGCAGGTCGACCCACGGCTCTGGACGAAAGCCCTGAGCCAGGCGGACCTGGACCGAGGCGCCGTCGGTGGGAGCGAGCAACGCGGCCGCATCGCTCCGGTGGACGAGCTGGGACAGGGGGGTGCCCCGGATGGCCTCCGGGGGGTGTCCCAATAGGCGAGCGCTGTTCGCCGAAGCCCACTGGCACCGGCCTTCCTCGTCGATCAGCAGGCACACCTCGGACAGGTGAAGCATGAGCGTGTCGAGGTCGGGCGGGCTCGGGGCGGGGGCGAGGGTCGTCGACGACATGGGTTCCTCCGCCCCCTGTGTCGGTGCCTCGACAGGTCGAGTTGAGGGCGGGAGGCCTACAGCGTGAGCGCGACCGCACCGAGCATGATCACCAACAGGCCGAGAAGGAACAACAACATCAGCCCGCCTGCGGCCACCCCCAGCAGCAGGTACAGACGGGTGTTGCTGGCGGGCGCCTCGGCCGGTGGCAGCGGTGGGGGCGCATGCACCGGGGCTGGAGCGGCCTCTTCGGTGGGCAGGCCGGCGAGTTCCTTGGCGGCGTCTGCACCGACCTCCTCCTCCAGCTCCTTGAAGCTGATCTGGTCGCCCTTCTTGACGGCCATCCCCAGGGGAATGCTGGGAAAGGCGGGGGGAGCAACGGGGGTGTCAACGCGACGGCCGGCCATGGGCTTGTTCTCTCGTGGGGGTTCGACCATCGCATCCTGGGAAGGGTCGAGGGTCTGATGCGCTTCTCGCATCATACGTGGGGGTAGTCGGTCACTGTCTGGTTTCGGCGCGGAAGCACGGGCCTCCAGGGGGCCTTCCTCGAAGGAGCGTCCCTCGAGCGACCCGCGCGTCTCGCGGGGATCGACCCAAGACCGATCGGCACACCAGCGGCGCAGCGACGAGCCTGCGGCATCGTCGGCGAGTGCTTCGCACTGCTGCGACAGCTCGTTGGCCGTGGGGCGCTGTTCCGGGTCGAAGGCGAGGCAGGACCGGGCGAGATCCATGAGAGGAGGTGGCACCTGCAGCGTCGCCAGGCGCTGCTGCAGGTGCTCTTCGTGCAGCTCGTCGTCCATGGCGAGCACCGACAGCTTGGTGAGGCGCGCGTCGGGGTAGAACGCCTCGCCAGCCAGCCCCTCGAACAAGCAACAGCCGAGGCTGAACACGTCGGACGCCGAGCGATTGCGGCGGTCGACGAAGCGCTCGGGCGCCATGTAGGGGAGGCTGCCGAGCACGACGTCGCTGGCGGTCTCGGCTTCACGGGCCCCCTCGAAGCGCGCGATGCCGAAGTCGAGCAGCTTCACCTGGCCATGGCGGCCGATGCGGATGTTGCTCGGCTTGATGTCTCGGTGGACCATGTACAGGCGCCCTTGAGGACCCTGGGCCTGCCACGCCGCATCGAGGGCGTCGGCCACCTGCGCCACCACTTGGAGCAGGGCGCGGACTCCGAGCGGGTCGTCGGCGGCGAGGCAGGTGTCGAGGTCTTGCCCGTCGACGTACTCGGTGACCAGGGCGATGCGCGCGTCGAGCACCGTGAGGTCGTAGGCCCGCACGATGGCGGGGTGGTCGAGACGGCCCAAGGCCTTGCCCTCGTCGCGCAGACGCCTCATGGCGTCGTCGGTGACATCGATGTCGGAGCGCAGCACCTTGAGGGCGACCGTCGTCTCGAGGCCTCCCGGGGAGGTCATCACCGCTTGATAGACCTCTCCGAAGCCGCCAGCCCCGAGGCATCGCAGGATCTCGAACTGGCGCCTACCGTCGCCGGACATGGCCGAACCATAGCCAGCGCCGCGCGGTGACGCCCGACCTGGATCGACCTGGCTCAGGCTGGGCCTGCGAGGAAGCTGGCCTTTGTCGATTGGGGCGGGTGAGGCTGGCGCTACCCGTTCCCCGAACGGTACGCTGTGCCCCTGGCGCGCGATGCGTGCGCCGTTTGCCGAGGCCAATGGGTGAGCAACCAAGCGTCCAACTGTCCGAAATGCGGTAGCAACCAGCTTCGCTGGCTCACGCTGCGCAGGGGCCGCGTGCCCGTCGACGTGCTGCAGTGCCAGAGCTGCGGCGTCGCCGTGCTCGAGGAAGACTGGATGGCGCCGGTGCAGGCGATGGTCCCGGGTCGTTGTCTGAACTGTGGTGACCGGCGCGACTTCGACAACTGCGTCAACTGCGGCCTCACGCACCACGAAGACCTCCAGGTGCACGACGAGCTGCGCTTCATGGTCGACCCCAACGCCAGCCACCTCGACGCGGCGCGGGTGGCCTCGCGCATCGGCCGGCGCCTGCTGGCCCTCAAGCTGTCCACCGCGGCGGCAGCCAACAACGAGCGCGGGCAGGGCGAGGTGGCCCGAGCACTGCGGATCTGGCTGCTGTCGGCCATCGGTGAGCCGCAGGCCGCCCTGGAAGACGCCAAGGCCTGGGTCGACAACACGCAAGACCCGTCGGCGATGGCCTGGGCCAGCTACGGGCAGCAGCTGCAGAACGGCGCCTACCCGGGTGGTGCGGCCGACGCCTACGAGAAGGCGCTGAAGAAGAACCCGGCACAGCACGCCATCCGCGCTCGCCGCGCCGGTCTGTTGCTGCAGCTGGGCCGCAGCGGCCAGGCGGCTGCCGAGATCATCAAGGTCTTCAGTGCCGAGGGAGCCGACGAGGGGTCCATCGGGCTCGCCCTACAGGTAGGGGAAGACCTCTGCAACATGTACGAGACGCACTACCGCGACGACGAGATCGAGCGAATCATCGAGTTCGCGGCCGACTTCGTCGATCGGTCTGCGACGCTGCTGGCCCATCGGGCCCGGGTGGCCGCGCAGCAGGGGGATGTGTCGACGGCCAAGCGCGACCTGAAGAAGGCGCGGCGGCTCGACCCCGAGCTCGAGATCTACGAGCGCGTCGAGCGGGCAATGAAGCCGGCGCGCAGCTCGTGGTGGCGCTGGTAGCGACTCGCCCACCGTGGGCGGGGCTGGCTAGCGGCCGCGGCCGAGCAGCTCCTTGATCGAGTCCATGATGGACTCACGGTTGGGGATGCGCGACAGGCACACCGCCTCTTCGTCGTCGAAGGCGCCCTTGAGGTCTTTGATGAACTGGCCGCTGCCGTACTGGCTGTCGACCTGGGCGTAGCTGAACTGATTGCTGATGGGGATCAGCTGCTTGGTCAGCAGCTCGATGCACTGCTTGGTGTCGGACTGGCTCCAGTTGTCGCCGTCGGAGAAGTGGAACGGGTAGATGTTCCAGTCGCTGGGCGGGTAGTCGTCGGCCAGGATCTCCATGCACAGCTTGTAGGCCGAGCTGATCAGGGTGCCGCCGCTCTCGCGGGTGCGGAAGAAGGTGTCTCGGTCGACCTCCCGCGCCGTCGCGTCGTGGATGATGAAGCGGGTGTCGACATCGTCGTAGTTGTGGCGCAGCCAGGTGTCGATCCAGAAGGCCTCGCTGCGCACGATCTCCTTCTGCTCGTTGCCCATCGAGCCCGACACATCCATCATGTAGACGACCACGGCGGCCGAGCGAGGCTGCTGCTCGATCTCGAACGTGCGGTAGCGGCGGTCTTCCTTGACGGGGACGACGTAGGGCTTGTCGGGGTTGTAGGTGCCTGACGCGATGGAGCGCTTCAGGGCCTGCTTGAAGGTGCGCTTGTTGTGGCGCAGCGACTCGGGGCCCACTGTGGAGATGCCGGTGTATTTGGTCTTCTCCGTGTTGGCCTTCTGGTTGCCCTTGGGCTCGATGCGCGGGAGCTCCAGCTCTTCTCCGAGGATCTCGGCGAGCTCGTCGACCGTGATCTCCACCTCGAGCACGTGCTCGCCGGGCGCGTCACCGGCCTCCTGGCCCTCTCCGGCTCCCTCGCCCTCGCCCTCGCCCTGGCCCACGCCGCCCTTGTTCTCGCCGTAGCGGAGGCGGGGGATACCGATCTGGGGAAGGGGGATGCTGACGAGCTCCTTGCCCTTGCGGCCGACGAGCTCGCCGCTGGACATGTACTTGCGGAGGTCTTTGCGCACCCGACCCTTGACGATGTCGCGGAAGCGGCCGAGGTCGCGGTCGATGTTGAGCATGCAGAGTCCTCTCGCAGGAACAGGGGGGGCAGGGCACGAAAGAGCGGAGCGAGAGGTCGTCTACTGGCAGTGTATCCGAGGCAGGCTAGCCTCGAAGGTATGACCCCCCGCTGCGCACGCTGCTTCCGCCCCGAGCCCCAGTGCGTGTGCGCCTGGCTACAGCCCATCGACACCGCGACCCAGGTGACGGTGCTGCAGCACGTGGGGGAGCGAAAGCACCCGTTCAACACCGCACGTCTCGTGGCTCGCAGCCTGACGAAGGGCTCGCTGCACCTGTGCTGGCCCGACCCCGATGGGGCGATGCGGTCGCCGGTGGGGCCCTCCGACGGTGCGGTGCTGCTGTACCCGGCGGATGATGCCGTGCTGGCCGAGCAGTGGGAAGGTCCACCCCCTAGCGAGCTGATCGTGCTCGACGGCACCTGGTCGCAGGTGCGGCGCTTGCTGGCCGACAACCCGTGGCTGCACGAGCTGCCCTGCGTGAAGCTGGCTCCGGCCGAGGGGAGCAACTACCGGATTCGCGAGGAGCCCGCGCCCCACTGCCTGTCGACCATCGAGTCGGTGGCGCAGACGCTGGCCGGCTTCGAGCCCGACAACCGAGGGCTCGACCGGCTCCTCGACGGCTTCGAGCGCATGGTCGACCACCACCTCGCGGCCCGGCCGCCGAAGCGTCCGCGGTTCGCGGTGCGCACCAAGCCCTCCGCCCGCGACCGCTTGCGAGACTGGGCTCATGTGGTGGTGGTGTATGCGGAGACCCTCGGTCTGCGTGGGACGCCGCGCCAGCTGGTGCAGTGGGCCGCGGTGCGGCCGGCCACCGGCGAGGTCTTCGAGGGGCTGGTTCGGCCAGCAGGTGAGGCGAACGCCTGCCAGCTGGCGACGACGGGCCTCGACCTCGACGAGGCGAGCACGATGGCGGTGCTCCGTCACCGCTGGCAGCGGTTCGTTCGGGGGGATGACCACCTGTTCGCGTGGACGGCGGCCACGGCGGGGGTGGCGTCGGAGGCAGGGCTGGGGCGGGTGACGGGCCTCAAGGAGCTGTACGGCGTGGGGCGCAAGGGGGTGCGGGGGCGTCTCGATGCGGTGGTCGCGGGGGAGGGGCTGGTGAGCGAGGCGGTGGCCGTGTCGGGCAGGGCGTCTCAGCGACTGGGACATGCTGTGGCAATGGCTGGGCAGCTTGCGGGGTCCCAAAGGGAATAGAGAGGCTCGGTGTTCGAGACCGAGCAAGACCGCCGGATGAAGCGCCTGCGGGCCAGCTACGTGCTGGCCCTGCTGGCCCATGGTGGGCTGTTCCTCGTGGGCGATCCGCGGCAGGTGCCCGAGCGGCCCAAAGATGAGCGGATCGAGCTGGCGCTGGTCTCGTCGGCCCCTCCTGCAGAGGTCGACGGGGCCGAGGCGGCGCCCCCTCCCTCGCCCCAGCCCACGCCGCCGCCTACGCCTCAGGTGGCTGCGGTGAAGCCGGTGCCCGTCGCGCCCACGGGCTGGCTGCCCCCGCCGACGCCGGTGCCGACCACGCCGAACCCCCGGCCTCAACCCACCCAGCCTGCCCCTCCCACGTCGTTCCGCGAGTGGCAGCGGCAGCAGCGCAACTACCTGCCGAGCCAGCGGGTGGTCCCAGGAGGAGGGCAGGGGGGAGGCGACATGATCTCCCGCCAGGGCCGCGACCGCTGTGAGCCGATGTACCCGCTTCCAGTCGACGTGGTCTACCTGCTGTTCGATGCATCGGGAAGCCTGTCGGAGGCGATGACGGCGCAGGCGCTGTCGTGTGCGCAGCAGGCCGCGCAGGCCGCTCTGAGGCAGGGCGCGGTCATCGTGGTGGGAACCTTCGCTCGGGATGTGCAGCTCAGCCAGCCGACGACGCGCTACAGCGATGTGCAGGTGGCCCTGAGGTCGCTGACGGACCGCACGGCGACGGTGCTGCCGGCGCGGGAGCTGCAGCAGTACGTCGACCGGGCACCGGGTGCACGGTCGGAGCTGGTGATCGTCAGCGACGGGTGGATCCCGAACACCGACGAAGTGCTGAACTGGTATCGGTACTTCCTGGAGATCAACCCCGACAACCGCGGCACCATGTACACGGTCGGCCAGTCGGGGCATCGGGAGGCCGTCGACGCGCTGCGGTCCATCGGCTTCGACGTGTTCCAGTACGACCAGATCCAGGGTGGCCGCTAGGCCGCCTGGCAGCGGGGGCAGTGGTAGAGCGTGCGCTGGCCGAGCTCGCTGACCACGATGGGGGTGTCGCACAGCTTGCACACCCGGCGCTTGTAGACCCACAGCCGGTCGCGCTTGGGGCCGTAGCGGCCGCGGGTCTCGAAGCCGCGGGGGTCGACCTGCTCGCCCCCGACAGGGCCCTCGGTGTCTTCGCCGACGACCAGGATGCGGTTGTGCTTCGCCCCGATGCGCAGCAGCGTCACCGTGTTGCGCCAGATGGAGCTCAGCACCTCGGGTGGGACGTCGTGGCCGGGCGTGTGCGGCGACAGGTTGGCGCAGAACAACAGCTCGGCACGGTAGACGTTGCCGATGCCCGCGATGACCGCCTGGTCGAGGAGGGCCGCGCCGATGGGGCGCCGGGTTCGGGACAGCTTGGCCAACGCGATCTGCGGGTCGGCATCGTCGCGGAGCGGGTCTTGCCCCAGACGGCGACGGACGGCGGCGTAGCCATCACGGGACAGCAGCTCGCACTTCGTCGGGCCAATGAGGTCCATCGCGCGGTCGTCGCCCACCACCCGCAGTCGCACAGCGCCTCGAGGCTCGGGTTCCGGGCGCGGGTGGTAGCGAAGGCGACCGTACAGGCCCAGGTGGTAGTGGAGCACGGCACCGCGGTCGAGGTGCCAGAAGCCATGCTTCCCGTAGGCCTCGGCGCGCTTCAGGGTGGCACCGTTCATCACGGCAGCCCCGGGAGCGAAGGGACCCTGCGGAGAGCTGACGCGCAGCACCTGGCCCGCGAACCAGCGGTGCTGCTTGTCGAGGTGGTGGTGCAGGGTGTGACCCTCGGGCATCGAGCCTCCGACATGGGCTTAGCGTCTCCGGAGCGCCATCGCATAGGAAATAGATTGCTCGTTCGTGGATCGGATTCCGAGTCGGTCACGAAGCGGTAATCATCGACGTGGTTGATCCTCGCCAGGGGAAGGAACGCGGAAGGCGCGCGATCGTTTGCCGGAAGTAAGTTTCTCGTTGCATGCGGCAATATGACAGGTTCTT
>Ga0070727_10005342_pt1 | contig 10544 bp, 7 predicted proteins | sample tdAd472_FD_66722 | JGI IMG/M metagenome (GOLD analysis project Ga0070727, IMG submission 66722) | Marine sediment microbial communities from the Atlantic coast under amendment with organic carbon and nitrate - tdAd47.2 | ecosystem: Environmental > Aquatic > Marine > Coastal > Sediment | place... | reverse complement strand
CTTTTGTCGAAGATGTAGCCGCCTCGGGTGGCTACTGGATTGCCTGTGCGGCCCCCGAAATCATTGCTGCTCCAGCGTCTATCGTGGGCTCCATCGGGGTCATTTCCTCAGGTTTTGGTATGGTCGATATGCTCGGAAAACTAGGCATTGAGCGGCGTCTTCATACCTCGGGTGATCGCAAAGGGATGCTCGATCCTTTCTCACCTGAAAAACCCGATCATGTGAAACGCTTGAAGGCGCTACAAAAAGAGATGCATGAAATTTTTAAAGACCATGTGCGCCAAGCCAGAGGGGACAAGCTCAAAGGGGCCGAGAAAGACCTGTTCAGTGGCGAGTTTTGGACGGGGGCTAAGGGTTTAGAGTTAGGTCTCGTCGATCAGTTGGGCGACATGCACTCGGTGTTGAAAGAGCGGTTTGGCGAAAAGGTTCAAATCAAACCCATGGAACGCCCCAAATCTTGGGTCCAGCGCAAGTTTGGTGTGGGCGAAGAAGTCTCAGGACTGGCCGAGGGCCTTATCGAGACGGTTGAGCAGCGTGAGATGTGGAGCCGTTTCGGGTTGTAAGCTCTCCAATAGACCCAGAGAATTTAGTGTTACCCTACGTTTTTTTTATATTCTCCCCCAAATGGGTGACGCGCTCTTCATGCGACTCTCCTAATGTACCTCTGTTGTTTCCAAGAAGGCCTTTGTGGGAGGGCCTTTTACGAACCTTAATCGTGGAAGCTAGTTCAAAGAGGTAGGAAAATGAAACAAGCTGGTATCGCTAGTGTCGTCGTCATTCTTGGTGCCGTTGCGGTCCTCATGTTTACGTTCGGTGAGGAAATTCGCATGGTCACCGTAGGGAACTAATTTTGAATTTATGAGTCTCTTAAGAACAAGGACTTTCAAGAACCCCCACGGGCGCGCGGTGAGATTTTAACCTTTCTTCTCCTCTCTGAGAAAATGGTGATCTCGCCGTAGCGGCCTTTTCTTTTACATTCGTGCTTTCCCCATTCTCCTTGACCACCTCGGCTCCCCCCCTTACAAGGTCTTCCCATGTTAGGATTTAGCCCGATGAAAATTCTTGTGACCGCCGCGATCATTTTGGTGATCTGGTATGGTTTCAAGTTTGTTGGCCGGTTAGCCGAGGCCAAGGAAAAAAATGAGCGTGATGCAGCCAAGAATGGCGGTGGCAAGGCTCCAGGCAAAGCCGATACGGGCGGCGAAACGGTCGAACTGGTGGCCTGCAAGGTGTGCGGCGATTACGTTTCGAGCTCTAAAACTGTCTCCTGCGGACGCGACGACTGCCCTTATCCAGGCTAATTCTCTAGAAAAGTTGATCTAATTGTCCTCCGGCAAGCGCCTTTGCTTGACCGGCTTCCGGCGCACCCTGTATGTTTTGCCGCGCTGCAATATTATTTGGGACATCCAAGACCAATGGGACAGACCGCCGATAAGTCGAAGAGCTTTCAATCGCTCATTCTGACGCTACAACAATTTTGGGCCGATAAAGGCTGCGTTATTCTTCAGCCATATGACATGGAAGTAGGCGCGGGAACCTTCCACCCAGCGACTACGCTCCGTGCTTTGGGCCCTGAACCATGGAAGACGGCCTATGTTCAGCCCTCGCGTCGTCCAACCGATGGCCGCTACGGCGAAAATCCCAACCGCTTGCAGCACTACTATCAGTTTCAGGTGATTTTGAAGCCCTCGCCAGACGACATTCAAGAGCTCTACCTAGAGAGCCTCTATGCACTGGGCATCGATCCTAAATTGCACGACATCCGCTTTGTCGAAGATGACTGGGAGAGCCCGACGCTGGGCGCTTGGGGGCTCGGCTGGGAAGTCTGGTGCGATGGCATGGAAGTGAGCCAGTTCACCTATTTCCAGCAAGTCGGCGGCATTGAGTGCAATCCAGTTTCGGGCGAACTGACCTACGGGCTTGAGCGTCTCGCCATGTATATCCAGGGTATCGAGAACGTTTATGACCTCGACTGGAACGGCGAAGGCGTGACCTATGGCGATGTTTATCTGCAAAATGAGCAGGAGCAATCGGCCTATAACTTCGAACACGCCAACACCGATGTGTTGTTTAAGCGTTTCGCCGAATCTGAAGAGGAATGCCACATGTTGCTGGGCCTGGAGAAGCCACTGCCGCTTCCCGCCTACGAGCAATGCATCAAGGCAAGCCATGTGTTTAACCTGTTGGACGCACGCGGGGTGATTTCGGTCACTGAGCGCGCAGCTTACATCGGTCGCGTCCGAGCGCTTGCAAAGGGCTGTTGTGAAGCCTGGCTGCGCTCTCGCGGTCACGAAGTTTAAGGGAGAGTACGAGAAATGACTGAACTACTGCTCGAACTCTTCTCCGAAGAAATTCCGGCCCGCATGCAGCTTACTGCGGCAAATGATTTGAAACGCCTCGTTACCGATGGCCTCAAACAAGCCGGCCTTGAGTTCTCCAAAGCTGAAGCCTTTGTCACTCCACGCCGTTTGGCGCTGGTGGTCGATGGCCTGCCCGATGCGCAGCCCGATGTTTCAGAAGAACGTCGCGGCCCGAAGGTCGATGCACCTGAAAAAGCAATGCAGGGTTTCTTGGGCTCCATTGGCATGACGCTCGATCAGTGTGAACAGCGCGAAACTCCCAAGGGGACTTTCTGGTTCGTCAATATCGAGAAGAAAGGCCGTCCGGCTTCAGAAGTCCTTCAGGAAATCGTTGCCGACGCCATCAACAAACTGCCCTGGCCCAAATCCATGCGCTGGGGTGCTCATCCGCTCAAATGGGTGCGCCCGCTGCATTCGATCATCTGCTTGTTTGGCGATGACGTGATCGACGTGACCTATGGCCCGGTTAAGTCTGGCAAAACCACGCGTGGCCATCGTTTTATGGCGCCCGATGCTTTTGAGGTGTCTGGCTTTAGCGACTACGTTGCCAAGCTTAAAGATGCCAAGGTCATTCTCGATACAGCTGAACGTCGTCACCTGATTTTGGAAGAAGCCCACAAGCTGGCAGCTTCCGAGGGTTTGACGCTTAAGGAAGATGGCAAGCTGGCAACGGAAGTCGCTGGTCTGGTCGAATGGCCGGTGGTTCTTATGGGCACCATCGATGATGACTTTATGGATGTGCCGCACGAAGTGCTCACACTCTCCATGGCGACTCATCAGAAGTATTTCAGCACGCTCGATAAGGACGGCAAACTTGCTAACCGTTTTGTCGTGGTTGCCAACCGGGAAGGCTCGGACGGCGGCAAGGCTATTACGGCAGGCAATGAGCGCGTGCTGCGCGCCCGGTTGTCAGATTGCAAGTTCTTCTGGGATCAAGACCGCAAGGTGACGCTTGAAAGCCGCGTTCCAGCGCTGGAAGACATTGTGTTCCACGCCAAACTCGGCACTGTGGCTGAAAAGGTTGACCGGGTTGCCGATTTGGCTGCCAACCTCTGCCAGTATATTCCAGATTCTAACCCAGATGCGGCCAAGCGCGCTGCCAAGCTCGCCAAGGCAGATCTGGTTTCCGACATGGTTTATGAATTGCCAGAAGTTCAGGGCATCATGGGCCGCTATTACGCGCTGCATGATGGCGAATCTCTCGACGTCGCTGAAGCCGTCGCAGAGCACTACAGCCCTGTCGGCCCGGGTGATGACTGCCCAACGGCTCCAATCAGTGTTGCGGTTGCCATGGCTGATAAGCTCGATACGTTGGCGGGGTTCTGGTCCATCGACGAAAAACCCACCGGCTCGAAAGACCCGTTTGCTCTGCGTCGTGCGGCGCTGGGCGTCATTCGTTTGGTGCTGGAAAACAAGCTCCGCTTGCCGTTGCTTGAAGTCTTCGGGTTGGCCCTGAAAGGCTACAATGCTCAAGGGGATGAAGCTGCGAGCCTGCTCAACTTCTTTGCTGACCGTTTGATGGTGCACCTTAAGGAACAAGGTGTGCGCCACGACTTGATTACCGCTGTATTCGCACTGGGTGGGGAAGATGATCTGGTGCGGTTGCTTGCGCGTGTGGATGCCTTGGCAGCCTTCCTTGAAACCGAGGACGGATCGAACTTGTTGGCAGCGTCCAAACGAGCCGGTAACATTCTCAAAATTGAAGAGAAGAAAGACAAGACATCCTATGACGGCGCGGTGGATGCCGGATTGCTTGCGCAGGATGAAGAAAAGGCGCTTGCTACGCGCTTGAACGACGTGATTGGGAAGACAGGGGAGAGCGTCGGTAATGAAGACTTCGCCGCGGCCATGGGCCACATGGCGGCATTACGTGCGCCTGTCGATGCATTTTTCGACAAGGTGACCGTTAATGCCGACGAGGCGGAGGTGAGAGCAAACCGGTTGAAGATGTTATCAAGCATCCGGTCGGCTCTCGGGGAAGTTGCCGACTTTTCCAAAATCGAGGGGTGATCTGAGGGGATTTACAGACACTCCTGTCACATGGAGCGACAGGCCATGACGCAGTGGGTTTACGGGTTCGGGGGCGGTTCTGCCGATGGCAGTGCGAGCATGAAGGAGTTGCTTGGCGGCAAGGGGGCTAACCTTGCCGAGATGAGCAGTCTTGGCTTGCCGGTACCGCCAGGTTTCACCATCACAACTGAAGTCTGCACGTATTATTACGACAATGACCATAAGTATCCCGACGATCTGAAAGCTCAGGTCGAGACGGCGATTAAAAAGATCGAAGGCATCGTTGGGGCAAAATTCAACGATGTTGAAAACCCACTGTTGCTCTCGGTGCGCTCGGGCGCTCGAGCTTCCATGCCAGGCATGATGGATACGGTGCTAAACCTGGGCCTCAACGACGAAACGGTCGAAGGCTTGGCCCGGCGTTCCAACGATCCTCGGTTTGCCTATGACAGCTACCGCCGGTTTATCCAAATGTATTCCGATGTGGTGCTCGGCGTTGACCACCACCATTTCGAAGAACTGCTGGAGATGCACAAGGAAGGTAAAGACGTTGCGCTCGATACTGACTTGACGGCGGACGATTGGAAAATCCTAGTCGGTCAATACAAAGACAAAGTCGCCGAGCAGTTGGGCAAACCTTTCCCGCAGGACCCCGTTGCGCAGATTTGGGGCTCCATTGGTGCCGTGTTTGGCAGCTGGATGAACCAGCGGGCCAATACCTATCGCAGACTGCACGACATTACCGACGAATGGGGAACAGCGGTTAATGTTCAGGCCATGGTGTTTGGCAATATGGGTGAAGACTGCGCTACCGGCGTTTGCTTTACCCGCAACCCATCGACCGGCGACAATCATTTTTATGGTGAATATCTGATCAATGCCCAAGGCGAAGACGTGGTGGCCGGCATCCGTACGCCGCAGCCGCTGACTATCGCCGAAAAAGCAGCCAATCATATTGATCTTCCGTCCATGGAAGAAGTGATGCCCGAGTTGTTTAAAGAACTCGATGACATCCGGTTTAAGCTTGAGGCGCATTATAAAGACATGCAGGACATGGAGTTTACCATTCAGAGCGGCAAGCTTTGGATGCTCCAGACCCGCAACGGCAAGCGCACGGCCAAGGCGGCCCTCAAAATGGCCGTTGAAATGTGCCGAGAAGGGGTGTTTGACAAAGAAGAAGCGGTCAAACGTATGGACCCTGGGCAACTCGATCAACTGCTCCATCCTATGCTTGATCCTAAGGCCCATAAAGATGTTGTGGCCCGAGGTCTGCCAGCTTCGCCAGGGGCAGCGACCGGTAAAATCGTTTTTTCAGCCGAAGATGCTGAAGAATGGAGCGGGCGCGGCGAGAAGGTCATTCTGGTCCGCATTGAAACCTCGCCAGAAGATATCGGCGGCATGCATGTGGCGGAAGGCATTTTGACCACACGCGGCGGCATGACCAGCCACGCAGCTGTGGTGGCGCGCGGCATGGGAACGCCCTGCGTTTCCGGCACAGGTGCTATCAAAATCGACTACAAAGCCAAGACGGCAAAAGTTATGGGCCGCACACTAAAAGAAGGCGATACCCTGACGTTGGATGGCTCGACGGGTGACGTGATCGTTGGCAATGTCGCCATGATCCTGCCTGAGCTTACCGGTGATTTTGCTGCCCTTATGGAATGGGTTGACGATTTCCGCACCATGGGTGTTCGGGCGAATGCCGAAACCCCAACAGATGCGGGAACGGCGCGCAAATTTGGTGCCGAAGGCATTGGTCTTTGCCGCACCGAGCATATGTTCTTCGATCCCGAGCGGATCACCCATATGCGCGAAATGATTTTGGCGGAAAACGAGGAAACCCGTCGATTGGCTTTGGCTAAACTATTGCCCTATCAGCGCAAGGACTTTGCCGATCTATTCAAGATTATGGCCGGTCTTCCAGTCACTATCCGATTGCTCGACCCTCCACTTCACGAATTTTTGCCGCACACCGAAAATGATATGGAGGAAGTCGCCAAGGCGGCGGGGCTTGATGTCGATAAGGTCAAGGCGCGGGCCAATGAACTTCATGAATCCAATCCCATGCTCGGTCATCGCGGATGTCGTTTGGCAGTGACCTATCCAGAAATTACTGAGATGCAGGCGCGGGCAATCTTTGAGGCTGCCGTTGAGGTGACCAAAGAAGGCGGTGAGCCGGTAGTCCCAGAAGTCATGGTGCCGCTTGTGGCGACCAAGCGCGAGCTTGATATGCTTAAGGCGGTTATTGATGGTGTTGCCACAACCGTTATGGCCGAAGCCGGTGTCGAGATCGACTACATGGTCGGCACGATGATTGAATTGCCGCGTGCGGCTTTGCGGGCTGGAGACATTGCAGATTCTGCCGAGTTCTTTAGTTTTGGCACCAATGATTTGACCCAAACAACATTTGGCTTGTCGCGTGATGATGCAGGAAACTTCCTAGGCATTTACCAAGAGCGCGGCGTGCTTGATGCAGATCCTTTTGTCACCATCGACCAGGAGGGTGTGGGTGAGTTGATTAAGCTGGCCGCCGAACGGGGCCGCAAAACCCGGCCCAATATCAAACTCGGTATTTGTGGTGAGCATGGTGGCGATCCCGCTTCAGTGCATTTCTGCCATGATATGGGGCTTGATTACGTTTCCTGTTCACCCTATCGGGTTCCTATCGCCCGATTAGCCGCAGCACAAGCTGCACTTGGTGTGGATGGTGAGCAAAACGCTTAAGGCCAAAAAAGGCTGTGTGTTTTTAAAGGGCTGCCCAAATATGGGTGGCCCTTTTTTCTACGCCGGATTTATGAACTACGTTATAGTTCTTCCAGAATAGAAACGGGAAGCTAAGCGATGAGGGAGTTCATTTTAGCGATTGCCGCCTTTGGCGCGGTTTTGCTAAGCCTGTCTGGGGAAGGACAGGCTGCCCCCACGTTTGAAGACGTTTTTAATCGCCATGGCACGATCATGTTGTTGATCGACCCAGCCTCTGGTGAAATTGAGAACGCCAACCCGGCTGCTGCCAAGTTTTATGGTTACTCGCAGGACCAACTGCGGGCCATGAAAATTCAGGAAATCAATACACTGACCCGCGATCAGGTGGCCGCTGAGCGAAAACTGGCAGCTCAAGAAAATCGCAACTACTTCATTTTCCGCCATCGCTTAAAAGATGGGAATGTTCGAACAGTTGAGGTGCACTCTCACCCATTTCAGTTTGACGGGCGTGCCCTGCTTTTTTCTATCATTCGGGATATTTCCAAGCAGCGTGCTCTGCAAAATGATCTCTGGCACTATCAAGGCCGTTTGGAAGAAATGGTCGATCAGCAGACCGATGAAATCCGTCGTAGTTCACGCCTTCAGGTGACGGTCTTAAGCGTTGGTGGAGTCTTCCTGTTGGCTCTCGTTCTGATGCTATGGAATTCCCTACGTCGGCAAAATGCAACTCAGGCCGAATTGGTTGATAGCGAAACTCGATATCGGGAAATTGTTGAAAAAACCCAGGATTTGATCAGTCGGGTTGACCGGGAAGGTCAGTTGCAATTCGTCAATCACAAGGCCGAAACAATTTTTGGTATTCCCCCTGAGGAGTGTATTGGCCGTTCTGCTTTTGACTTTGTGCACCCAGATGATCGGGAAAAGACGCGCAATGCATTCCAGGATTGGGTGGCAAACAAAGAGTCTTATGTGGTTTTTGAAAATCGACAAATTAGTCGTGATGGAAAAGTCCATATTGTTCTTTGGACCATTCAAATCCATTACGATGAGTTTGGTGAGGCTGAGACTCTGACAAGCATCGGACGAGATATAACGACCCGTGTAAATGCAGAGCAGGCCCTGGAAAAGGCCATGCTCGACGCGGAAAATGCCAATAAGGCCAAGTCACAATTCCTCGCTAGTATGAGCCATGAATTGCGTACTCCTCTGAATGCGGTTCTAGGGTTTGCGCAAATGCTAAGGATGTCGCCAGATGCGCCGCTGAGTAAGAAGCAAGACGAGTATGTCAGCAGTATTGAGACAGGAGGTGAGCATCTGTTGCAACTGGTTGGCGACATTCTTGATTTGGCAAAGATTGAAGCCGATGAAATTCATTTATTCCTTGAGTATGTAGATCCCAAGGCGATAGCCGGAGAATGTATTTCGCTGGTTCGCCATCTGGCTGCCGAGCGAAGCATAACGGTTGATGACGGTTTTATTGGCAAGGTCGTGCCGATGGTTCGAGCCGACCCCATCCGTCTTAAGCAAGGCCTGATCAATCTGTTGACCAATGCGGTGCGTTACAACGTGGATGGCGGAAAGGTTCTGGTCAGGCAGGAAGAGACCAGTGATGGCTTTCTGCGCATTTCGGTTGAAGATACCGGTATCGGCATTGATAAAAAGCATAGTGAAGAAATCTTCACGATCTTCCACCGCTTGAATGTCGACCCGACCCGGACTGTCGAAGGGGCAGGGATTGGTTTGGCTGTAACCAAGCAATTGATCGAACGGATGGGCGGTCGCATCAATTTTGAAAGTCGCGAAGGTGAAGGGAGCACATTCTGGATTGATGTTCCGTTGAGCTCCAACAGGGAAACTTTGGTCTGGGCAGATAATTTAAGCGTCAGGGTGCCGGCCATTGATGAAGATCACAAAGAACTGATCCGGTTGATTAATGATGCGGGGCAACCTGGCTTGACAGCGGCAGGGGCTATTGAGATTTGCTCAGACTTGGTCCGCTATACCCTCTACCATTTCCGCCGGGAAGAAGCTTTGATGAAGGTTTGCAATTATCCAGATATGGATAACCATATAAAACAACACCGAACCTTGGAGGCCAAAGTAAAGGCGTTTCAGGTGCGAGTTGAAGCGGGTGATGAAAGCGCTCGAGGCGATCTGCGTGCATTCCTGCGCGACTGGCTCGTGACCCATATTATGAATGTGGATCGACTGATTTACGACTATGCCGTCGGCAAAGAGAAGGCGATTGAAACCGCCCTTCAAGAAATCTCCTAACCCCTAAATTCCCCACCCAAAAGTGTGGGATTTTCCTGCCTTCCTGTGTGTTGGAGGATGGGGAAGTCTTTGCCATGCTAAAGCTGCGACAAAGCGTTTTTAAGAAAACGCGTCGGGGGGCTTTTTAACAAAAGGAGAGCGTTATGGATGCAAGAGCAATGACTCAGGGCAAGGGCGGAAGGGTTGTTTCCGTCAACTACAAAGATACCGTAGAAGCGGCAATGAAAGTTTTGAGCCGCCACAATATTGGTGCTGCTGTCGTGCGGGCCAAGTTTGGCGAGCTACTTGGTATCGTTTCTGAACGCGATATCGTTCGCGGTCTTGAGAAGCATGGTGCAACCGTGCTCAACAAAGAAATTCATGAGCTGATGTCGGCTAATGTGATTTCCTGTCGTCCAGAAGATGATCTGCGCGACGTTATGGAACAGATGCGCCGCCATGGTGTGCGTCATCTTCCTGTTGCTCAAGGCGACAGCTTAGAAGGCATGATCAGCATGCGCGACCTCATCCATGTACTGCTCGAAGAAGCTGACCTGGAAGCTGGCGTACTACAAGATGCTGCACGCACAGCCGTTATGGCCCGAGGTGTGGCCTAGCCTAAAACTCTGCCCAGTTTGGCTTGGAGGCCGTGAGGGTAACCCCCTCCGCTTCCATGGCTGAACCGGCTTCAAAAGCTTCGATTCGAATGAGTGCTAGGCCTTGGGTGCCACGAGACGAGCGCATTTCGCCTACTTCTTTGCCATCTGACTTAATGATCGTTCCAGCTTCTGGAGCATCACCTGCAATGGCAACTGGCAAGAGGCGCTTTTTGACGAGGCCGCGATATTTGGTTCGCGCGGTCAGTTCTTGGCCCATGTAACAGCCTTTGTCCCAATCGACGCCGTTGAGCTCGTCAAAACCATTTTCGAGCAAGGTTGATTTCTCGACAATGAGATCCCGGCTGCCATCCGGCAGTCCGAGGGCCAGTCGGTGGGTGTCGTAGGCGTTGGCGTCTGAGGGTGCTATCCCGAGCCCGTTGAGGGCCGCTGCCCCTGTCCCCTTAGGCAATATCGCCCGCGCACCTGCCGAAGCCAATCGAGGGTCGTTAAAAATCACGCCGCCGTCTACCGCTTGACCGGCCTTGCTGTCTGCCTTCTCGCCAAACAGTGCGAAAACCTCAAAATCAGTCGTCACATCAGCTAGTTCGACCTTCGAACG
>Ga0070727_10005340_pt1 | contig 10546 bp, 7 predicted proteins | sample tdAd472_FD_66722 | JGI IMG/M metagenome (GOLD analysis project Ga0070727, IMG submission 66722) | Marine sediment microbial communities from the Atlantic coast under amendment with organic carbon and nitrate - tdAd47.2 | ecosystem: Environmental > Aquatic > Marine > Coastal > Sediment | place... | reverse complement strand
AACCATGGCCCCGATAGCATTGGCCTCGGCGCAGCTGCCCTCCGGATAAGCCGCATTTTCGACGTTACAGCCGACATGCATGGCGCCCTGGTTGTCGAGCAATGCCGAGCCCACGTAATAGTTTGAATACTTGCAGTACGCCTTCTGCCGGACCGCGAGCGCCGCGTCGATGAGATCCTGTTCGTCCATGCTGTATCTCCTGACTACGACTGCTTGCGCATCGGGTTGTTGGGATGCATGGTCCAGTCGGCTTTCTCTTCGGCGATCGGCTGGCCGGTGCGCGGATCGACGCCGTCGGTGAGCCTACGCATCGTGATGCAGCCGTCGACAGGGCACACGCTGACACAGAGGTTGCAGCCGACGCATTCTTCGTCGATCACCTCGAAGTGTCGCTCGCCGTTGACCGTCTGCGTGATGGCCTGATGCGAGGTGTCCTCGCAAACGACGTGGCACCTGCCACACTTTATGCAGAGTTCCTGGTCGATGACGGCTTTCTCGACATAATTGAGGTTCAGGTACTGCCAGTCCGTAACGCTCGGGACTGCCTTGCCGACCAGTTCGGCCACTGAAGACATGCCCTTGTCGTCGAGAAACGTGCTGAGTCCGTCGGTCAGGTCGTCGATGATCCGAAAGCCGTAAATCATGGCGGCCGTACAGACCTGCACGTTGCTTGCGCCGAGTGCGAGGAAGTCGACGGCATCGCGCCAGTCGGTGATGCCGCCGATGCCGGAAATCGGAATGCCCGCCGTCTCCGGTGTGCGCGCAATTTCTGCAACCATGTTGAGGGCGATCGGCTTGACAGCTTCTCCGCAGTAACCGCCATGCGTTCCCATGCCGTCTGTCGTCGGGTACATCGTGAGCCTGTCGTAGTCGACGCGCATGATCGAGTTGATCGTGTTGATCAGCGAGACAGCATCGGCGCCGCCATCCTTCGCGGCCTTGGCCGGTGGCAGGATGTTCGAAATGTTCGGGGTTAGCTTGACGATAACGGGTACGCTTGCCGCGTCCTTGGCCCACTCCGTCGCCATCTGTATGTACTCGGGCACCTGGCCAACCGCGGCGCCCATGCCGCGTTCCGACATGCCATGCGGGCAGCCGAAATTGAGTTCCAGTCCGTCGGCGCCCGTGTCCTCGATCATCGGCACGTACTTCGCCCAGGTTTCCTTGTTCATCGGGAACATGACGGAGACGACGAGCGCGCGATCAGGCCAGTCTCGCTTGACCTGGCGTATCTCGTCGAGGTTGGTCTGTAACGGCCTGTCAGTGATCAGTTCGATGTTGTTGAAGCCGATCACGCGGCGGTCGTTGCTATATATCGCGCTGTAGCGCGGTCCGCTCACGTTGACGATGTGCGGGTCCTCGCCGAGCGTCTTCCAGACGGCGCCGCCCCAGCCGGCTTCGAACGCGCGATTGACGTTGTAAGCCTTGTCCGTAGGCGGCGCTGACGCCAGCCAGAACGGGTTGGGTGATCGAATACCGATAAATTCTGATGTCAGGTCGGCCATGGCGTTCCCCCTAGGTTCGCAGGTGCCGGTCGATCGCGATCGCCGCCACCTTGCCGTGTTGCACGGCACTGACCGTCAGGTCATCGCCGCCCACCACACAGTCGCCCCCGGCCCAGACGCCAGGTAGTGACGTTTCCTGGTCCTCGTTGACGATGATTTTGCCGGCCTGCATTTTCAGCGAACCGTCGTCGAGCAGGTGGTCCTTGAGGCGCTGGCCGATGGCCTTGAAGACGACATCAGCGTCGAGGCTGAAGGTCTCGCCTGTGCCTTTCAAGGCACCACTCTCGTCCAGCACCGTCCTCTCGAACTCCACGTTGCTCGCGAAGTCGGAACCGTGTATCCGCAGCGGCTGCGCGAGGTGATGAATCGTCACTCCGTTGGTCTGCGCAAGTTCCTGCTCGAACGCACTGGCGCCCATCTGGGCGACACCGCGCCGGTACACGACGTCGACCTGCTCCGCGCCCAGGCGCTTCGATTGCACGGCAACGTCGATGGCCGTCATGCCGCCACCGATAACTACGACTTTGCGGCCGACAGGGAGCACAGTTTTGTCATCCGTCTGACGCAGCTCCGCGATGTAGTCGATTGCGTTCTCGACGCCGTGTAAATTTTCTCCTTCGACGCCGAGCGCATTGACGTCGCCGAGACCGACGCCGATGAATACGGCGTCGTACTCGTCAGTCAGTTCGGAAAGCGTAATGTCCTCGCCCAGTGAGGTGCCGCTGCGGACGTCAACGCTGCCGATCGACAGAATGTACTCTACCTCTCGTTGCGCGAAGTCGTTGACGGCCTTGTACGCGGCGATCCCGTACTCGTTGAGACCACCGAGTTTGTCATCACGGTTGTAGATGACGACGTTGTGGCCAAGCACCGCGAGCCGGTGCGCGCAGGAGAGGCCGGCCGGGCCGCCGCCGACGACCGCGACGTTGCGGCCGCTTGCCGCTGCGCGCGAGAACAACGGCGTGTCGTTTTCAAACACCGGGTCGGTCGCGTAACGCTGCAACAAGCCGATTTCGACGGGTTTGTCTTCGTGCGTATTGCGCACGCAGGCTTCTTCGCACAGCACTTCCGTCGGGCACACGCGTGCGCACATGCCACCCATGATGTTCTCACTCAGGATGGTCAGCGCCGAACCACGAATATTTTCGCTGCGAATTTTCTGGATAAAGGCCGGTATGTCGATGCCGGTCGGGCACGCCGTTGTGCACGGTGCGTCGAAGCAGAAATAGCAGCGATCGGCTTCGATCAGCGCCTCCGAACGACGTAGCGGCGGGTGCAGGTCGCTGAAATTCCTGTCGATATCTTCCGGGCTGAGCCGGTGTGGGCGAATGTCAGGCATGATCGCTCTAGCGCTTGACCGGCGTAGGCTCGGCGAGCCGTGCCTTTATCTGCAAAGCCTCATAGTACGGTGCAAATGCCGGCCGGTTGACGTAGCGGCCAGCACCCCGCTCGACGTCGAGCTTGCCATCGGCATAGACGACCTTGCCCTGGCTCAAAGTATGCGACGCACAGCCTTTCACGGTCATGCCCTCGAAGATGTTGTAGTCGACTTTCTGGAAATGCGTCTTCGCAGATATTGTTTTCGTGGCTTCGGGGTCCCACACGACGATGTCCGCGTCGGCTCCCACGGCCACGCTGCCTTTGCGCGGATACACGTTGAATATCTGCGCGGCATTCGTAGATGTCACAGCGACGAACTCGTTCATCGTCAGGCGACCGGTGCCGACACCGTGATGCCACAGCACCTCCATGCGATTCTCGATGCCGGCCGTGCCGTTCGGGATCAGGCGGAAGTCGTCCTTGCCCATGGCTTTCTGGTCGGCACAGAAACAGCAGTGGTCCGTCGCCGTCGTTTGCAGGTTGCCGGATTGCAGGCCGTGCCACAGCGCGTCCTGGTGCTCCTTCGCGCGAAACGGTGGGCTCATGACGTGCGCGGCAGCAGTTTCGAAGTCCTTGTTACGGTAGACGGAGTCGTCGACGAGCAAGTGTCCCGCAAGCACTTCGCCGAACACGCGTTGCCCTTCATTGCGCGCACGTGTAATCGCCTCGAGCGACTGCTTGCAGGAGTTATGCACGACATAGAGCGGCACGCCGAGTACCTCCGCGATCCGGATGGCACGATTCGCAGCTTCGCCTTCGCACTGCGGCGGCCGGGATAGCGGGTGCCCTTCGGGCCCGGTAATGCCTTTCTCGAACAGTTCTTTCTGTAGCCGGAACACGAGCTCGCCGTTTTCGGCATGCACGGTGACGATGGCACCGAGTTCGATCGCGCGCGTGAAGCTGCTCACGAGAATCTCGTCGTCGGCCATGATGGCGCCCTTGTACGCCATGAAATGCTTGAAACTGTTGACGCCGTGCTCGTTGACGAGCGTACCCATCGCCTTGTGCACCGTGTCGTCCCACCAGGTGATCGCCACGTGAAACGAGTAATCGGATACCGACTTCTCGGCCCACTCGCTCCACTGATGATAGGCCTCCATCACGTCCTGCTGCGGGCCCGGGATGACGAAGTCGATGATCATCGTCGTGCCGCCCGCCAGCCCCGCCGACGTGCCGGTTTCGAAGTCTTCGCTCGTCACCGTGCCCATGAATGGCAGTTGCATGTGTGTATGCGGGTCGATGCCACCGGGCATCACGTACTGGCCACCCGCATCGACAACAGATGCGCCTTTTGGTGCTTCGAGACCTTCGCCAACAGCCGCGATCAGGCCGTCTTCACAGAGCACGTCGGCGCGAACGCTGTAGTCCGCGTTGATTACCGTGCCGCCTTTTATTAATACCGTCATGGTGAACTCCTTGCTGCGCCTCTCGCCACGATGTAATAGATCAGTCCGCCAAGTATGGAGCCTGTAAACCAGCCGTAGGTGTAAAACCAGCTCAGTATCGGAATCTTCAGCGCAAGGCCGGTGAGCACGACCGGTATGGCGAACGCAATGAGACCGGACATGTTCCAGGCTGGGTAACCCGCGTTGTCCTGGTAAAGCGCCAGTACGTCATAGGACTGATTCTTCACGAGGAAGTAGTCGACGACCATGATACCGGCGATCGGGCCGAGCAGGCTCGAGTATCCGATGAGCCAGTTTGAATAGAGACTTTCCACGCTGACGTCCGTTTCCAGCCACCCGAGTTTCTTCAGCAGCTCCCAGCTCATCAATACGATGCCGATGATGCCGGTCAGGATGACTCCCTTGTTTTCGTTGATGTATTTCGGTGCGACATTCTGGAACACGTTGGTCGGCGACACGATGTTCGCGGCCGTGTTGGTCGAGATCGTCGCGAGTATGATCATCAGCATCGACAGCACCACCCAGAAGGGGCTGTCGATCTTGCCGATCAGGTTGATCGGGTCCGAGATCGTCTCCCCGAAGATTTCGGCTGATGCAGCGGTCAAAACCACACCGAGCCCCGCGAACAACAGCATCGTCAGCGGCAACCCGATGATCTGGCCGATGACCTGCGAGCGCTGCGAACGTGCAAAGCGACTGAAATCCGGGATATTGAGCGACAGCGTCGCCCAGAAGCCGACCATCGCCGTCAGGGCAGCCATGAAATACGGCGCAAACGCGGCGTCCGCCGGGCGATTCGCAGGCACGGCCAGTACCTCCGACATCGACACCTTCGGGACCGCCCAGACGACGAGCCCGATTGCAACGATGAGCAGTAATGGCGCGGCCAGCGCCTCGAGATGCTTGATCGACTCCGAGCCGCGGATGACAACTGCGACGTTGGCTACCCAGAAAATGAAGAAGCCGATCACTTCGCCGGTGCCACCAAGTGCCTCCCATGCAGGGAAGAGAGCCGAGAACAACAGGTGTATCGCGATGCCGCCGAACAGGGTTTGTATTCCGAACCAGCCGCAGGCGACCAGTGCGCGAATCAGCGACGGCACGTTCGAGCCGATGATGCCGAACGATGCCCGCATTACGACCGGGCAGGGGATGCCGTAGCGCGTGCCCGGGAATGCGTTCAGTGTCAGCGGAATCAACACGACGATGTTGGCGATCAAAATCGTCCACAGCGCCTCGCCCACGGACAAGCCGAAGTAGGCCGTCAATACGCCGCCCAGCGTGTATGTCGGCACGCAGATTGCCATACCGACCCAGAGCGCGGCGACATTCCACCGCGTCCACGTACGCTGCACCGCCTTCGTCGGGGCGATGTCGTCGTTGTACCTCGGGCTGTTCGCCAGGTCCTGGCCCAGGTCGAGTTCGACGTGTTCGCCGACGGTACGTAGGGTGCTGACCGGTGGAAGTTCGGACATCGCGGCCTCCTGTTTACTGGCAATCAGTCTTCCGTGAGCGGCCAGTAGGTTTCGGGCCGGCGGTCGCGGAAAAACTGCCACACGTCACGGACTTCGCGAACCATGTCGAGGTCGATTTCGTGCACGAGCAGTTCGTCCTGGTCGTAGCTCGCCTGTGCCTCAATCGCACCGCGCGGGTTGACGATATAACTCGAGCCGTAGAATTCGCCCATGTTCATCGTCGTCGCCCAGGGTTCCTCCTTGCCGATCCTGTTGATGGCGCCGATGAATACGCCGTTCGCGGCGGCCGATGCCGGTTGTTCGAGTTCCCACAGGTACTTGCTGAGGCCCGCAACGGTTGCGGAGGGATTGACGATGTACTCCGCGCCATTCAGCGCCAGGGCGCGCCAGCCTTCCGGGAAGTGCCGGTCATAGCAGATGTAGACGCCGAGCTTGACGTAGGCTGTGTCGAACACGGGCCACCCGGAATCGCCGGGCTTGAAGAAGAACTTCTCATAAAAGCCGGGATCGACCTGCGGGATGTGTGTCTTGCGATACTTGCCCAGGAACGTGCCGTCGGCGTCGATGACAGCGGCCGTGTTGTAATAGACGCCGGTCATGTGCTCTTCGTAGATCGGTACGACGATGACCATGCTGTGCTTCTTCGCATACTCCTGCATGAGCTTCGTCGTGTGCCCGTCCGGAATTTTCTCGGCGGCTGCATACCAGCGCCTGTCCTGGCTCGGACAAAAGTACGGCTGTGTGAAGACTTCCTGGAAGCAAAGCACCTGAACGCCCTGCTTCGCCGCATCTTCGATGAACGGGATGTGCGCTTCGATCATCCGGTTGCGTATTTCCAGGGGCTCCATCGAGCCGTCGCCCTTCAGGGCCATCTGGATCAGACCACACTTCACTTTGGCCATGAGATACCTCGCTGAGTGCTCGCGATCCATCAGCGTCGGGGAGCGCGAGTTCTTTTTCTTTTCAAGGTGTTATCGTGCTTTATTGCTTCACAGCATACGCCCTTTCAGGCGCAAAAAACACTCTCAATGGGGCACCACCGGAGTCCACGAACCGTGCATTGGATTCGGCAAAATGTACCAACCGTTGCCCCATAAGTGCGCATTTTTCTCGACCAGCGCCTGTCGATCTTCGGCCGTCGCCATCACCGTGCACGGTGCATAAGGTTTGCGCCGGACGCAGGGCACGAAGTCGCCAAGGTCGTCACCAATCAGCATGATGATGCGATGGGTTTGTGCGATGTAGTCTCGACGTACGGACTTTTCGCGATTCCAGCCCTGCTCCTCGGACAGCATGACGTGATCCGCATCGGCGACGATGCCCACCTCGGCGAGGTCGTCGATCGTGGATTGTTTTTGCGGACAGGGGTCGTCGACGTCCTCGATTGGCTCGCAAGGGCGGTTGGTAACGAAGAACATAGTGACGCCGGCCGCACGGGCGGCCGCGACGAACTCAGCGGCACCGGGTATCGGGGTTGCCGCCGTCTCGCTTGTCCACTTTTCGAGTTTCCAGTTCGCGAACGGCCGCTCGAAGTGCAATTGAAAATCGACATTGCTGACCGAGGTTTCGTCGACGTCGAGGATAACGGCGACCGGCAGGTTCTCGGCATCAGTTTGTCCCGGAATCACGCTCCAGGACGTGTCCTCGATAAACCCCGGTAGCGCCGCTGTCGCCGTCGCATATGCCTGTTTCGTAATGGCGCGGTACTCGGCAGAATGCTTGACCCAGAGAAGCCCCAGATCGCGTTGGGGGTCGTGTGCTGGTGATTGGCTGCTGCAGCCCGCGAGCGCAATGCAGCAAAGTAGCAGGACGTTTGTTATTTTCACCGGCGTATTCTAGCAGTCAGTAATGCCCACGATCGCAAAACTCGCGGCCGTTCGGCAAAATCGCTCGACAACAAGACGATAAGGAAGCACCTAATGCGACGCATCTGGATTCTTGCCGCAGCACTGCTCGTTGCCTGTGATCTCGCACCCGCGCCGACGATCGCCGAAGAGTCGGGCTCAAAGCTCACGTTCATACACCTCAACGACATCTACCGTGTCGGTGCTGTCGAGGACGGTAATGCTGGCGGCTTCGGCCGCATCGTAACGCTCATCCGCGATTTGCAATCGCAGGGCAGGGATGTGCGCGTCCTGTTCGGCGGCGACTTCCTGTTTCCGTCGCTGGAAAGTCAGTTATGGGCTGGCATGCAGATGGTCGAGGCGATGAATTTCATCGATGCCCTGGCACCAATGTACGTCGTTGCCGGCAATCATGAGTTCGATCCGCGCACGCCCGACCATCTGATCGATGCTGTCACGGCTGCTGAATTCGACTGGCTCGGCGACAACTATCGTTTCGAAACGGGCAACGAGGAGGTCGACCAGGCCCTGCACTCGGCATTCATGTTTGACGCCGGCGGCCACAAGGTGGGTGCCTTCGCGCTACTCGTGCATGCCAAGGACGGCGGCAGCGAACGCGACTATGCGCCGACCGACCCGGATTACCTCGGTCACGCAAGGCGTGTCATCGAAGCCCTCGAGCAAGCTGGCGCCGAGCTCATCATCGGCGTCACGCATCTGCACATGTGGACGGATGTCGAAATCGCGAAGCTCAGGGCGGAACACCCCCGCTTCATGTTCATCGTGGGAGGCCACGAGCACGAGCCGGAACACAGTCCCCTGAGCACCGATAGTGCGGAGGTCATGAAGGGTGCCTCCAATGCTCGCCAGGTCTGGCGCATCGACGTGGACTTCGACAATGCTGGCATGCCGTCGACCACGTCGGAGCTGGTCGATATTGATGCGTCCATCGTGTCCGATTCTGAGTACGACCTGATCGACGACAAGTGGCGCGGCAAGTTGCTGAATCGATTCCCGTTCCTCATTGCGCGCGTCGGCGAAGCCGCTGTGCCACTGGATGCGCGGGAGGTCACTATCCGCAACGAGGAGAGCAACTGGGGCAACTTCGTCGTTGACCAGATGCGTGGCGCATTTGGCGAGCCACAGGCCGATCTCGCATTCATCAACAGCGGCACGCTACGCATTGATGATTTCATCATGGGCGACATCTCGTTCGAGGACATAGGCCGGACGTTCGGTTATTCCTCGTTCCTGCGTTACATGACGCTGACGGGCGCGGAATTCCGCGACGTCATGGAGGCGGGCTTCCGCGGTGCTAGTCCCAGCAAGGGCTATTTTCCGCAGGTCTCGGGGTTCCGCATCTGCGCTGATCGCTCCCGGCCCGAGAGCGAGCGCATCGTAAGCCTGCAGCTACCAGCCGATGACGCCTGGGCCGAGATCCAGCCCGATCGCGAATACACCGTGGTTGTGCCCGACTTCCTGTATCGGGGAGGCGACGGTTACCAGATTCCACAGGAACGGCCGGTATCGAGGCCGGGCTCGGAACTCATCTACCTAGTACTTGACGCCGTGATCACCGCACAGGCCGAAGGCCGCAAGATCGGAGCCCCGGTCGACCCCCAGAATCCCCGCATCGTGCTCCTCGAGAATCCTGGCGAGGCCTGTTGGCCATAATGTGATGTGTGATGGCTGTGATGCTGTGATGGGTGTGATGGGTGATGGGGTCAGACCCGTGCAATCGACTAATTTGGATAGATATTTTCGTTAGATCGCCGACCTGATTGGCCTTAATGGGTCATTTCATGCCCGAAAAAAAGCGATTAAGGAATACAGTGACGCTCGGCGACACCATCCCGCCGTTTTTAGGCCAAAACAGAGGGATTAGGGCGCTAGTTGGTACCTGAATATTGAAAACTATGTGCCCTTGCAGAGAGTTAGCTTGGTCCGACCCCATCGTGCCTTAGCTTGGTCCGACCCCATCGTGCGCTAGTTGGTACCTGACTATTGAAAACGATGTGCCCTTGCAAAGAGTTAGCTTGGTCCGACCCCATCGTGGGCCCTTGGCCCATCGTGGGCCGAAAAAAAAGGCGGCCCGGAGGCCGCCTTTTGCCGATCAGCGTTCCGACTTAGAAGTCGTATTTCACTCCAAAGCGGATCTCGTAGCGGGAAGCATCGCCAATGCGTGGTTCCGGTGTACCGGGGGCCACGGTCCGCGGGAAAGCGTGCTGCCTCAGGACGCCCCAGTCATCGTTCAACAGGTTGGTCAGGTTGTCGATAACCATGAAGAAGGCCAGCCTGTCTTCGTCGCGGAATATGGGAATTCCGATATCGAAGCGGAAATCGATCTTCGTCCACGAAGAACCTGTTTCGCTATTACGCGCAACGCCCGGCTCCAACACATTCGTCCTGAAATCCAGGAACGGCGTGAAACCATACGGACTGATTGTGCCATCAAATGCGTAACTATACGGCCTTCCCGTATTCGTCTGCCCGAAAAGCGAAATGATCGTCGGGAACCGATCGAACCACGTCTTGCGCCAGGTTGTCGTAAACGTGAAGCGGTGCTCGATGTTGTAATTGGACAAGGATGCCACGCTCTCCTGTGGATCGAAGAACGCCCGGTTCTGGTAGTTCGAGAATGCCACCGAACTGGTCATCGGGCTCACGTCTTCAGCATCGTTGTACGTGTAACCAACCGAGAAGTCGAAACCATTTTCAAAAGCCTTGGACAGACCCAGCGAGAATGACATTGCATCAGCATCATTACTGCTGTTGGTTAACGCAAAGCTCGCCTCGCGCACGCTGTCATAGATCGGATAACCTTCCGCGTCGGTACCAATCTGGTCCAGGTCACCGTGCACGACGATTGCCGAGTCCTGGAGCCGGGTGAACAGGAAATCCGCAGTGAACACATAGTCACTCGGGAACATATGCGT
>Ga0070727_10005339_pt1 | contig 10548 bp, 4 predicted proteins | sample tdAd472_FD_66722 | JGI IMG/M metagenome (GOLD analysis project Ga0070727, IMG submission 66722) | Marine sediment microbial communities from the Atlantic coast under amendment with organic carbon and nitrate - tdAd47.2 | ecosystem: Environmental > Aquatic > Marine > Coastal > Sediment | place... | reverse complement strand
ATCGGGACCTCCGAGGCGGGCGACGTGAACGGCGACGGGCACGACGACCTGCTCGTGGGCGCCTGGCAGAACGCGGACGCGGCGGCCTCGGGCGGCAAGTGCACGCTCTTCTCCGGCAAGGACGGCAGCGTCTTGCGGACCTACACCTGCGCGACGGCGGGCGACACGTTCGGGTTCGACACGACCTCCCTGGGCGACCTCGACGGCGACGACGTGCCGGACTTCCTCGTGACCGCGGCCTACAGCTACATCAAGGGGGCGCAGTCGGGGCGGGTCTTCGTGATCGCGGGGCCTGGGAGGTGATCGGTGATAGGTACGGTGCCGCGACAAATGACAACGGATTCGATCACGCGCGCTGATTGATTGAGAGTCGCTACTCGAATCCGTTGTCATTTGTCGCGGCACCGTACCTATCACCTATCACCCACCCCGGGCCGGGGGGGGAAGTCGAATACGGTGTCGCACACCGCGCCGCACTGCCACTCCACGCGTGGAAGCCTTCCTCGCTCACAATCGCAGTGCGGCGCGGTGTGCGACACCGTATTCGACTTCCGGCTACCATAGAGCCTCCCGTGAAGCTCCTCGTCTCCCTCTGCCTCGCCGCGGCCCCGGCCGCGGGCCAGGACTACGGTGCTCCCGGCCCGCACCCGGTCGGGTGGCGCGACACGAGCTTCGAGCACCCGAGCGGCACGATCTACGCGCGCGTCTACTACCCGGCCCTCGCTCCCGATCAAGACGCCGTGCCGGACACAGCCTCGGGTCCCTACCCCCTGCACGGGTTCATGCACGGCTGGGGCCGCACGCCCGAGGACTACGACGTCGTCTGCTCGCACCTCGCGGGCTGGGGGTGGGTCGTGGCGTCGGTCCTCACGGATCCGTTCGTCGGGCCGCAGACCAAGGCCCTCGATCTGCAGGCGCTCCTGCACTGGACCGAGGAACAGAGCTCCAGCGCGGGGCACTGGCTTCAGGACCTGCTCTGCCCGGGCTGTGACTGGTCGGTCTCCGGGCACTCCCTCGGCGGAGCGGCGGCGCAGTACCTGGTCGGTGCGGAGCCGCGCGTGAGGACGCTCGTCGCGTTCCAGGGCATCTTCTCCGGGTCGGGGACGCCGCTCGCGCACCTGGCGGCCTTCGACGGTTCCGTCTACTACCTCGCCGGCGACGCGGATCAGGTCGCGCTCTGGGACGACCAGGGGCTGGGCTACTTCCACGCGGCGAGCTCGGCGCGCCGGACGGCTTTCGCGCTCGTGCCCGGCATGGATCACGGCGGTCCGCTGGACGAGCTGGCCGCGACCGCTTCGCACGGAGTGAACCGAAGCGTCCTCGCGGCATTCTGCGCCTCGGAGCAGAAGGGCGACGAGAACGCGTGGTACGACGTGGCCGGCGGCGGTCTCGAGGCGGACGTGCTCTCGAGTCGCACGCGTTGTTCGGACTCTTCGCTGTGGGCGATCGAGAACCCGACCGCGCCGGGACAGCTCGTCATCGGCCAAGCGGCGGAGCCTGGCGAGCTGGTCTTCCAGTGGGTCTCGCTCGCGCCCGCGCCCTTTCCGATCGCGACGGTCTTCGGCGACTTCGGCCTCGATCCGCTCGCCTTCTTCCCGCTGCTCGACGCGACGCTGGGAACCGACGGATGGCTGGAGTTCTCGATCGAGTCGCTCCCGGAGCTGAGCGGCCTCACGCTCTGGGTGCAGGGACTCGCCGGAGACGCGAGCGGTGCGGCGTTCACGCGCACGGCGCAGCTCGCCTTGCCGTAATCCCGTGGCTCGACCGGAGGATTCCGGCACAATGCGCGACCCATGGCGGACGAGCACAGGCAGGAGCCCTCGGAGGGCTCCGGACTCGAGGGCGGCGGCGACTCGACGTTCGAGCTCCTCCAGCGGCTGAGGCGCTCTTCGAAGGACGCGGCGCCTCGGGGGAACGCGGAGCGCTACGAGGTCCTGTCCGAGATCGCCCGCGGGGGCATGGGGGTGATCTTCCAGGTGCGCGACCTGGACCTGCGCCGCAGCCTGGCGATGAAGGTCCTGAGCGATCGCGCGGAGGGCGATCCGGGCGCGACCGAGCTCGATTCCCAGCGGGCCGGCCGGTTCCTCGAGGAAGCGCAGGTGACCGGGCAGCTCGAACACCCCGGCATCATCCCCGTGCACGAGCTGGGCCTCGACGCCCAGGGGCGGCTCTTCTTCACCATGCGCCTGGTGAAGGGCATCACCCTGCGCGAGGTGTTCGAGCGCGCGCGCGCCGGTCGCGACGGTTGGAGTGTGACGCGCGCCCTCGGCGTCGTGTTGAAGGTGTGCGAGGCGATGGCCTTCGCGCACGACAAGGACGTCATCCACCGCGACCTCAAGCCGGCGAACGTGATGGTCGGCCGCTTCGGCGAGACCTACGTCATGGACTGGGGGCTCGCGAAGTTGCTCGGGGAGACCGAGGCGGAGTCGCCCGCTCGCACGGATACAACGATGGCGAGCATCCTCACCTCGAGCCGCAGCCGCGAGGTCACCGGCGACCACGACTCCTCGATGGCGACCCTGGAGGGGGACGTCATGGGGACGCCGGCCTACATGCCGCCGGAGCAAGCGCGCGGTGACCTGGGCCGGATGGGGCCGCACTCCGACATCTACTCCGTCGGGGCGATGCTCTACCACCTGGTCACGGGCCATCCGCCGTACTCCGATTCCAACGAGAACCGAAGTCCCGTCGAGATCTTGACGGACTTGCTCGCAGGGCCGCCCACGCCCGTGGAGCGGAACGCCCCCGACTCGTCGCCGGAGCTGCTGGCGGTCTGCGAGAAGGCGATGGCGCGCGAGCCGGGCGAGCGCTACGGGTCGATGCTGGAGATGAGCGAGGACCTGCACGCGTACCTCGAGAACCGCGTCGTGCAAGCGCACAGGACCGGCGCCGTCGTCGAGTTCAAGAAGTGGGTCGCCCGCAACAAGGGCATCGCGGCGAGCTTGGCCTTCGCCCTGTTCGCCGCGCTCGCCGGGCTGGGCGGCGTGGGCTACGTGCAGGCGCGCGGCCGCGAGGAGCTGGCCTCGAAGAACGACGAGCTCGTGCACGCGAACAGCGACCTCGCCGACGCGCAGCAGGCCACGGAGCGGGCGCGCGACGAGGCGCTCGCAAACGCGGCCCTGGCGCGTTCGAACGAAGAGCGGGCGGTGGCGCAGGAAGTGGAGATGCGCTGGCAGAGCTACGTGGCCAACATCCACGCGGCCACGGCGTTGCTCGAGGCCGGGTCCGCTCACGAGGCGCGCGCTCGACTCGAGGCCACCGACGAGTCTCTGCGCGACTGGGAGTGGAGCTTCCTCTGGAACGCGTCGTCCACGAGCCTGAGGACGTTGGCCGAATCGGGCAACTTCGTCTTCGCGGCGGACTTCAGCCCGGACGGGACGCGCGCCGCCTCGGGCGGCGGGACCGTCGCCGGGACGGGCTTCCCGGACTTCAAGGTGAGGATCTACGACCCGGAGTCGGGGGAGATCCTGCGCGTGCTCGAGGGGCATACGGCCAACGTCCAGTCCGTGGACTTCAGTCCTTCCGGCACGGAGCTGGTCACGAGCGGGGCGGACGGAACCGCGCGCCTGTGGGACGTGGCTTCCGGCGAAGAAGTCGCGCGCTTCACTTCCTTCGGGGGAACCGCGGCCTACCACCCGGACGGCCGACACATCGTCGTCGGCGAAACGACCGGCCGAGAGAACCCCAATCGAGCCGTCTCCGTCGGGATCTGGGACACCTACGAGGACGAACTCGTCCACCGCATGACCATCGCGAGCAGCGCGCAGGCCGTGGGCGTCTCTCCGCGCGGCGACACGTTCGCGGTGGGAAGCCGGGACTTCGGAGTTCGGCTGTTCGACTGGGGCTCGCGCCGCATGACGCGCGAGCTCGACGCCGGCGGCGAACACCCCAACCGCAGGCAGCGGCTCTGGGTCATCGGCGTCATCTGTCTGGCGTTCGACGAGAGCGGCGACCGGCTCGTAGCGGGAGGCACGGACGAGTGCGCTCGCGTCTGGGACCTGCGGGACGGCTCCCTGATCTCTCTCCTGGAGCACCACCGCAGCGCGGTCTTCTCGGCGCAGTTCCACTCCACGGCTCCCTGGGTCGTGACCTCGGACTTCTCCTCCCTGCGCTTCTTCGACATCGCCACCAGCGAGAGGCTCGAAGTGCTCTACGGACACAGCGCTCCCGTCATGGCCGTCGATATCACCGAACGGGGCGACAAGCTCGTGTCGGTGGCCTCCGACAGGACCTTGCGCCACTGGGACGGTTCCCCGGGAGCGAGCTCCTTCGCATTCTCGGGACCCAGCGCGGGCGAGTCGACGTTCTTCGTGGCGGCGTTCAGTGAAGACGGGACGAAGCTCGCGACGCGCCGCGGTCCGGGGCAGGTCGAGGTCCGTGACGCGCGTTCGGGCGAGTTGATCTTCCGCGTACCCCTGTGTCAGTGGCGCGTCCGGGACGCGTTCTTTCGGGCGAACGACGCGGAACTCTGCACCGTCGAGACCTCCGGACGCATTCGCGTGTGGAGCACCGCGACGCTCGAGTTGCTGCGCGAGCTGAATCCCGGGACGGATGTCGTGGCGACGGCCCTGAGTCCGGATCGGAGCCGGCTCGCGACGTCGGGAAGCGGTGGCGACCGGATCGTGCGGCTCTGGGATCTGGATGCGCTGGAGCCCGTGGGGACGCTCACGCTGCCGAGCTCGACGGTGGGCAAGCTCGCCTACTCGGCAGACGGATCGAAGCTCGTGGTGGAGGAATCCGCCGGCGTGATGGGCGTGTGGGACCCGGTCGCGAGCGAGCGCCTTCGGGAGTTCCGCGAAGTGGGCGGTGTCCACGGCATGGTGGCGGTGCCGGGCACGGACCTGCTCGCCGTCTCGTTGTTCAACGTCTGGGACCAAGAGCTGCGGCTCTGGGACCTCGAGACCGGAGCGCTGGTCCGCAAGCTCCGCGGGCACGGCGAACCGTCGACCCTCGACGTGAGCCCGGACGGCCGCCGGCTCGTCAGCGGCTGCTGGGACAACACGGTGATCCTGTGGGACCTGGTGCGCGGCGAGATCATCGCGCTGCCCGGGCACCCCTCCGTCGTCGGGCACGTCGCCTTCTCGCCCTCGGGCGACCGAATCGCGAGCGCCGGCTTCGACGGGACCTTCAGGATCTGGGAGTCGACGAGTCCGCTGGAGCGCGCGGAGGCACGCGACCGAGCGGCGCTGAACCGGCGCTGGAACGAGGAGGCGACGAAGGTCGTGTCTTCCATCGGCGCGGACTACATCACCGTCGAGGACCGTCTCGAAGCGCTCGAGTCGATGGACCGGCTCGACGCTCGCGTCCGAGACGCGGCCAGGCGCCTGCTGCGGCTCGACGACGAAGATGCGCGGGATCTCGCGCGCGCGGCGATGGACGTGGCCCGGAGCTCCGACCGGGTTCCGGACGAGTACCTGCGCGCGCTGCGGGGCGCCGAGAAGGCCGTGCGGCTCTGGCCGGACCCGCCGGAGCTCGCGAAGGCGCTCGGCGCCTGTCAGTACCGCATGGGTCGCTACGGGGAAGCGCTGGCCTCGCTGCAGCGCGCGGGCGAGCAGGGCGGGATCGAGGGGCTGGCCTTCACGGCGATGGCGCTCGCGAAGGCCGGGATGGACTCGATGGCGAGCGAGACGCTCGAGCGGCTCTTCCTCGTCTACGAGCGCGCGACCGAGGAAACGCAGCAGGAACTCGGGCCGCTCCTGGACGAGGCGGAGCGAACGGTTCGCTGAAACGAAACGAGGGCCCCGCGCCTCGCGGCGCAGAGCCCTCGTCGTTCGTCACCTGCGGATCAGAGGTTGTCGAGGCCTTCGCAGACGTAGGTCGCCTTCGAGGGACCCCAGTAGCCTTGCGGCTCCCAGAGCAGGCGGCCGCCGTCGATGAAGCTCGTCGGACCGTCGGTGATCGCGCCGTGGATGCCCAGGCCGTAGAACGAGTCGTTCTGCGTGAAGGCTTCGGCCGACTTGATCAGCGCCCAACCGGTCTCCAGGTCGCCCTGGTAGTCACCGTCGATGTCGAGCGTGGTCGGATCGTGGGGCGTGTTGTTGGCGAGGAAGTTCTCGTCGAAGACGAGGCTCACGTCGCTCAGGCTCTCCTCGAACCAGCAACGGAAGGTCTTCGTGGCGGAGAGCTGGAACTCGTTGTCGTTGAAGATGTCGAACTTCAGGATGATGTTCGGGAAGATCACTTCGTCGACCATCGGGGAGAGGATCGTCAGCTGCGAGTCGGCGACGGCCAGGAAGCAGTCGAGGATCAGCTCGTTGCCGAGGTCCTGCATGAGCGCGTTGTCGAAGCCGACCACCTCGCACTCTTCCTTCGGGGGCAGGCAGTCCGGGCGGCTCGACAGCGGGATCGCGTTGATCGAGTACATGCCGCCGGCGGCGTTCACGACGAGCTCGGAGCCGACCAGGTAGTCGAACTGCCACTCGGTCTTGAACTCGCTCGGGTCCTGCGCGGCGACGACGACGTAGCCTTCCTGGTTGGCGGCGTTGTGCCAGCTCGTCAGGACGGACAGCGTGTCACCGGGCGTGAGCGACTCGACGCGGTCGACGATGAAGCAGTCCAGCGGGATCTGCGAGTCGGCCGGGTTCGGGATGGTGTTGACGTAGTTGAACTGGATGTTCGTCGTGCCACCGAAGCTCTGCGGCGTCGCCGGCTGCAGGTTCGTGTTGGTCACGTTGAGGATCGAGTACCAACCGGGAGCGGAGCGATGGATCGGGTAGATCAGGCAGGAGCCGGGAGTACGACCCTCGGCGGCAATCGCGGACGAAAAGACCGACAGGGCGACTGCCGAAGCGAGAAGGGAGACTTTCACGAGAGAACCTCTGATAGGTGGGGGCGATGTGTTGACAGACCTGGGGCTCTCCTCCTCCACTTCTGTCCACGTAACCCTATTCGGGTTCTCCGGAGCGGGCCACCCGAAAAATGCTCCTAGGACCCCATTTGGAGCCAACTTGAAGCCAAGAAGCGCCCTCAGACTTCGTCAGCCGCGATTCCCGACGAGCCGCCACGCGGCCCAATCCGAAACCGGCGCACCGCTCGCGCGGATGGCGCGGATCGCGGCGCGGAACGCCTCGGTCTTCGTGTCCCCGTCCTTCCACAGACGTCGGTAGAAGCTCCGCAGGAAGTTCGTCTTCGCCTCGTCGCTGACCTTCCACAGCGAGCTGACGGTCGTGCGGATCCCGGCTCCGTGCAGCGCCGCGAGCGCGCGTTGCCAGCCGAAGCTCGCGTGGTCGAGGCGCTCGGTCGTCTCGCTCGCCGAGAGCACGGCCAGGTCGCACTGGCTCAGGTCCATGCTCGCCAGCTCCTCGGCGGTCAAGATGCCCGGGACGCGGCCGGTGAAGTCGCGGCCGCGGTTCGCGCCGGCCAGAGCCCAACCGACGAGGGTGCCCGGGGAGAACTCGCTGTCCTCATCCAAGGAGCGCGGCGCCATGTAGTCGTGGGTCGCGATGTGGATCCAGCGGGCCTGGGGAGCGGCGGCGCGCAGCTCGGGCTTGGAGGCGTGAGCTCGGATCAGGACGGAAGGCTCGGCCTCGAAGGCTTCGCGGAAGATCTTGGCCACGCGCTCGACCTCGTCGAGGGTGGCGTCGAGCGACTCGTAGGTCTCCGCGGCGTTCGCGCGGAACCCGGCTTCGACCGGCGGTGTCAGGCTGCGCGGGTCCGCGTTCGCTTCGGAGACCTGGGCGTCGAAGCGCGGGCCTCCGACGGCGACCCACTGGTTCTCTCCGCGCACGGCATGCGGCGCTCCGATCACGTCCGCGAAGGAGAGCTCGTACGCGATCTCGTAGCGGTCCGCGACGAGTCCCTCGCCCAGGGGCAACGCCTCCAGCGGTACGAGGTGGAGGACGTCGTCGACCGCCGTCACCCACGTGTCGACCTCGTCGCCGAGTCGCCGCAGGATCGGGTCGATGATGCGCTCGCTCAGGGCCTTGCCCGCTTCCTCGAGGCTGGGCGCGGCCGCGTCGGCCGTTCCCAAGGGGAAGCCGGCCGCGGCACGCCACTGAGCGACCAGCGCGTCGATGCGGTCCGCGCGGCCCAGTTCGATGCGTTGCACGGCTCCGATCGGAGTGATCACCAGCGCGAGGAACCGGTCCTCCGTGGGCGCGCGCCCCTCCTTGTCCATGGTCCGGATGTAGCGCCGGAATCCGACGGCGACTTGCCCGGAGGCGAGCTTCGCCGCAATGGCATCCGGCCCGACCTTCGCCAGCGATGTGCCCGACGCCGTGAGCCGTTGTCGAATCTGGCGATCGGCCGTGTCGTACTTGGTGACGAGGCGCTTGCGGAGCTCTTCGTTGACGGGGGTGACCGACTCCGTCAGCTCGCGCAACTGGACGCGCGCGTCGGCAGCCTGGTCGCGCAGGGTGGCGACGTCGGCGCCGGGAAGGCGGCGGATCGGTGCTCCCGAAGAGACGTAGCGGTGCGTCTCCAGCGCCTCGACGATGCGCTTGCGGTCTCGGCCGGCGAGCTTCCAGCGAACGTCGGCGTCGAGCAGGAGCTGCTCGATCTCGGCGTCGACCGCCTCGAACGGGCGCTCGGCGTGGGCGTACACGACCCGCCCCGCGAGTGACTCGATCCAGACGTCGACGAGCGAGAAGAGGGCGCCCTGAGCGGCTTCGTCCAGGTCCAGTCCGAGGAGCACGTGCATGCGCATGACGTGCGCGTCCAGGCGATCCGGATCGTCCGGGGGCAGGGTGCGGTCGCGGGTGTCGACAATCTGAGCGACGAGCGGGCGTGCGGCTTCGAGCTCTCCGGCTCGCATCATCAGCTTCGCCAGATCGGCGCGGGCGGCGGCGAGGTCGGGGTGGGTGGGCGCGAGGCTCTGCGCGGTCATCGTGAGGATGGACACGAGGAGTTCGCGCGCGGCCTCCGCCGAGCCCGTGGCCTCGTGCACCCGCGCGAGGGTCAGGCGCGCGGCGGCGAGGTCGAGGTCGTCCGAGGCGAGGCTCGACTGCGCGACCTGGATGGCCGCCTGGATGATCTCGAGCGCGCGCTCGTTCTCACCCGTGGCGAGGAGCGACAGCACCAGCTCGTGGCGCGCGTTGAGGATGTCCGGGTGTTCCGGCGGCAGCAGTCGCTGGAGCTGCTCGACGACTTCCTCCTGGAGGGGGATCGCACCGCGGTGGTCGCCGGTCTCGGAGAGGAGGTAGGCGAGGTCACTCTTGGCCGCGACCAGCTCCCAGTCGTCGGGCTCGAGTTGATCGGCGTAGACCGCGAGCGCCTCTTGCTGGAGGACGCGTGCGGCGGCGAGGTCTCCCAGCTCGGCAAGCGTGCCGGCGAGGTTCACGCGCGCGCTGGCGAGCATGAGGTGGTCCGAGGGCAGGTTGCCCTGCAACTCCAGCAGGCCGCGCTCGATCGAGCTCTGGGCGTCGGAGATGCGCCCCATCTCCTGTTCGACGGCACCCAGTCGAACGAGCGCCCAGCCGAGTTGCAGCGGGTCTTCCGCCGCGCTGGTCTCGAGGGCCGCGACGATCGCGCGCTGGAGCTCGAGAGCGCCTTCCACATCGCCCAGCTCGAGCTTGTGAAAGGCGAGGTTGCCGCGCACGGCGAGCAGGTTCGAGTCGTCCGACGGGAGCGAGCGCTCGAAGATCGTCAGGGCGGCTTCCTCGAGCGCGAGCGCCCCGGGCAGGTCCCCGAGGTCGGCCAGGGTGCCGGCGAGGTTGGCGCGCGCGGCGGCCAGCTCGAAGCTGTCGAGAGCCAGCGTTCGCTCGTACACCTCGAGCACCCGCTCCTGCAGCTCGCGCGCGCCGTCCAGGTCGTCCAGCTCGCGCCGCGACACGGCCAGTCGCTGGAGGATGAGCAGCGTGCTGGGGTGGTCCTCCGCGTACTGCCGCTCGCAGTACTCCGCGAGCCACTCGAAGATGCGCAGGGCCTCGGCGCTGTCGTGGGTGGACTGAGCGTGGTCCCCGAGCTCGGTCAGCAGCTCGGCGGCGTCGGAGCTGAAGGTCGCGCCCGGGGCCGAGATGACGGCTTCCACGGAGTCCGCGAGCAGCTTGCGATACTCGTCCGGCGCGCCCGACTCGAAGGCGACCAGGGCGCCGTCGAACAGGGAGCGTGCGCGCGCGACTTCCTCATCGAGGGTCGGCGCGTCCTGCGGGGAGACCTTCGAGCAGATCGCCACGCACACCAGTGCAGCCAAAAGCGAGCGGCTCATGACGACGCGAAGCATACTCTTCCCAAACGCGGGCCAGGTGCTCTACCTGCCGATCTTCGCGCCGCGGGCGGCGACAGGCCGTGGCGCGCCGAGGAAACGTGTTTTCGTAACTGATCACCCGGGCCCGTCTCGCGCGTCGAGGCTACACTGCGCGGCCATCCTCGGTTTGCCGAGACCCTCCTCTCCGCCTCCCTCAGCCAGCCCCGTCTTCACATGAGGAACTCTGCGTCCCGGCTCCTGCCGGTGGTGCTCGCATGGACTCTTGCGGCACCCTTCCAAGCTCAGTCTCTATCCGATCTGCTCTCGCGGTCGGGCCGGCCGCTGGCGCGCGCGGCGGACGTCGACGGCAACGGAGCCGTCTCGCCCGAGGAGTGGTCGGGGTTCGTGGATCGACTGGGTGCCGA
>Ga0070727_10005337_pt1 | contig 10550 bp, 16 predicted proteins | sample tdAd472_FD_66722 | JGI IMG/M metagenome (GOLD analysis project Ga0070727, IMG submission 66722) | Marine sediment microbial communities from the Atlantic coast under amendment with organic carbon and nitrate - tdAd47.2 | ecosystem: Environmental > Aquatic > Marine > Coastal > Sediment | place... | reverse complement strand
ATGCGTTCGTAGGAACCTTCAATGTCTGGGCCCATGTTGAAGTCACCCGCTAGTATCTGTGGCACGCCTTCTTCCTTGTACTCGTCAATCAACCCGCGTAACTGTTCGTATTGCTTTTGTTTAATGCTGTCTGGGCCGCCTGCTTGAATGTGTGTTCCCAGCAATTGGAATTTCTGACCTTCGAATTCACCTTCCACCAAAAGCGCGCCTTTGTTCGCGAAGCAATCCACAAAACCATGACAGTCCTTGTATTTGATCTGCTTGATTTCCTTTAACGGCATCTTGCTCATGATCCAAACACCACTGTTCACTTTCACCCAATACCAATGGCGGTTGGCAGGGCCAATACGATGAGGATAAAGTTCCTTCCACTTGCGTTTCAGAATTCTGCGTGCATCACCATGAAACGCCTCCTGAAAAACTATGATATCGTAGTTCTCTGCGGGAAGCACTTTGGCTATTTCACGGGCTCGTTTTCGTTTACCTGTGTAGAACACCGATCGCGGAAGCATGTAGATATTCCAACAGAGGATTCTCAGTTCGCCATCCGTCTCTACTTCTTGGGCAGATAAGTGTGAGACAGGAATGACCAGCACAAACGAGAGCGTAAGGAGAAGTAGTCTTTCGAGCAAGGTCAGGTCGGGTTTCGGCAAGCCCAAAAGTAGAAGAAGTCTTCGTCAAATAATGATTGCCTTTCTGATAACTCCCACAGCAGTTTACTTCAATCATTTTCTTGGCTGACTGCCATCAGCTGCAGGTTATTGTTTCATGGCCAGATTTGCTTCAAATCAACCCTCAAGTCATGAAACTATTGATCGTTTACGGAACCACAGAAGGGCAAACTGCCAAAGTGGTGCGCCACATGGAAAAGAAAGCCATCGCACTCGGATGGGATGTTACCGCTTACAATGCCATCGAAAACCCACCTTCACCACATGGATTCGACCTCGTGGTACTTGCAGGTTCGGTTCATATGGGTAAGTACCAGTCGGCATTGGTTCATTATGCCACGGATAACGCAGTTGCCTTAACGGATAAGCCAAATGCGTTTGTTTCTGTTTGCATGGCTGCTGCTCATTTGGGTGATGAAGCCCAGAAGGAAGTGGATGGTTGGTTAGCAGCTTTTGAAGAAGAAACTGGCTGGGGACCACAACAGGTAGAGCATGTGGCGGGAGCATTGAAGTACGTGGAATACAACTGGCTAAAGAAGATGGTGATGCGTGAGATTGCCCGAAGCACGGGAGAATCTACAGACACTTCCCAAGATCACGAATACACCGATTGGAACCGATTGGACACGTTTATGAAGGAACTTCTGGAACGAGCCACCAAAACTAAATCAGCATGAGCAACGTCAAAGTCTACCATCACTCGAACAATGCCACCTACGGATTGGGCATTATAGGTGCAGCCATATACTTCATTTCACAGGCCACTGGCTTTTGGATGGGGGTAGTAGGTTTCTTGAAAGCCTTAGTGTGGCCAGCGTTTCTTGTTTATCACTTGTTGTCTACCGCTGGAGCTTGATTGCTGGAATCTGATTTCCTGGCTGTAATCGGCAGAACTTTGCATTCTTTGCACCTTTCTATGGAAACGATTCTACTACATGGTGCGTTGGGTTCTGCAACACAAATGGAACCATTAGCTAAGCTGAATGGCTCAAACGCAACTTGTCTCGATTTTCCGGGACACGGTATTGATTCAGGAAATTCACAAGCATATTCTATTGAAGAGATGGCGCTTTATGTTGCTGGCAAAATTGAAGAACCAACGGAGCTTTTTGGATATAGCATGGGCGGATATGTGGCTTTGTACCTGGCGGCAACACGCCCTGAATTGGTTTTGCGAGTTACTACCCTTGCAACCAAGTTCGATTGGACACCTGAAGGAGCGGCCAAAAAAGTAAAAATGCTTGATCCAATGGTGGTGAAGGAAAAGGTTCCCGCATTTGCCAGTTTGCTTGAATCGCGACACGGTGCAAAATGGCAAGACGTAATGACGAGAACTGCTGATATGATGCAGGAACTTGGTAACAAACCCACCCTGACCGAATCGGTGCTTAAGAAAATCAAATGTCCTGTGATGCTAATGCGCGGAAGCGAAGACCATATGGTATCTGAAGAAGAAACGCTGTGGGCTAAAAACGCCATTCCAAACGCTATTTATGTGGAGTTGGAGGGACAACCTCATCCATTTGAGAAAACGGATCTGCGGCTGGTTATGAATTCGCTTCAATCCTCACGTCAAAACTGACCTCAAAGCTGGTCTTCCCACCCGCGTTGGTAATGTTTCCATCAACTACGCCTGCGGCAGATTTGTCAGGATTGCGTTTGATGATAACCATCAATCGGCCCTCGCTTGATGGCCCGGTGTGAATTGTCGTTTTCAACCCAACTGGAGATCCATTGGCGTCCAGATCGTTGTAACCCGCTTGGAGTTCTAATCCGTTTTGAGGCAGAAAGAACACTTGATAGTTTTCGGGGTTTCGTGCAATTGAAGTTGTGTCAGGAATGTGCTTACCCAATGAGTTGAGTTGTAATTGACCTTGATATGTTGTACTCGGTGCAAGCGAGCCAGAGTTGATAACAGCAGGTTGACCGCCTTCACCATCTCTATCCAAGTATTGAAGAACTACGGTTGTTCCGTTATCAGGAGTAAAGATGTAGGTCAATGAAGTAATGGGCTCTTCGTAAACTTCATCATGGTGGAACTCACAGGAGGTAAACCCCAAAATGAGCAATGCTAAAAGGAGAGAGGCTGGTCGTATCATGGCGGTTGGTTTGTACTACAACGACCGCATGCTGAAATAATTATCTATCAGGTCTTATTTCTAGCCCCTAGCCAGATAAGCAGGATAACCGATGGAAACATCAGTATGCTGTAAATGGCCGATGGAATGGTCATGACCGAACTGCCTAGAATACCCGCGGCAATGGCGATACCGAGCGTTCCGTTCACAATGCCTACTTCTACACCCACCGTGATGGCCTGCCGTTTGTTTTGCGTTAGCATGTACGTGATGAAATAACCGATGGCCATACCAATGAGGTTCAAAATGAGGGCTACTGGTCCCGCCATCCTGAAGAAATCTCCAATGTTGGCGCGCTCTTTCATGAGGGCTGCTGCAATAATGAGTACCAAGAATACGGCAGAAATGATCTTCACAGGCTTCTCCGCCTTTTGCGCCAAGGCGGGTTTACGGTTGTTGATGACCATACCGATGGCCACAGGAATAACCGTAATGGCCAATATCTGCGCTACGGTCTTGCCGAACGGAAGATGAATACTCCGTGTTTCGCCCATGTATTCCTGCAAGCCTAGGTTCACGAGAATCGGAATGGTAAATACGGTGATTACGCTTGCAATGGCTGTAAGGGTAATGCTCAGTGCAACATCTCCCTTGGCCAAGTTGGTGATGAGGTTGGTGGTGGCACCTCCGGGACAGGCCGCCAAAAGAATGAAACCAACTGCCAGTTCAGGTTCTAGCGGAATGACCGACAATAGCCCGAAGGTGATCAATGGAATAGCCACCAACTTGAGAGCCACACCAATGGCAACCGCTTTCGGAAAGCGCAGTACACGCTTAAAATCATCGACAATAAGCGATAGCCCCATTCCCATCATGATGATGAAAAGGGCGAGCGGAAGAAATACCTGTGTAATGATGTTGTTTTCCATGGGGTTGTTTGTGAAGGGGAAAAGTATGGAATTAGGTACATCCGAAAACGTACATTGGAGAATCTTAACCCAGTAACTTCAAGATGTCTTCTTTCAATTTAGGAACATCTCTGGTGGCGATGGTGTAAATGATCTCGTCAGAGATGTTGTCATAACCATGAATGATCTGATTTCTCAGATTGACAATTTTCCGAGAAGAAGCGATTGGCAGCGTTTCATCCTCTTTCAGAATTCGATTCATGGCTTCGCCAATGATCTCTAAATTCCGTTCAATGGCACGTTTGGCAGTTCTGTTCTGTCTGTACAGATTGAAATCGTTCGTTTCAGGAAGATCCTGCTCAATTTCATCAATGGCAACAAGAATATCTTCCAGCCAAGTGCGCACCCTATCCATACACGGAAACTTTTGTACGGTCTATTTCCTTTTTCAGGAACGGATTTTTCAAAGCACGACTTTCGAGCAGATCAACAGGGCGCTGAAGCAACTGTTGCAATTGCTCCAGAAGATTGAAGTAATGATCGGTGTATTCATAGGGGTCGGAACTATCGATGTCAACCAATAGGTCAATGTCGCTGTCTTCGGTCAACTCATTCCGAACGGCTGAACCGAAAACGAACAATGATCGAACCTTGTTCTCTGAACAAAGCTTATCGATCATCTTCTGTTTTCCTTCAAACACTTTCATAATTCCAAATTTACAGGAATTCGGGTTGGGTTGGTTTAGCGATGATGAAAGAACGTGTTGCAACTTAGCGTAGCATTCTCACCGAAGGCAAACCCGCGCCAGCGGAGGAATATGCTGTCGCTAGCCTTTACAACTGTAAACGTGCTACACTAAACCGAAGATAAGCTACAGTAAACCGAAAATGGGCTACGATTGTATGACGATGAGTTACGTTAAACAGGAATTAAGCCACGTTGAACTGAAGATGGGCTGCGGTAAACTGAAGTTAAGTTACAGTAAGATGAAGATAAGCTACGGTAAACTGTAGTTGGGTTAGGTACAAGCTGAATTATAGTTGCATTTTGGGTGCATTGATTCTGTTCATATACCCGTACAAAGGCAACTAATGATGTGTGCGTTGGAGCGGGAACGAGCACGGAAAGTGCTATCATTACACCATCAGCATTGATATATGGATAAGTCCAAAGAACAACCGAATAACCCGTTGCATGGCGTAAAACTGGAGAACATCTTAGAAGCGCTGGTGCTCCATTATGGTTGGGATGAGATGGGCTACCGCATCGATATCCGTTGTTTCAATTACGACCCATCTGTAAAATCCAGCCTTAAGTTTTTGCGCAGAACACCTTGGGCACGGGAAAAAGTGGAACAGCTCTACTTGGAGATGAAGGAGGAGCAGGGTGAAGGTTAGAATACAGTGGTAGGGAAGATTAGTGCTGAAGTTTTCTTCAGTGTCAATCCACTAATCAATTCCAGACTCTCTGTCTATCATTTCTTGCATTGTTCTTCCGCAGAAATGAATCTTTTTCAAAAGGTCAGGGTCGTAGGTGTTAACTATTCCGTCTCTTAAATATGCTGTTGTTTCATAGTCCAGTTTTCCAAGTATATCCTCGTTTCGGTTAGCACTTGGAAACGGAGGGTTTTCGTATTTACTTAAATAGCAGTAAACTATGTAGAGCATACAGTCCTCTGGAATTTCTTCATTTCGTTCTTCAGCAACGCGCGAAAAGTCAGTTCTGACTGCGTGGTTAATTCTCCTAATGTCGGCATCAGAAGTTGCGTCAGTTGGCGCAGTATCATATTTGGATCCCACTGCTCTGAAACCTTCAGCAAGTGAAGCATAATCGCTTCTATTAAAATCTCTCCAGCGTTCTTGCTCTGGATTGCTGCGTAGCAGTTCCACAAAAGCATTCATCTTTTCAAATATTCATCAAGGAAGTTCCGAAAATCAGACCCATTATCAATGTAAATGCGATTGTTCTTTTTAATCGTTTTATCAGACATGATGAACTGAGAACACTCAGAAAGTTCTGTTATCTCATCATTCTCCGTTTCAAATATGATGTCAAGATAGTTCTGACTGTTGTTTCCAATGAACGAAATGCCCGCACATCCTTTTTTGCATTCACCACAGCAACCTTCGTGTGGAACGAGTTTTGTGTCTCCATTTTTCTTGAACTCATTGAAAGCACCTTGAAGTAATTCGAAAAATCTATCTTTTGGAAGGTCTTGGTAGTTGATTGTATCAGGGAGAATTATCTGAATAGAGTTCAAATCTAATCTGCAAATCAGATTTACAAACTTCTGAACGGATGATGATTGTTTACTCCCCACCATCTAATTCATTATAACCATTTGAGACCGTTTTGATCCACATAATGGAATAGAACATCCATAACTTCTTCAATAGAAAATCCATGACAAACATATTTCTGTACTGTGGCCTCGAACGCCTTTTCCTCATAGCTTCCTGTAAAACAAATGAAGAAATGACCTCTATCATGCGATTGATAGAATCCTGATCTTCTTTTCCGTATTTCATGTCGAATTCTCGCAATACAGGATTCGATTATTTCGGATTCAATAGACCTTTTTCCTCCAATGGAAATATCAACTTGTCCATTTTTCTTTTGAATATTAATCATATATATCCAATTACCCTTGGCTTTACACTCATTGACTAATAAATCATAATCGTAAAGCTTTTTACCTGAAACCTCCGCATCTTGAACTTCAACATATCTTGAACCGCAAAACTGGCACGTGTAATCATCTTCTAAGCGCCATTTCATAACCTCAGAAGTTACTTGATAATCCGTTGCTTCCAAAAAGGTCTGGAGATTACCATCGGTTACCATCATTGAATGTCTTGTGCCATCGCCATTCATACAGCTGTTACATCCCAAATTATATTCAATACTGAAGAAATCCATTGATAAGTACTATTACAACCCCTTCAATTCACTCACCAACTCCGTCAGCACTTTCTTGGCATCGCCAAAGAGCATGCTGGTCTTCTCGCGGTAAAAGAGGTCGTTGTCAATACCCGCGTAACCCACGTTCATAGAGCGCTTGTTCACAATGGTATGTTTGGCATCTTCCACGGTTAGAATAGGCATGCCATAAATAGGTGAGGAGGGGTCTTCCTTGGCGGCTGGGTTCACAACATCGTTTGCCCCGAGTACAAGCACTACATCGGTGGTGGCAAACTCAGGGTTGATGTCTTCCATTTCCACCAGTTTATCGTACTCCACGTTGCTTTCTGCAAGCAGTACGTTCATGTGTCCGGGCATTCGGCCCGCCACAGGGTGAATGGCGTATTTCACTTCCACACCACGACTTTCAAGCAGTTGCTCCATTTCGTGAACCACGTGCTGCGCTTGCGCCACGGCCAATCCGTAACCAGGCACAATGATGACCTTACTTGAATAGTTCAGCAACACCGCAAGGTCAGACGGGTTGGTCTGCTTGTACGATTTCTGCTCGCCACTTCCTGCAGCGGCAGTCGCACCTCCAGAACCGAATGCTCCGAAGATCACGGCAGTGAGCGAGCGGTTCATGGCGTTACACATCACAACGGTCAAGATTGTTCCTGCAGAACCCACAAGAATACCACCTGTCAGCATAGCCATGTTCCCGTAAAGGAAACCACCGAAGGCAGCCGCCATTCCCGTGAATGAGTTCAGTAAAGAAATAACCACAGGCATGTCTGCACCACCAATTGGCAGCACGAAAAGCACGCCATAGGCCAAACTCAATCCAAGTAGAATGTAAACCCACATTTCTGGGTTGGTGTGAATGTGTCCTCCCGCTAGGCAGACCGTCAATCCGATCGTAACGAGAATAAGTGCCGTATTCAGGATATTGTAGAAAGGTATGCGGATGTCCTTGTTCAGGTTTCCGTTCAGTTTCAGGAAGGCGATCATACTCCCCGCAAACGACACGCTACCGATCACCAACCCTGCGAAAATCGTGGCCAGAATGAGCCAATCTCCATTGTGTAGGTAGTGTGGGAATTCGATCAGCCCAATGATGGCCGCACACGCACCGCCCATTCCGTTAAAGAGCGAAACCATCTGTGGCATATCGGTCATCTGCACACGTTTGGCCATTATCTGACCAAGCACGGATCCAATAATGAGGCCTGCTCCAATCCAAGGAAGATTTACTAAGTGATTGCCGCTATCGTCTGTGTAGAGGAATACAGTTGCCACGATGGCAATGGTCATACCCAACGCTGCCCAAAGGTTACCGCTTTTGGCAGTCTTCGGGTTGCTCATCATTTTCAGTCCTAAAATGTAAAGGACGGAAGCAATGAGATAGCCTATTTCAAGAATATACGCTTCCATTTCAGTCTTTCTTTTGGCGTTTATCCTTGAACATATCCAGCATGCGGTCGGTGACCACAAAGCCGCCAACTACGTTCAATGTTCCGAGTATCACGGCCAGAAAGCCGAGAATTAGAGCTACGTAATTGTCGGGTGATGCCGTTCCCATTACAATGATGGCACCTACCACCACTACACCGTGGATGGCATTGGCACCACTCATAAGCGGGGTGTGCAGCACGGCAGGTACACTTTCTATGACTTCAATTCCGAGAATGATGGACAGGATGACGATGTAGATCATGTCCATGTGCTCGTAGGCAAATGCGAGTAATTCTTCCATTTATTTCTTAGTGATTAGTGAATAGCGTTCCTCGATACACCACGCTGCTGCGTGGCACTCGGAATGACACGCGCGTTGGGTCATTTCGAGTGTTCCAACTTGTTGGAATGTATCGAGAAATGTGCGGTAGGGGGTCATTAAGCGTTAGTTGTTTCTTTCGATTGAACAGATGGATGAATCGGTTTTCCATCTCGGATAATGAGCGAACCAGCGGTTATCTCATCTTCCATATCCCATTTGAATTTGTTCTCTTCTGTGAGATGCAGCAGGAAGTTCGAAATGTTCTTGGCAAACAGTTCGCTGGCGTTCATGGGTAGGGTAGCAGGGAGGTTGCCTTCTCCGATAATGGTCACGCCACCAACTCGAACGGTTTCATTCAGTTTGCTGGCCGCCACATTTCCACCTTGCGAAACGGCCATATCTACGATTACCGCACCCGGTTTCATCTTCCCGAGCATGTCATCTGTGATCAGCATCGGTGCTTTTTTACCAGGAATGAGAGCCGTTGTGATGACCAGGTCAGCTTCCGAAACTTTTGCGGTTACAACTTCTTGTTGCTTCTTCAGGAACTCCTCCGAAACGTTGGTTACGTAGCCACCAGCCATATCCACGCTATCGTCTCCATCCACTTCAATGAACTTGCCACCAAGCGATTGCACCTGTTCTTTCGTCTCTGGCCGGATATCCGAAACCCAAACATTGGCACCCAAACGTTTAGCGGTTGCGATGGCCTGTAAACCTGCCACACCAGCTCCGAAAATGACAACCGTAGAAGGTTTGATGGTTCCTGCTGAGGTCATCAACATCGGGAAGATCTTACCCATTTCGGCACCGCCAAGCAATACAGCTTTGTAGCCTGCTAAATTCGCTTGCGAACTCAACACGTCCATACTCTGCGCCAACGATGTCCGCGGAATGGCATCCAACGAAAAGGCATTGACGCCTTGCTCGGCCAGTGCTTCCACCACTTCTGGGTTTGTGGCTGCAAACAACAATGAAATAAGCGTTGAACCCGCTTTTAGTTGCTTGGCTTCCTCCACCGTTGGTGGATTGACCTTTGCCACGACATCGCATTCATAAGCGTTTGCTTTGGCTCCGATAACGGCACCAGCTTCTTGATAATCGCTATCTGAGAAGAACGAGCCATCACCGGCACCGCTTTCCACAACGACTTCAAATCCTTTGGCTTTCAGTTGTTTCGCAATGGTTGGCGTCATGGCCACCCGCGTTTCGCGGTCTTGCGTTTCCTTGGGTACTCCTATTTTCATGTAATCAAATGTATGCGTTTTGATGAGGCGTCAATCCTCATCAATATCTTCCGCTTGGTCGGTCAGCTGATCGAAGAGTTTGACCTCATCATCATTCAACGTCATTTCCTTGATGGCGAAAATCAGCTGGCGCGATGATTGGATGAAGGCGCGGTTGACCAACAACAGGTCAGATATTTCCATGTCTTGTAACGCACCTTTTGATGTCTGTTCTGCAATTGACTTAACAAATGCCGTATCTTCTTTGGCAATGCGCTTCAATGATCTGTTGAGTTTGGAAGCGACTTCAGCATGCTGCGTTTCTCCCAGAAGTCCGGAAAGTTTCAGGTAGAGTTCGATGAGTCGTTTTCTGAATTCAGCATTCGTTTGTGTTACGAACGGACTTTCTGATGCGTCAAAATCATCGAAATTATGGCGAACATCTTTTATGGCCTTTGCCGAATGGAGCGCCATACGTGCAGCGTGTAATTGTCGATTGACCAACGCGGTCTCCTGTGTATCCAATTCTTCCGTTTGCATAATGGATGCGAAGGAGAAGATCTCTGCCTGTAGCAGATTTAACTTCTCGTAATGCTCATCAAGCGAAAGCTTGGTGGATTTAGGTTTACCAGCAAAAACAAGTGACACATCAATTCGTAGCGTTTTCAAATTGTACTCCAGCGTTTCCTTTATGAGATGCGTGATTTCATTCTGGATACCCGCAATGGCTGCATCGCTCACCGTTGGAGAAACGTTGTGTAAAAACTCCGTCACCTGCGTCACTTTATCAGGATAGACCTTGATGAGCAGTTTGGCCAGTATCCCGATAAACGGTACAAAGACTAGAACACCAATGGTATTGAACAGAGTGTGATAGAGCGCCACTCCGATAACTGCATTTTCCGTTGGCGAGCCGATGATCAACTCAATCAGCATGACCAAAACGGGCAACAAAGCGAGTCCGATAATGGCTGAAACGAGATTGAAA
>Ga0070727_10005335_pt1 | contig 10551 bp, 11 predicted proteins | sample tdAd472_FD_66722 | JGI IMG/M metagenome (GOLD analysis project Ga0070727, IMG submission 66722) | Marine sediment microbial communities from the Atlantic coast under amendment with organic carbon and nitrate - tdAd47.2 | ecosystem: Environmental > Aquatic > Marine > Coastal > Sediment | place... | reverse complement strand
GTCTCGCCGTCCACCTCGCGGATGACGTCGCCGACCTGCAAGCCGGCAAGATCCGCGGGACAGTCGTCGTATAGCCCGGAGACCACCAGGTGGTGGCTGACCTCCTGGACCAGGAAACCCAGCCAAGGACGGACGGGCCCACTGCGCTTTCCGTACATCCGCAGGTCATCGAGAATGGGTTTCAGCAGATCGATGGGGACGATCATGTTGGCGCCACTTTGCTGCCCGCTCTCCGTGACCTGTTGCACGAGCAGCGAGCCGATGCCGGCCAGCTTGCCGTCGTTGTCGATGAGACCCGCGCCGCCCCAGTTCGGATGCGCGGGCGACGTGAAGATGGCCTCGTCCAGCACGTACTCCCAGTAGCCCGCGAACTCGCGCTTGGCGATGATGCTGGTCTTGATGGCATGATCGAGGCCGCCGTGGCCCGCGACGATGACCTCGTCGGACACCTCGAGGGCGCCGGAGTCCCCGAGCGGGATGCTCGGCGAACCCATGGGCTGCAGCGCCTGGACCAACCCCAATCCGGTCTCCTGGTCGTACCCGACGACGTGCCCCGGCACGGTGACGCCGCCGTTGGTCGTCATCCACAGGCTTTCGGCTTCCGTAATCAGGTAGCCGATGGTAACCACCAGGCCGTCGTCGCCGATGACGACTCCGTGTCCCGCACGCTCCGTGCCGAGCACGCTGGCGGTCAGCGCGTCTTCGGGGATCTGGGACCGCAGCGACACGATGCCGTCGAGGGTCGACTCGAGGTCGAATGTGCAGTCTGCGGGGTTGGCTTGTTCCGGGCTTTCCAGTTCCGGATCCGAGGGCTCGGGCATGGTGTCATTCTCCAAGCGCGTATGCATACATGATAACTGATTTTTCAAGGGGGTCAGATCCACTTGATTAGCGACGGTAATGAAGCCCAACATCCAGGTCGTCACGTTGGGCTTCGCTGCGCTCAGCCCAACCTACGGGAGATCATGGAGATTATCCTTCCGATATTACCGGCAGCTTGTGGGCGCGCAGGCAGAGGTAGTCCAGGGCGAGGCTGGCCGCGGCCAGGGACGTCATCTCCGCGTGGTCGTAGGCGGGTGCGACCTCGACGACGTCCATCGCCACGAGGTCGATGTCGACGAGGCCGCGGATGATGGACTGGGCCTGATAGGTGGAGAGGCCGCCCACCACGGGGGTCCCGGTGCCCGGCGCATAGCTCGGGTCCAGGCAGTCGATGTCGAAAGTCAGGTAGGCGGCGTGGCCGCCGACGATTCTCCTGATCTCGGCGACGACCGCGTCGACTCCGTTCCCGTGGACCCACGCCGCATCGAGCCAGGTGATACCCAGGGGATCGCTGTTGTGGGTGCGGATGCCGATCTGCACCGAGCGACCGGGGTCGATGATCCCCTCGCGCACCGCGTGATAGAACATCGTGCCATGGTCGATGCGGCCGTCCTCGTCCGGCCAGGTATCCGAGTGCGCGTCGAAGTGGATGAGGGCAAGGGGGCCGTGGCGTTCGGCATGGGCGCGGAGCAGCGGCAGCGTCAGGAAGTGATCGCCGCCCAGCGAGAGCATGGACGCACCGGCGTCGATGATGGTCTTCGCGTGCGCCTGGATCTGCGCCGGGATCCCTTCGGGTCTGCCGAAGTCGAAGGCGCAGTCGCCGTAGTCGACGATGGCGAGCCGCTCGGTGGGGTCGAATCCCCACGGCCAGGGCGGGCCCCAGGCGAGATGGGCCGAGGCCGCCCGCACCCCGGCGGGACCGAAGCGGGTCCCGGGCCGGTTGGTGGTCGCGAGATCGAAGGGAATGCCGGTGACGGCCACGTCGACGCCCTGGAGATCCCGGGTGTATCTGCGGCGCAGGAAGCTGAGCGCCCCCGCATAGATGTGCTCCACCTGGGTGCCGTAGAGGGATCGGGCGGTGAATGCGTGATCGCCGTGGCGGGATTTCATCGCGAGTCTCGGAGCAGGGCGAACTTGACCCGCCGCGTATGATATCGTCTCGCCTTGGTGGACACGACGCCTCGGGGCCAGCGGGCCCCACCGGGCCGGGAGCCGGTTATCGCGTCCGCCTTCGCGAGCCACAGGAGCGATACGTGTGTCAAAAAAAGTAAAAAATGGCACTCGAAAGGACATCGACGCCAAGCCCTGCATCTACTTCGATGGCTATTGGATACGGTATTACCCGCCTCCGCCGGATTCCCTGACGGCCAAGAAACACCTCATCGACAGCCTTACCCGGCGCCTCTTTCACCACACCGAGCACGGCATCAATACGCCCGGCGAGAGCCTGGACCTCGCCCGGACGGTCTATGACGGCGAGAAGGACCCGGCCAGGAAGCGGGTCAAGGGCGCCATGCTCGCGGGCGCCCTGTTCAATCGAGCCGCGGATATATTCACCACCGTGGTGGACCTCGCGGACAAGGGTGTTCACATCAGCCCCGACAACGAGCTCATGCGGGAGTGCGGAGACTATTTTCAAGAGGCGCTGGAGCTCGGCAAATCGGTCAAGCACTACAGCGGCCACGAGGGCATCGATGAGCTGTGGGGCGAGCCGCTGAAGGCCTTTGCCCTCAGCATCGAGGACTTCTACAACACCCGCTACGTGAAGATCGCCCAGACCATGGGCAACATCGACAAGCTCGGCGGACGTATGTGCGCGCTGTTCGAAGGCGATGCGGCCTTCGCCGGCGTCGCCGACCTCATCCTGGAGGTCTGCGAGGCGGCCAAGCTCGAGAGCGAGACCATCCGCACCGATCCGGTCATCTTCGAGGTCTGGCCGCGTTTCGTGGCGGCTGGCGAAGCCCTGTTGTCATTCGAGCCCAACCTGTCCGAGAACGCCTCCATCCACGAGCTGCGGATGGTGGAGCTCGGCAGGCAGCTCATCGAAGACGGCAACGATCTGCTGATTTACCTCTCGGGCGCACGGGTGCCCATGCCGAAGAGCACCAGGGAGTATCTGGCGCGCTGCGATGCCTACGAGGCCGAACGCCGCGGACTGCCCCTGGCCAAGGCCCGGCACCGGCGCAGCACCGCCTGAGGAACGACACGTGTTTCCCGGGGGCCCGGTGCTGGCGGGCTCCGCATCGGAGTGGCAGGGACGGCGCCGTGGGCGCCGGCTTAACACGCCCTTCCCCAGTGGGGCGCTGCCGAATGAACTGGGGCGGGGGCCTCCGCCTATAGGGTCCTTCGTTTGCTGCCGATAGGATTGGAAAGCTGTGAAGCAGGCCGCAGAGCGGGCCTGTTCAGCTGTTAATCTGCGTTAGTCGGCTTTAACCATGAGCTAAGCTTCTGATCCGGGGGAGGCGTGGGGCCACGAGCAGGGCCAGGTCCGGCCGGACTCGGCCTTGAATTCGGCAATCCCACGCCCTCGGCTACATTCAGTCAGCGACGTTTTCGCGTGAGAAAGTACAAGAGAGACTATCCGAGGGTTCCGGTGCATCTTCCCGTGGAGGTGTCGCTGCCCGATGGCGAGGTCATCCACGCCATCACCGTGAACCTGTCCCCGGCGGGCATTCAGATTGCCTGCGATCGGATAACGGTGAACAGTATCCTGCCCCTCAGCCAGCCCCGGCTGCCGAAGCGCACCCGGGAGGTCGACGTGAGGCTTCGCTTTCCCGAGTCCTCCGGCATGCCCGATGTCATCGACGCCCGCTGCACGGCGATCTTCTCCCGCCGCGTCGCCGAGAACGAGTTCCGCATCGGCCTGCAGTTCAACGGCTTCGAAGGGGACGACGACTACCAGAAGCTGGAGCACTTCCTGGACGACGGCTTCGCGCGGGTGGGTAACTGAACCTCCGCGGCCGGATTCCCCCAACCTACAGGCGACGGAGTCCCGCGAATACAGACGCCCTCCCGTTTTTGCGCTAATGTCCCGGTCCCCATCGCGGGCATCAGGTATTCCCATGCGCAAGACCACGCGGCTCAAAGCCCTCATCCAACGACCCGAAATCGTGCTTTGCCCGGGCGTCTACGATGCCTATCTGGCCCGCACGGTGGAGCAGGCGGGTTTCGAGGCCCTCTACATGACCGGTGCCGGGGTTTCCCACGCACGCCTGGGGGTCCCGGATCTCGGCCTGGTGAGTTTTTCCGAGATGGTGGACCACGCCTACCGTATCGCCGACGCCGTCGATATTCCGCTTATCGCCGACGCCGATACGGGCTACGGCAACGCCATCAACGTCATGCGCACCATCAGGGCCTACGAGCGGGCCGGGGTGGCCGGTTGTCACATCGAAGACCAGGAGATGCCGAAGCGCTGCGGGCATTTCGACGAAAAGCGCGTGATCCCGACCGCCGAGATGCTCGGCAAGCTGGCGGCGGCGCTGGACGCACGCAGCGACGCGGACTTCATCATCATTGCGCGCACCGATGCGCGGGGTGTCCTGGGCCTCGACGAGGCCCTCGACCGGGCCCGGGCCTATGGGGCGGCCGGGGCGGACGTCGTCTTCGTGGAATCGCCCCGCTCGGAGGACGAGCTCGAGCGGATCGGCCGGAGCGTCGATGCGCCCCTGCTCGCAAACATGGTCGAAACCGGTCTCACTCCGCTGCTGCCCGCGGCTCGGTTGCAGCAGCTCGGCTTCTCCGTCGTCATCCATCCCGGCGCCATCGGCCGGTTCATCGGTATGCAGCTGCAGCCCTTTCTTCGCACCCTGAGAGAAGAGGGCACGACGATTTCCCAGCTCGACAGAATGCTGGATTTCGAGTCCCAGAACGCGATCGTGGGGCTGCCGGAGATGCTCTCCAAGGCTCGAAAATATCAGCCTTGATCGCCGCCGGCGCCAGGGTTCACGATGTGGGATAACGCCTTGGCGTCCAGGGATTGCGCTTCCTCGCCCATGTTCGATTAGGGTTCTTACCTGGATCCAACCAATGGTGAGACGGAGGCCGCGCAGGCCGGGACGAATTCCTATCAACTCCCGGACAATGCGGCCGATCCTTTCTGCGTATGTCCGCATTCAGCCTCGAAAAAGACCCATTCCCGCAAGCAGGGAGCGGCGCTTTCTACTTCTCCACCCCGGTCCTCGCGGCGCGGCTCGACGCGCTGCGTGCCGCCCTGGAGAGGAGGCACGTCCTGCTCGTGGACGAGGCCGGCAGCGGCAAGAGCACGACCCTGGACAAGATCGTCGAAACGACGGATGACGACACGCGCATCGTTCGACTCCGGGGACGGGAGCAGCGGTGTGCAAAGGATTTCGTACACGAGCTGGTATCGGGGTTCGGTCTTCCTCCCCGCGAGCCCGCGGCGGCGGAGCTGAGGGATGCAGACACGTTGCTCGAGCTCCTGGCCGGCCGATCTCAAGGTGTACTCATTGTAGTGGACGACGCCCATCGAATGGAGAGTGGGCCGCTCGAGCAGCTTCTCTACCTCGCGCGGCGTTGGGAACGCTTCCAAGTACGCTTCCTCGTCGCCGGGGAGCCGGGGCTGCTGGAGAATCTCGATGCGCTTCCCGAGGCAGGTGGCTTTCCGGGCGGCGCAACCACGCTGGGGTTACCCCGCCTCGACGACGGACAGGTGAGCGACTACCTGCACATGTGTCTATTTCGCGCCGGTCTCGCGGGGGACAGTCCCTTCGACGCGTCCCTGGTTGCCAGCGTCACCGAGGCCTCCCGGGGGCTCGTGGGCGCCATCGCCCCGGCCGCGCAAGAGCTTCTCGATACGGCTGGGAGACCCGGGCGCGGCAGCGGCACGGCGTCAGGCACTCCTCTGCGGCGCTGGCCCCTGGGCTTGGTCGCCGCGGCCGGTCTGGGTGTGTTGCTGACAGTCGCGCTGCCCGAAACTTCCACATCCGTGGAGGCGGCGAAGGATCGGGTGGAGGTGTTCCGGTCCAGTATTACCCTGGCGCCGGGAGCCGGCGTGGAGAACGGGCGGCGGCGGTCAGCTCCCGCCGACGCCTTCGCGCCTTGAACGGGTGCTGGAATGCTGGAAGTAACGTCCGCTCTGTTGCTCCGCCGTCTTCGGGGGTAGCGGCGGCTGAGGTTGTGCGTAGAAAAGCGGCTCGAGCGCCTCGGTACGATCCTTGAACGGCATGCGCATCTGCACCTTCGTGCCGTTCGCTTCCGCCTCGCGCTGGGCGCCATAGAGCTGCTTCGCGAGCTCCTGCTCCCAGGGCAACCGGTAGGCCCGCGGCTCGCCCGCGTCGGCCAGCTCGATCCACAGATAGATGGCCTCACCCTCGCGCAGCTTCGATCCGACCACCGTTGCTTCGGTCGCCTCCCGATGCCACCACTCGATGCTCGCGGGCTTCGGCCGGCTCAACAAATCCGCGTAGCTGAGGTAGACGGTGGGGATGAACAGGGCCGTCGCGAGGACGGCGGAGACTTTCGCCCACAGTTTCCGGTGCGACCAGATGCTGATGGCCGTCAGGAAGGCGGCGAGCGTCATGGACGCGGCGAACAGGAAAAACAGTTCACTCATAGCTTCGACCTGCTGCGCAGCGCGCGTGGGAGATCGTGGACACTTCCCGCGATGAGATCACCGTGGTCATCCAGCTGGAATCGAAACACCGTGGTTTCCTGACCCTCTCGCAGCATGTCGAGCTTCGTGTTCAGCAATCGATTGGACGAGGAACCCTCACTGCCCTTGACGCTGACCGCGATGGTCACCGGAAGTGGGTAGTGGTGACCGCTGTTGCGATACAGGTGGACGTTGACCGTGTACTCGCCGGCGGGGACGCCGCGGCTGTATGAAAATTCGTAGTTGAGATTCGTGAGATCACTGTCGCGGCCCAGGTCGTCGCGCAGCAGATTGAACACCGAGCCGTCCTTGTTGGAGTATCCGACGGGGTTGTCGCCGGGACCTTCGACCCACAGGTCGACATCGGCGTCGATGTGGTCCGGCCAGCGCAGCTCGACGATCACGTTTCCCGGGCTCTTGGTCTCTTGCTCTTCGGCGGCGCGTGGATTGATGTGCGGAAGGAGCAGCATGACGATCATGACGAAGCCGGCGAGCGCCAGCATGATGACGTCGCGAAACACGGTCGCGCCGCTCTCGTCGTCGAAGAGATCAATCTCGCGCATGAATCTCTGCCAGCTCCACGATTGCCGTAATCAGCTTAACGGTGCCGCCGGCGAGGATCTGGTGATTCGCCATCAACCAGACGTTGAGTACGGCCCCGATGAGGGTTGTATAGAGCGCCGTGGACATGCCTTGAATCAGGGTCGATACCATCGGCGCGATGGCCTTGACGTCGGCGGCGTGCTCCGGGTCGACGCCGCCCAGCGCGATGATGAAGCCGACCACGGTACCGATGAGCCCCAGCAGCACCAGGCTGTTGGCGATGTGGCGCACCACGGCCGTGCGGTGGGCGATCTTCATGCGTAGCGCGCCCACCAGGTTGGCGCGGCTGTCCGCGTCGCTGCCGGTCATGGGCGCCAGGTAGCGCGCTGCCGGGGAATCAGCCCCGTGTTCGAAGTCGCGCACGCTGTTGAGCTCGTGGCTGGTCTGCCAGACCTTGAAGGCGGAGAGGCCGAGGCCCACCAGGAAGACCAGGAATATGACCACCGAGAGGTAGGTGCGATCCGCCAGGAGCGCCTCGTGGACGAGCCCATGGGCGTAGGCCGCCCCCAGGAGTCCGAATCCGAACAGATTCAGGAGGGTGAAACGCAGCAGGAGGACGTAGCGATAGGGGTCGAAGCCCCGTTTCTCGGGATGCACCTGCAGCCAGGCGACGTGATGCCGGCCGGCATCCGGCTCTGTCGCGGCGTCCGGCCGCGTCTCGGTCTCCGCTTCCCTTGGCGAAGCGGGTAACTTGGGGATCGCGTAGGCCATGCCTCACCCCTCGGGCGGTTAACTAAATTCCTAAAAGAGATATCGGCCGAAACCGGCGTTCCTTAGAGCGCGAATTCCACAATGACGCCAAAAAGCGCCCCGCCGGGGTCCGAATTTTGCCGACTCCGTCACGCTGTCGGTCCTTCTCGGGGGTCGAGCCATGGATGGAGGGACCTCGGGCCCCTTCCGTGCCGATGGGCTCCGATGGGTCTCGTGGGGCCGGATCCGGCAGGAATATAGGCATTTGATGACTAAACTCTCCCGGGATTCGGCCGATAACTGAGGTGTGGAAGGAGCAAGTAGGCCCTTTCTGGAACCCATCACCTGAAGGATGCAATAGCCATGACCAAAGGCAGTCAGGAAGCGGCCGGCACGTCCGCTGATCAGAACTCCGGATCCAGAGCGACGCCGCCCCCGGGAGCCGCCGCCGACCAGGCCAACCAGCAGCCGCGGGTCGTTTCGCGCCCCGAGGATGTCGCCGGGCTGGTCCTCATGCAGATCGACCTGGTCAATGCCAGAAAGGACGATCTGACCATTGCTATCAAGGGATTGTCGGATCTCACGCGGCAGCTCGTGCGCGCCTATGGCGAGAACATGCAGACCATCGATCAGCTGCAGTCGAAGTTGAAGAAGTCGGGTGCTCCGAGCCGCGGCAGCAGCTCCCCATCGTCGAACGGCAAACGCAAGCCTTCGCGCTAGGCGCCAGGCTCACGCAGCGCAGTCGTCGCTGCCCTCGTTTACCCAGCCCGCCATGGCGCCCGCATAGGGCGCGCCATGGCGGTTCGTCTGTTTGATCCGCACCGTGCTCTTCTCCACCCCGTCGGCGCTGATGATGATGCTCATCACGTGATCGTCGGCGAAGTAGAGATCATTCTCTAAGCCCACCCCCGTATCGACGGAGATCTCTCCGGCCCGTGATTTCGGGTCGTAGTTCCCCTGAACGCGGTAGTACCCGCTGGTGCACTTGTAGAGCATCGTGTAGATGCGCCGGTAGGTCATCTCCGATGTTCGGCTCGATGCGAAATCGGTTTCCTTGAGGTACGTCGGATTGCGATCGGCCTTGTTGACGTACACGGTGCCGCAACCGGCAAGGGCCACCGCCAGGCAGAAAGCGAACACCGTAGGTTGGGCTGAGCGCAGCGAAGCCCAACATGCAAACGGAAATGTTGGGCTTCGCAAGCTCAGCCCAACCTACGGTTCTTCGACATCACGTATCCAGCGTATGATCCCGCTCCCACTGGCTGATGGTCGTCGCGTAACTCCGCCACTCTTCGAGCTTGAGCTTCACGTAGCTGCTCACGAGCTCGTCGCCGAAGGCTTCCCGCAGCACCTTGCTCTTGTCGAAGAGACGCACGGCGTCGAGCATGTTCAGCGGCAGCCGCTTGATACGCCGCAGCTTGTGGCCCTCGGTGTACATGTTGATGTCGAGCCGCTGCCCGGGATGCCGATCGTTGTCGACGCCGTCGAGCCCCGCGGCCAGCACCCCTGCCTGCAGGAGGTACGGGTTGGCGGCGCCGTCCATGAGCCGCAGCTCGAAGCGGCCGGGATCCGGGATGCGCACCATGTGGGTCCGATTGTTGCCCGAGTAGCTGATGGCGTTGGGTGACCAGGTGGCCCCGGAGAGCGTCACTGTGGCGTCGATGCGCTTGTAGCTGTTGACGCTGGGGTTGAAGACAGCCGCCAGGGAATCGGCGTTGTGCATGACGCCGCCGAGAAACTGATAGGCGAGCTTCGAGAGACCCATCTCGTCGCTGTCGTCGGAGAACTTGTTCGTGTCCCCCGACTTGTCCCACACGGACACATGGGCGTGGCAGCCGTTTCCGGTAAGCGTCGGGAACGGCTTCGGCATGAAGGTCGCCCGCAGGCCGTGGTTCTCGGCGATGGACTTCACCATGTATTTGAAGAACACGTGGCGATCCGCCGTCACCAGCGCATCGTCGTAGTCCCAGTTCATCTCGAACTGGCCGTTGGCGTCTTCATGATCGTTCTGGTACGGGTTCCAACCGAGCTCGATCATGCAGTCGCAGATTTCGCTGATGATGTCGTAGCGGCGCATGAGTGCCGCCTGGTCGTAGCAGGGCTTTTCCTGGGTATCCCGTTCGTCGGAGATCCCCGTGCCATCCGGGTTGATCAGGAAGTACTCGCACTCCACGCCGGACTTCATGTAGAGATCTTTCGCCGCCGCCTTCTCCATCTGGCGCTTGAGCGCGATGCGGGGCGACGCCTCCACGGGTTTCCCGGCCATCCACAGATCCCCGGCGAGCCACGCTACCTCGGGCTTCCAGGGCAACTGGATGAGGCTATCCGGGTCGGGGATGGAGAACATGTCCGGATCCGCCGGAGTCATATCCAACCACGAGGCGAAGCCCGCGAAGCCGGCGCCGTCCTCCTGCATCTGCCCGATGGCGCGCGCCGGTACCAGCTTAGAGCGCAGCACGCCGAACAGATCCACGAAGCTGATGAGAAAGTATTTGATCCCCTCGGATTTCGCGACCTTGTCCAGATCAACGGCCATGACTAACCTCCCGTCATTATTCTTACCGACGAAACAATCAAGGGGGTCAGATCCCCTTGATTGTTTTCTTCTCCCGAATTAATCAAGCGGATCTGACCCCCTTGATTCTCCCGAATTAATCAAGTGGATCTGACCCCCTTGATTTTGCTCGTGGGAGAATATCGGATTCCCGGGGCGCGCTCTATGCCGGGCGGGCGCCCGCCAGCGGGATCCCCATCGCTTCGGCGGTCGCGAGGGTCACGGAGCGCAGGTCCTCGGGCTCGAGATTGTGCAGATTGGTCTTGCC
>Ga0070727_10005334_pt1 | contig 10551 bp, 8 predicted proteins | sample tdAd472_FD_66722 | JGI IMG/M metagenome (GOLD analysis project Ga0070727, IMG submission 66722) | Marine sediment microbial communities from the Atlantic coast under amendment with organic carbon and nitrate - tdAd47.2 | ecosystem: Environmental > Aquatic > Marine > Coastal > Sediment | place... | reverse complement strand
GAATCCATTACCGGCTCTGCCCATTTTGTGTGTAACAGGGAGTCACCCACGTCATGCAAATCAATAAACGAATTAACATGTGTATAACCGTCAACCGCTTCCCAGCTGGCACGCAATTCCATCAGGGTATCCGGGCCGAAGGTGGTAAACATCAACAAACCACCGGGTGACAGCACGCGGCGCAGCTCGATGAAAGTTGCCTCCAGATCCGTGCACCACTGCAACATCAGGTTGGAAAAAATGAAATCAAAACTGTCATCGGCAAATGGCAGTGTCTCAGTGTCGCCACAGACACAACCCGGCTTGCGCAACCAGCCGGCACGCTGCCTGACGCAGTGCAGCATCGGCTTTGCAATATCCAGCGCCACTACATCGGCCTTGCGATAACGCTTCATCAGGGCGCTGGTAAACATCCCGGTGCCGGCACCCAGGTCGAGGATCCGGCGCGGCTGCAAGCGGATATAGTCGAGCCGCTCCATCAAACGATCACCGATCTCGTTTTGCAGTACCGCCGCCTCGTCATAGGTGTCCGCCGCCTTCTCGAAGGCGCGCCGCGCGAGCCGTTTATCTATCAATGTATTGTTATTTTCTTCAGTCATGTGAGTTCACACTATTATCATCGTTTGCATGCAGGAAATCCTGCACCAGCTTCGCCACAACATCCGGCTGCGCAATAAACGGCGCATGTCCCGCGCCCTCGATCACTTCAAGCCGTGCAGCGGGGAATAAAGGCACGGACTCACGCCCGGCATAAACCGGCACCAGCGTGTCACGCTCGCCCATCAGCAGTAACACGGGGCAGCTAATCCCTGAGACCTGTTCACGCAAATCAGCCGTGCGCAGCACATCCAGTCCTGCCTGCAAGGCCGCTGTTGAAGGCTGCCCATGCGCCAGCAGCTTTGTGCGCAAGGCCTTCAGTGTCTGGTTTGCCGCGGCGCTGCCACGCACCTGCAGGGACAGAAAACGGTTCAGTGTCTTTTTGTAATCATCATGCAAATCCCCGGCAAAGGTATCCAGCAAGACCGGCAACATGGCCGACTGCCAGCCGGGCTTGCGTACAAAACACGGACTGCTGGCCAGCGTCACCAGTGCGCTCACGTGAGCAGGCCTTTTCAGTGCAGCACAACTTGCCACCAGGCCACCAAGTGACCAGCCCAGCCAGGCAGCCGATTCCGGCACCGATGCCAACACCGCATCGGCCATGTCATCCAGCGTCACTTCATTGTTCCACTCGCTGCGGCCATGGCCCGGCAGGTCCACGCGGGTAACCCGGAAGTCCTGCTCAAGCAATGGTACAAACTCATCCCAGATGCCGCCGTGCAGCCCCCAGCCGTGAACCAGTACAAGGTCAGGACCAACCCCTGAAGTTTCAGAATATAGCTGCATCACCTATTAACGTAGGAGCGCCTCGCAGGCGCGAACCATATTAATCGCGCCTGCGAGGCGCTCCTACATGTCTCCATGATTTTCTCCAACAGTTTTTCCCAGCGCATCCAGCAGCCGATCCACATGTGCCTCGCTATGCGTCGCCGAAAAGGTAATCCGTAACCGTGCACTACCGTCCGGAACCGTCGGCGGTCGAATGGCTGTTACCAGGATGCCCTGCTCGCGCAAGGCCTCGCTGTATTGCAGGGCAACCCCGGCATCACCAACGATCAAGGGCTGGATCGGTGTATTCGAATCAAGCAGGCTCAACCCCAATTGTGCCGCGCCCACACGAAAGCGCTCTACCTGCGCCTGCAACGTCTCGCGCCGCCACGCTTCTTCCCGCACCAGTTTCAGTGCCGCACGTGTGGCAGCAGCAACGGCCGGCGGTGGCGCCGTTGTATATATATAGGTACGCGCCTGCTGGATCAGGGTTTCAACCAGTTCCTCGCTGCCGGCAACAAACGCACCAAAACAACCAAACGCCTTGCCGAGCGTGCCCATCAATACCGGCACCTGTTCAATACCAAGCCCGGCCTGCGCGACTGTGCCACGACCGTCCGGCCCGACCACGCCCAGGCCATGCGCATCATCGACCATCAGCCAGGCCGCATACTTGCTGGCAATCTTCGCCAACTCCGTCAGCGGTGCAATATCGCCATCCATACTGAACACACCGTCCGTCACAACCAGGTATTCGGCATCGGGGGCGGTATTCATGCGCTCATCCAGATCATCCGTATCGCAATGCTTGTAACGGATCAAGCGTGCGCCACCCAGACGTGCACCATCAAGCAACGAGGCATGATTGGCGCGGTCCTGAAAAACACGGTCGCCATGCCCGGACAACACCGACATCACACCGAGGTTTGCCATGTAACCGGTGGAAAACAACAGGGCGCGCGGACGCTGCACAAAGTCAGCAAGCTCTTCTTCCAGCTGATGATGCGCACGGCTGTGACCGGTAATTAAATGTGCCGCACCGCTGCCAGCACCGAATTCATCCAGCCCCTTGTGGAACGCAGCGATGACCTGCGGGTGGTTTGCCAGGCCGAGGTAATCGTTACTGCAGAAGGACAGGAAGGTTTTACCATCTATGCATGTTTCAACACCCTGTGGACCATCAACCACCTGCCGGCTTCGGTATAGCTTGTTTTGTTTGCGGACGTTGAGTGCTTCAGATAGATCTTTCATAAATAACCTGTAGGAGCGGATCTAATCCGCGATTGGGATTCATGCAAGATCATCGCGGATTAGATCCGCTCCTACAGCAAATAGCTTCAAGCCGGGTGCAGGCCGAGGCGTTCAAACAGGGCATCATCCCGTGCGGTATCAGGGTTACCCGTGGTGAGCAGTTTCTCGCCGTAGAAAATAGAGTTGGCACCGGCTAAAAAGCACAGCGCCTGCATTTCATCGCTCATTTCGCTGCGCCCTGCGGACAAACGCACCAGCGCGCGCGGCATCAGGATACGTGCCACGGCAAGGGTGCGAACAAATTCAATGGCCTCTATTTCAGGCTGTTCATCCAGCGGTGTGCCTTCTACCTTTACCAGGCGATTAATCGGCACACTACCGGGATGTTCCGGCAGGTTGGCCAGTTCACACAACATCGACACCCGGTCGTTGCGGTCTTCGCCCAGACCGACAATGCCGCCGCAGCACACGTTAATACCGGCCTCGCGCACATGCGTCAAAGTATCCAGGCGGTCGTCGTAGGTACGCGTGCTGATAATCTTGCCGTAGAACTCGGGCGAGGTATCGAGGTTATGGTTGTAGTAATCAAGACCTGCCTGCTTCAACTCAAGCGCCTGCTGCTCGTCGAGCATGCCAAGCGTTGCACAGGTCTCGAGCCCCTCGTCACGCACCCGGCTCACCATCTCCAGTACGCGTTCAAAATTCTTTCCCTTTGGATTGCGCCAGGCAGCACCCATGCAAAAGCGCGAGGCCCCGGCTTCTTTGGCACGAATCGCTGCATCTACCACGTCCTCGACATCCATCAGGGATTCGGGTTCCAGGCCGGCATCATAGTGCACGCTCTGCGGGCAGTAATGGCAGTCTTCCGGACAACCGCCGGTCTTGATGCTCAACAGGGTGCTGACCTGCACGGCATTGGGATCGAAATTCTCCCGGTGCAGACACTGGGCCTTGAACAGCAACTCGTTGAATGGCAACTCGAACAGGGCCTGAACCTCGCTGCGTGACCAGTTATTACGCACAGCATTTTCAGGCTTTTCCGACAGACGGGCAGTTTGTTTATGCATAGATTACAACCAGATGGGCGGGATATTGAGACGAACTATGGGGCCGAACTTTTCAGCTGTCAACCAGAATGGACATTAATGGTTTACAAATAAGCGCTGCGGGGCTGTTGTCACTGTTATTCCCGGGCCGCTGCCGCCTGTGTGGCACAGCCGTGCAGCCGCCGCAACGGCTCTGCCCGGAGTGCCTTGAAGACCTGCCCTGGCTGAACAGTGGCTGTGTCCGCTGCGGCCTGCCATTACCCGCCACCAGCGGCGGTCTGCTCTGCGGGCGCTGTCAACAACAGGCACCCGGCTTTGATCGCACGCTGGCCGCCTTTCACTACCAGCCACCCATCGACTACCTGGTCAAGCGGCTGAAATTTTCCGGCGAACTCGCGCTGTGCCCGTTTTTCTCACATTTGCTGGCAGAACGAGTCAGTGCCCAGGCGGCTCCCCTGCCCGATTTGATACTGCCGGTACCCCTGCACCACACACGTTTGCAAGAGCGTGGCTTTAACCAGTCAACCGAACTGGCGCGGCGTCTCGGGCGCAGCCTGGATATTCAGGTTGATAACCGGCTCTGCACGCGTACCCGCAGCACACATCCGCAATCATTGCTGCCGCGGGCCGAGCGCCACAAAAACATGCGCGGGGCCTTCAGGGTAAACAGGCTACCGGCAGCCAGCCGCGTTGCAATTATTGATGATGTCATGACAACAGGGCTGACCTGCTGTGAACTGGCACGCACTTTAAAGCAGGCAGGTGCAGAATACGTGGAGGTGTGGGTGGTCGCGCGAGCGGGCTACGGCAGAAAGTAGTCGAGGAAAATCCCGAGAAAGACAACGGCACCAAACCAGTTGTTGTTCAAAAAGGCACTAAAACAACCATCACGGTCACGAAAGCGCATCAGGTATTGCTGGTAGACCGCCAGCCCGGCAGCACACACGACACCCAGATAATAGTACAGGCCAAGCCCGGCCTGGTGACCAATCATGAACAGGCAGACCAGCAACATGGCCTGTATCAGGCCAATCAGCTTGAGGTCCATATCGCCGAACAGGATGGCCGTCGATTTTACGCCCAGTACAAGATCATCATTCCGGTCCACCATTGCATACATGGTGTCGTAGGCGGTTGCCCAGAGAATGGTGGCGGTATATATCAGCCAGGCAAGCGGCGGCACCGTGTTTGTCTGGGCCGCAAACACCATGGGCACCGACCAGCCAAAGGCCGCACCGAGGTATACCTGCGGAAGATGGGTCAGGCGCTTCATAAACGGATAACTGGCGGCCAGCCCGACACCGACAAAAGACAGCAATATCGTCAAGCGGTTAAGCATTAAAACAAGGGTGAAGGCAGCCGCACACAACAATGCAAAAAGAAACAGGGCCTCGCCGACCGTGATACGGCCTGCAGCCAGCGGCCGGTCGCGGGTACGTTCCACGTGTTGATCAATGTCCCGGTCGGCAAAATCATTAATCACACAACCCGCTGAACGCATCAGGACAACACCTGCTACAAAGATCAGCAGTACCTCAAAATCCGGATTGCCGTTACTGGAAATCAGCAACGCCCAGAGCATCGGCCACAACAACAGGAAAATCCCGATCGGCCTGTCAAGCCGCATCAGGCTGATGTAATCCCGCACATGATCTACACGTAACATGGGCTCCCCGCAGTCAACGACTTTTCCAGACAGGTCTTGCAGCACCACCGGCAGGAAATTCCGGCAGGAATATTTCACTGACCAGCAACGGCTTGTCTGCAATCCTGAAAACCGAACGCCGCCCCCAGATGTCCCCGGACTGCCGGGACATGTGGCGGGTCGCATCCCGGAACAGGGCCTCGCCAGGTTTGATATTTGCAAGCTCAACACGCTCACGCCGCATTCCCGGGTCCGCAAACAACATGGCACCCAGCGGACGGGTTCCAAGATGCGCAAGGCGCTGCAGCTTGCCACGCATCGAAGTGGCGGGAATGATGGTGCGCGCATAAACCCAGGGCCGGTTACCACACAGCAACTCTACCTGGCGAACGATCGCGCGCTCGCCGTATCTCATGCCGAGCACTTGCGCCTCGTCCAGCCGCGGCGACCCCCATCCCTGCGATAACAGCCGCACCCGGAACCTGCCCGGACACAACTTTTGCAGGCGCAGGGTCAGCGACGCCGGGTCCAGCAGCCAGCCACACAGCCGCACCGGGATAGCCGCACGCAACCAGGACTGGTGCGGTTTCCAGCGGGTAGCGAGCAATCGGGTGTTAGCGGTTTCCAATATTTTTCAGCCTGGGATTTTACCGGGCAGGATTATGACATGTTTTTCAATTACGGAACCGCCATTATCTACACTTCGCCATAGTTCACCGACTCCCCCAACCAGCGACGGATAAGCGGGTCCACATTGCCTGGGTGACTGGCGATCAACCTTGTGGCGGCCGCTTCAACTGCGCCGAGCAGAAACTCGTCACGCAACAGGTCGGCAATATGGAACTGCATTTCGCCGGTCTGCCGTGTTCCCAGCACTTCACCGGGACCGCGCAATTCCATATCACGGCGCGCAATTTCAAAGCCATCGCTGCTTTCACGCAGCACGGCAAGACGTTCGCGGGCATTTTCGGACAGCGGCGGCTGATACAACAGCACGCAACTGCTCTGCTGGCTGCCGCGCCCCACCCGTCCGCGTAACTGGTGCAGCTGTGCCAGGCCGAGCCGCTCCGGGTTCTCTATGATCATCAGGCTTGCATTCGGCACATCCACACCGACCTCGATGACGGTTGTTGCAACCAGCAGGTCGAGATCACCGGCCTTGAAGGCCGCCATGATGGTCTCTTTCTGTGCGGACTTCAGCCGGCCATGCACCAGCCCGATACGTAATCCCGGCAGACTTTCGGCCAGCAACTCAACTGTTTTTTCAGCGGCCTGGCATTGCAGTGCCTCGGATTCCTCAATCAGCGTACATACCCAGTAGGCCTGCTGCCCCGCCAGGCAGGCCTTGTTTACCGACTGGATGATTTCCTCGCGCCGCTCCTGGGGAATCACAACGGTCTTCACCGGCTGCCGGCCCGGCGGAAGTTCATCGATGATCGATGTATCCAGGTCTGCGTAAACCGTCATTGCCAGCGTGCGCGGAATCGGCGTGGCAGTCATCACCAGCTGGTGCGGACGGCTCTTGCCCGCGCGCCCCTTGTCACGCAACGCCAGCCGCTGGTGCACGCCAAAGCGGTGCTGTTCGTCGATGATCACGAGACCCAGCCTGGCAAACTCTACTTCCTCCTGAAACAGTGCATGGGTACCAATCGCGATACCGGCTGCACCACTGCCAATCGCCTCCAGTGCAGCCGCACGGGCCTTGCCCTTTGTCTTGCCCGCATGCCAGACAAGGCTCACATCAAGTGCTGCCAGCCATTCACTAAAACTCCGGTAATGCTGTTCGGCGAGCAACTCGGTCGGGGCCATCAAGGCAACCTGGTAGCCGGCCTCGACAGCTATTAGAGCCGCGGAGGCGGCAACCACGGTCTTGCCGGAACCGACATCGCCCTGTACCAGGCGTGCCATTGGATGTGAACGGGCAAGGTCCTGCGCTATCTCGCTGTTCACACGCTTTTGTGCGGCAGTCAGTGTAAATGGCAAAGACTTTATATACCTTGCTACCAGTTGTTTCGGTCCCGCAAGAACCGGGGCGGCAGTATGCTGTGCACGCAAGCGTACACGCCGCAAACTAAGGTGATGCGCCAGTAACTCTTCAAACGCGAGCCGCTGCTGTGCCGGGTGACTGCCTGTAATCAATGACTCGACCCGGGCATTCACCGGTGGCCGGTGCACATAACGCAAGGCGGCCGCCAGTGATGTCATTTTGAATTCCGCCACCAGCTCCGCGGGCAACCAGTCAACCAGGCAATTCGCATGGCCGTCATCCAGGTAGTGCAGGGCCTGTTCCGTCAGTGCCCGCAGGGTCAGTTGGTGCACGCCTTCGGTTGCCGGGTAAACCGGTGTCAGGTGGTCTTCGGCCACGACCGGCGTGTCCGCATCAAGCAGCTGGTACTCGGGGTGGATCATTTCCATGGTTGCGGCACCCTTGCGTGCTTCGCCATAGCAGCGGATGCCCCGGCCACGCTCGAAACCTGCCTTTTGCGCTGCATTGAAATGAAAGAACCGCAGCATCACGGCACCGGTACCGTCACTGATACGCACCAGCAATGAGCGTCTACGACCAAAGCGCACTTCTGCCAGCTCCACCTCTCCCTGCACGACCACATGCTCGCCGTGGCGCAACGCACCCATCGGCACCACCCGGGTACGATCTTCATAACGCATCGGCAAGTGGAACAAAACGTCCTGGACAGTGCGAATACCCAGGCGTTCGAGCCGGGCCGCAACACGCGGACCGACACCTTTGAGTGCCGTTACCGGGAGATTATCGAGCCTGTCAGCTATTACTTTCGAATTCATTCGGAGCGTAGTTCTAGCATTTTGTAGGAGCGCTTCGCATCCGCGATTGATGTCCCTGCATAAACCCCATCGCGCTTGCGAAGCGCTCCTACAAAATGCCTTCAAATCGTTGCGTTAAGTTATGTAGCCCGGATAGAGCGCAGCGAAATCCGGGCTACGACACATGGGATGGCTTTAACTCAGCTCCAGCACCGCATCCATTTCCACCTGTGCACCTTTTGGCAGGGATGCCACGCCGATGGCAGCGCGTGCCGGGTACGGTTCCCTGAAATAGCCGGCCATGATTTCGTTCACCAGTGCGAAATTTCCGAGGTCAACCAGGAAGACATTCAACTTGGCCACATCATCCAGTGAGCCACCCGCAGCCTCTGCAACGGCAGAGAGGTTATCGAACACACACCTGATCTGTGCCCCCATGTCACCCTCCACCAGTTCCATGGTTTCCGGGACCAACGGGATCTGGCCGGACATATAAACGGTGTTGCCGCAGCGAACGGCCTGTGAGTAGGTGCCGATTGCCTGTGGCGCACGGTCGGTCTGGATTGTTTCACGTGTCATGGTTATTCCTCGTAAACTCCCTCTCCCTCCGGGAGAGGGTTGGGGAGAGGGGATCTAATTAAAAACAACTGCCTGTATATCCCCTCTTCCTGGCCTTCTCCCGGAGGGAGAAGGGATTCTTTTTTCATGCCCCGGTTAGCCTTTATCCCGGCTGATACGAATTACCGAGGGGATACTTCGAACCCGGCGCATGACACTGGCCAGGTGCTCGCGGTTGTGTACAGAAATTCTGAATTTCAGGGTATTGGTCAGGCCATCGCCATCCTCGATACCAACATTTTCAATATTCGAGCCGGCGTCACCAATAACCGATGCGACCGTTGCCAGCATGCCGCGCTGCTCTTCAACCACCACGCTGACCTCTACAGGAAACTCTTCATCCAGTCCCGGTTCCCATTGCACATCAAGTGAATTCTGCGGCGGGTATTTGCTCTCGGAAATATTCCTGCAGGTCTGCGTGTGAATCATAATACCGCGCCCCCCGGTAATAATTCCAACCACCGGATCTCCGGGAATGGGGCGACAGCATTTCGAGAAACGCGTCACCATACCTTCGGTACCCTTGATAACCAGTGGCAGCATCGCCTTGTTTTCATCCGGGGCACTGGCACCTGCATCGCTGACTGAAGCCAGTGCCCGTGCGACCAGCACCGATGGACGGCGGCCCATACCAACCTCAACCAGCAAGTCATCAACTGTTTCCAGGTGATAGTCTTTCAACAGGGTCTGCACCTGTTTCCCGGACACCTCCTCGGCCGAGGTATTAAACACCGCCAGCGCCCGGTTGAGCATGCGGCGGCCCAGGTCAATGGCCTCTTCGCGTTTCAGGTTCTTCTGGTGATGGCGAATATTCGAACGCGCCTTTGCCGACACAACAAAACTCAACCAGGCGGGACTCGGGTATGCACCCTCGGCAGTGACGATTTCCACTGTCTGCCCGTTATGCAGCGTGCTTCTCAGCGGCACCAGCTGACGATTTATTTTTGCTGCAATACAGGTATCACCGATATCGGTATGCACGGCATAGGCGAAGTCAATCACCGTTGCACCATGCGGCAGCTTCATAATCTCACCGGCCGGGGTAAACACGTAAACCGCATCCGGGAACAAATCGAGTTTGACGTTCTCAAGAAACTCCAGTGAATTACCGGCATGCTTTTGCATATCCAGCAGCTCACGCAACCACTCACGCGCGCTCGTATGCATCTGGTCAACATTCTTGTCGCCTGACTTGTACACCCAGTGTGCAGCAACCCCGGCCTCTGCAACCTTGTCCATTTCCTTGGTGCGTATCTGGACTTCCAGCGGTACGCCGTAGGGGCCAAACAGGATGGTATGCAGGGATTGATAACCATTCGCCTTGGGTATGGCAACGTAGTCCTTGAACTTGCCCGGCACCGGTTTATAGAGGTTGTGCATGACACCCAGCGCCCGGTAACAGGTATCCACCTCGTCCACGACGATACGAAAGGCATACACATCGTAGGTCTCTTCAAATGACAGGGTCTTGTCGCGAATCTTTTTATACAGGCTGTAGAGATGCTTCTCGCGGCCGAGGACCCGCCCGTCGATGTTTTCCTGCTGCACACGCCGCCTGATGGATGTCTCGATCTTTTTTAGCACTTCCTTGCGGTGACCGCGCGCATCGTAAACCGCTTTTTTCAACACCTTGTAGCGCAGTGGATAGAGGGCTGCAAACCCCAGTTCTTCCAGTTCCACGCGCAGGGCATTGATGCCGAGGCGGTTGGCAATCGGCGCGTAGATATCCAGTGTTTCGCGTGCAATACGCCGGCGTTTTTCCGGGCGCATCACACCCAGCGTGCGCATATTGTGCAGACGATCGGCCAGCTTCACCAGGATGACGCGGATATCACGTACCAT
>Ga0070727_10005332_pt1 | contig 10552 bp, 10 predicted proteins | sample tdAd472_FD_66722 | JGI IMG/M metagenome (GOLD analysis project Ga0070727, IMG submission 66722) | Marine sediment microbial communities from the Atlantic coast under amendment with organic carbon and nitrate - tdAd47.2 | ecosystem: Environmental > Aquatic > Marine > Coastal > Sediment | place... | reverse complement strand
GGGAACGGCTTCCTGTTGCTCTTCTTGCTCTTCTTGCTCTACTTGCTCTACTTGCTCTACTTGCTCTTCTCGCTCTTCTCGCTCTTCTTGCTCTTCTGAGGACATAGTATCCCCCCCTTTATCCAGGTTTGTAATGCAGCTGTCTGTCAGCAGCCGAGGCCATGTTCCGGGGACGCGCACATGGCGCACACCGAAACCCCCGCGTGTTGCAACGTATCTTTTTGGGTGCGTCCCGATGTTCCACGCTGCCTGTCGCCAAGGCAAAATAACCGATCACTTGTTTATCATAGCAAACTACGAAAGTGCGGGATGCCGAGGAATAATAGCGGGTCCTTCAAGGATTATAGGTGGAAGCGGTAACTGTTTGGATTATATCCGAAAAGTGACAATGACACGCGCCGACGTGACAGCTTGTATGTGGACGCGAAGTTTTTGCTTTTCTTCCGCAACCCTTCATGCAGCCTTTGCTAGGGCCTGTTAACACATCAAGAGGTTCGATTTAACCGTGTTACGGATTTTCGGGGCACACAGGTCATGCGCGTGTGTTTCGTTCATGACCGCGTCCATGGCCGGGTGATGGGGCCGCAAATGGCCGGAATGGCTCCCATATCCGGATGTTGCGGGATCCATAGCCATGGCGGGCGGCATCAGTTAATCTCAAGTAGCAAGCCGAAACTGTGAAATCAGGCCGAGAGAGGTGAACTATGGCTCATCTGGAAGATTTTGGGAAAGAAAGCTATTTTGAAAAAATCGGTTATGTCTGGGATGCTCGAATCGAGGCTTATGTCAACAAGGCGGAATGGAAAATATTTTCCAAGGAATATATCGATGATCATTCCTTCGACACGCTCTTGTCCGATTTTCAGGAAGAACCGATCCCGAATCAGTGGAAAGTGTACTTTAATACTGAATCGCCACTGGATGTACACAACCTGCATAAACATTTTGGTGTGAGTATCGGGCCGAATGTGTAATCGAATCGCCGGCTAGAGCACTACGGCTTGCCAGTGCCTGTCGGGCTGAAGTGCCGCGTCAATAAACCAGGAGGTTGCTGACAATAGCTGTTCGACTGAGGTTAATGCTTAGGGCCTGTTAACACTATGGAAACACCAGCGACGGCGGCCATTTTTCTGCAGGACAAGGCGCCGGGAGTGCGGTGTACCTGCCGTACATAAGCGAGCGGCAACGCTGGCCTGCGGGAAAATGGCCTCGTGCCTCGCCTAAAGCGCCTACTTTTGGTGTCTGGCCGTATTTGGGGCAGCAACGCTGGCGTTTCCATAGTGTTAACAGGCCCTAATGCATGCTCAGTTCATTGGGATCCTGGAATCCGAACGGTCACCGCTAATCCCCCCAGGGGAGATAGATCGAAAGATAACACCCCATGGTAGGCCTCAGCCACATCCCGGGCGATTGCGAGACCCAGGCCCGAACCTTGTTTCTGCTCATCAAGCCTTACGCCACGCCGGCCCAGCGTGATGAGTTGATTCTCCGCGACACCTGGCCCATCGTCTTCGACCTTAATGTGGATAGCGTTACCCTGGGACACGGAGACAGAAACCGCTGTGTTAGCCCACTTGGTCGCATTCTCGAGAATATTGCCCAGGAGTTCGGTTAAATCTTCGGGCAGAATCGCTGCATCAGCCCCGTCAGGCGCCACAACTGACCATTCGAGGGCGGCTCCGCGGGGCGTGCGTTTCAGGGTGCGGACAACGCGGTTGACGGCGTCGCCGGCATCGGCATGCACTCGCCTTGTTTCAATGCCGGAGCGAACACGGGCGCGGATCAATTCGCGGTCGACACGCCTGCGCATGGTTTCAGCGAGCTGGTCCAGATCGTCGGCTATTGACATGTTTCCCGCCTCCCGCAACCGCTGCGCATCCGCCGTAAGCACCATGAGTGGCGTCTTAAGGCCATGGGCAAGATCTGCGGTCCACGCCCGTGCGCGTTGTATGGTTTGTTCCTGAGCTTCGAGCAGTCCATTCATCTCGACGACGAGCGGCATGACCTCATCCGGGTATACGCGTTCGAGGCGACGCGTTGCCCCGGAACGGATGTCTGTTACCCCGCGGCGCAGAGTATCAAGCGGCGCAAGCCCGGTTCGGACCTGTATCCAAGCCGCCACGAGCAACACTGCAGCCATCACGACAAGATAGGGCAGCATATCGGTCGCAAAGGCGTTGCGCGCCTCAACAAGAGTCCGCTTGTCCACGGCTACAACAATCCGTACTCGGCGTTCTTCGGTATCGGGCTTGAAGAGGATTTGGCGTTCGCGAACAATGAGTGCCTGTCCGGCGGGTCCCGGCAGCAGGTGCTCATGAACGCTACCGTGTGTAAGCTCATCCTCTGGCAGCTCGATGACATTGTCCCAGAGTGAGCGCGAGCGGAGGAGTGTCGGGCGCTCTTCGTCCTGGATCTGCCAGTAGAGCCCACTGAGGGGGTGATTGAAGCGGGGATCGGCCAGCTTATGGCTAAAGGCAACACGCCCATTGCCCGTCACCCCGACGCCGGCGGCAATCTGGCTTAGATAGGTTTCAAGCTCCGACCCGATGCGCCGTTCAACATGGCGCTCGAACATGACCACCAGGCTCATGCCGGCGATGAGTAGTGCCGCCGCGACCGAGACGACAGCAGCAACAAGCAGGCGGAAACGAAGAGAACGCGGCGTCACGGCTCAGCTGCCTCAATGACGTAACCGAATCCCCGTCGCGTTTTGATCAAGTCGACGCCAAGCTTCTTGCGCACGCGCCCGACCAGAACTTCAACGGCGTTGGAGTCACGCTCAAAATCCTGTGCATACAGCTGCTCGGTCAATTCAAGTTGCGATACCACACGCCCTGCGTGATGCATGAGATAGCTCACCAGACGATATTCCTGGGGAGAGAGATGGATCGGCATGCCGTCCACAGTGACACCCATCTGACGAGTGTCGAGTGACACAGAGCCAATCGTGATAACCGGTGTTGCCTGTCCGGCAGACCGCCGCAGAATCGCTCTTAAGCGGGCGAGTAACTCCTGCATCTGGAAAGGCTTCGGCAGGTAATCATCCGCCCCTGCATCGATTCCTTCCACGCGTTCATCCCAGTTGCCACGGGCGGTGAGTATCAGAACCGGGAAGGTCTGTCCCGCTTTCCGCCATTTTCGGAGAATTGATAAACCGTCCATCCCCGGTAGTCCCAGATCGAGAACGATTGCCGCGTAGGGCTCGGTATCCCCCCTGAACCAGGCCTCTTCACCGTCGGTTTCATGATCGACTACGTACCCGGCGGCCGTGAGCGAAGCGCTCACGGCTTCGGCCGTCTTGTCGTCGTCCTCTACCAGGAGAATTCGCACTAGTGCTCTGTCCATACGCTGAACCCGCAATTATCACATGGACAGAGCACTAGTCCTCCTCCATAGACAGCACTGTGCCGGTTTGAGCATCGACATAGACTTCGAGTAAGCGGCCCCCGCGGTCAATTATCTTGAACTCATAAACCCATCTTCCGTGTTCGCGCTCGAACTCAACGCCAACCACTTCACCGGGAACCTGGGTTTTCAAGCGTTCCAGCAGTTCTGCTATCGGGCGGGCCTCTCCGCGATCGACCGCTCGTCGTGCGCGGTCGTACGCGTGGTCGTCATCTTCCCACTGACGCTCATGGTCGCTGGTCAAGGCGACATGACTGGCTGTCATCAGCGTGACAGCAAATCCCGTCATTAAGGCGAACCGTATCAATCGGTACTTCATAGCCCTCATTATGCCGCAGTTCTACCTGACAAAAAGCTGACAATGCCGTTCAGGGCCTGGTCAGGGCTGTTTCGTTAGATTGGTAGCCGTCGGACACGGAACTGTTCCTTGTGGCGACCACGAAGCTGACTTCATTCTGAAAGAGGGTACGCACATGAACGAGACGATACTCCATTCTAACGATGACCTGCACGAACCAGAGCCAAACATGGTGCGCGTCTGGGACCCACTGGTACGGCTGTTTCACTGGAGTCTGGCAGGGAGTTTCACGATCGCATTCGTGACCGAAGATGACCTGCTGGCTTTGCACGTGTGGGCAGGTTACCTCATCTTAGGGCTCATATTGATCCGCGTACTTTGGGGCCTTGTTGGGGCGCGCCACGCGCGTTGGTCGGATTTCGTGAAAGAGCCGGCCGAAATCTATACCTACTTGAAAGCCGCCATCCAATTCCGGGCCGCTCGCTACCTGGGCCACAATCCGGCGGGTGGTGCCATGGTGGTGGCGCTCATGCTGAGTCTCACCGTCACCGGTCTCACTGGGCTCGCTGTGTACGGTGCGCAGGAGCTTTCGGGGCCCATGGCACCTTTGTTCAGTGGCCTGTCTGAGGGCTGGGCACACGCCCTGGAGGATATCCACGAGGTTCTGGCTAACTTGACGCTGCTGCTGGTTTTATTGCATCTGGCGGGTGTGGCACTGGCCAGTCTGCAACATCGCGAGAACCTGGTCAGGGCCATGATCACGGGACGCAAACGGAGCGCAACAGAATGAAAATGAAGATCACCTTCGGTATTGCCGGACTAGTGGTTACCGGCATGGCGTACGGATCCGCTGTAAACCTGATTGAAGGCTATCGGAACACCGGCGCAGGCCCGTTCTCGCCGGATGCAGGGAGATTCGCGTGGACACAAGAGCACCAGTCCTCCGGCGGTGTGGACACGAGAAGTTGTGCCGGTTGTCACGGGACGGATATCACCCAGTCCGGCAGGCACGTCAAAACGGGAAAGCCTATTGAGCCAATGGCGCTTTCGATGAACCCGGCGCGACTCAGCGACCCGAAAAAGGTCGAGAAATGGTTCCGTCGGAACTGCCGCTGGACCCTGGGGCGTGAATGTACACCCCAGGAAAAGGGGGATTTTATTCACTTTATGACCAGTCAGTGAGGGTCAGCATTAGAGGAGAATTGCCATGAAAAAAACGATCAGCATCATTGCCCTGGGTATCCTTTGCATCGCTTCTATCGGCGCTGTAATGAGTTCATCCGAGATGAATGAGCGAGAAGATGAAGAGCGATACGAAGAAGAGTACGAGTCGGATGACCATGAGTTCGGGGCATTCCGGGGCGCCTGGTTTAAATCACGGGCGGATGTGCGCCCGGTTGAGAACGAGACCTATCGGAGCGAGTGTGGGGGCTGTCACTTCACCTATCAGCCCGGGTTGTTGCCAGGGCAAGACTGGGAACGCATCATGGATTCATTAGGTGAGCACTATGGTGATGATGCGTCGCTCGATGAAATACAGGCAACAGAGATTCGCGGCTATCTGCTCGACAATGCTGCCGACCGTGCAAGGCTGTCACGCGCACGTGCTTTCTCCGCGGGATCGGGCGTCGGTGACGTACTTCCCCGAATCACGCGTACGCGCTATTTCCAGCGCGAGCATTATGAAATTCCCACACCGGTCGTCCAAGCTAACGTGGCGGTGGGAAGTTTCAGTAACTGCCAGGCCTGTCATCGCACTGCCGATGCCGGTATCTACAACGAGCATCAGGTGGTGATCCCGGGCGTCGGCAAGTGGGATGATTGATGCCTGCAATTTTGACTATGCGGGCTTCGGAGTCGATCGAACGGCGTGGACAGGGCGGGGCTCGGACGACAATTTCAATTGCCGTGGACAGGGCGGTAACCCAACTCTTCAGAGATCTGACGGGCAGCTTGCAACAGGATCTTCACCCAATCGGATTTGCGCCGTTCAATGGGTGCCGAGACTGACAGGCCGGCAACAATATTATCCGTAGCATCATAAATGAGCGCACCAATACAGCCGACGCCGATTTCCGCCTCTTCATCATCGTAGGCATAGCCCTGCGTGCGCAGTTGTTCCGCTTCTTTCTGCAGTCTGGGCAGGTCATTGATGGTATTGCGGGTATAGGCCGGCAGGTTGGTGCGGGCCGCATAGGCCTTGCATTCTTCTTCGCCACCCATTGCGAGCATGAGTTTACCCACGGCCGTGACATGCAAGGGAGCACGACTGCCAATCAACTGTTGCACATGCATCATCCGATTGGGCGTGGCCTTTTCGATGTAGACCACTTCATCGCCTTCGCGCAACGTCAGGTTGACGGTCTCACTCAGTTCGTCCCGCAATCGCGCCATGACGGGCTGGGCGATTTGGCGCAGATCGGATTGGGCATGCACCCGGCTGCCGAGACGAAGCAGCTTGCGCCCCAACTGATATTTTCTCGTCGCGTCGCGTTCTACAAACCCGTTGTCCACCATCGAGTTGAGAATGCGAAACGCCGTTGAGCTATGCAGCCCGGTTTCGGCAGCGAGGATCTTCAGGCTCACGGGTTCCGGGTAGCGGGCCACCGCATCCAGCAGGCTGGACATCCGGTCAATGACCTGGATCGAGGAATTTTCCGACACAATGATTTCATAATGTGAAAACAGTTGCTGATTATGGCGGATTATAACTGTTTAGGCAATTGAATCAGTAGCATAGCTACCGTATTCCGCTTTTATTGGTAAAAATTCCCGTAATGTGAAATGACTTTTGCTTTATGAAATTCGGGGGGAGGCCTATGGTTGCACCCAGAAACGCCACCAGGGTGGTGGCTGTGGATGAACCGTTGAACTCAGGAGATGCACAATGAGCACCCCAGCCCAGCAAATAATCAACGATACGCTGCCCGCGTTTACTCAGGGCATCAAGCACTTTGCCCCGGAAACCGATGAGCTGCAGCGGTACGGCCAGTCAGCGGTGATTGGCGAAGGGCAAAGCGCCATCGCCGACATCGATGTCCCGGCGATCTATCAGACCCAGCTGGCCGCCGATGCCTTACGCTACCTGACTCTGCAGGTCTGCAGCAGCAAGGAGTCCGGTCACCCGGGTGGTTTTGCCAGCAGTGCCGATGCCTACGCGGCGCTGGTGATGCTGGGCCATACCAACATCCTCACCGAAGTCGGTCACCACGCTCCCGGTTTCTACAGCGCCATGTTCCTGGACGGCTCATTGGAAGAGATGGGCATTCACACCATGGACGACATGATGGCGCGTTTTCGCGAACGTCATGGTCTGCTGGGTCATTTGTCCGGGGCTATTCCCGGTTTGCTGGCCCCGGCCGGTCCGCTGGGGCAGGGCCAGCACTTCGCCATGGCGGGTGCTTACCTGCATCCGGGCAAGCTGTTCCCGTTCACCCTGGGTGACGGTGGCATGGGCGAACCCTATGTGCTGTCTGCCATGATGCACTTCCATACCGCCTATCCGCAGTGCACCAATTTCCTGCCGGTGCTGGTGTGGAATGGTTACAGCCAGGAACATCACTCCATGGTCGCGATCAAGAGCAACGAGGAGATGATCGACTACTGGAAGGGGCATGGATTCGAGAACGTGGTACTGGTTGACGCCAAGTCGTTCGATGATGCCAACCAGCAAGGCGATTATGTCGACAGCACGCGGTTTTCCAGTTCAACCCGCCTGGCGTTTACCCGCACTGTGCTCAGCGAGATGAAGCACGCTGCCGACTGCGCCATGAACGGCCAGTTGACGGTGTTCATCATCAAGCAACTTAAGGGCGCCGGCGTGCATGCGACCGGAGCCAAATCACATAACCTGTATCCGGGTGATAGCTTCGACAAGCCCGATATCGCCGAAGGCCTGAAAAAGCGCGCCCTGTCACCGCACGCCTGGCAACTGGTGCGCGACAACTTCCAGCGCGCCGGTGGTGGTCCTGCGGTGAAGACTGTGGTTACCGAGTTTGAACTGGATTTGCCCGAACTCGGTGAATTACCCAAGCAGGAGTTCGCCATCGGTGACAAGGCGGTGCCTTCCACCGCTATGGGCGCATTGGTGGGTGAAGTCGGCAAACGCGACCCGCGTTTTGTGGTGACCAATGCCGATGGTAATGAAGCCTCGGCCATGAAAAATATCAATGAAGCCCTGCAGATCCGTCATCCAACCCCGGATGCCTTGTACAACCAGGGGCCGGACGGCCAGGTCTATGAACCACTGAGTGAAGACGCCTGTGCCGGTTTAGCCGCTGCTCTGACCCTGTTCGGTTCACGCGCCCTGTGGCTGTCGTACGAAAGTTTTGTGGTCAACGGTATGCCGATCATCCAGACGGTGACCCAGGCGATGGCGGAACTGCGGCGCAAGACGCCATCCATCGTCACCATGTTTACCGCCGGTGCCCTGGAACAGGGACGTAACGGCTGGACGCATCAACGCCCGGAAATCGAAAACTACATGGCTGCGATGATGCGCAACGGTAACTTCTATGCATTGTTCCCGTGTGACGCCAACATGATCCAGGTGGCCTACGAGTGGGCGACCAACAGCTTCAACAAGGGTGTTGCTATTGTCGCCTCCAAGAGCGCCTTGCCGGTTTACACGACTCTTGAACAGGCCGAACAGGCCATTGAGCAAGGCGCCGGCACACTTTATGAAAGTGACAAAGGTGAAAAAGGGACCATTGCCTTCGCTGTGACCGGTGACATGGTGCTGTTACCGGTGTTTGAGGCCAGGACCGAACTGGAGCAACAGGGCTACCGGGTACGCATTGTGTGCGTGGCCAATCCTCGCCGCCTGTATCGCCCGGACGATGTGGCCTGGAACACGGTCTCCGAGGCCGATGGCGAATTCATGAGCGATGCCGACTTCGATAAGCTGTTTGATGCCGACATCATGATTGGCGTTACCGGCGGTGCCAGTGGTTCACTCGAACCGGTCATGTTGCGCAGCCGTGCGGCACGACGCGATGTAATGTGCTGGAAGCGTGGTGAAACCACCGCGTCGCCGGGCGAGATCATGGCGTTCAATGGCCTGTCCGGCGCCGACATTATTGCACGGGTCAACAGGCTGGCTGGATCCTGATGCCATGAGTGCAACCAGAATTATCGCCATCGACGACGATCCTACCGGCTCGCAAACGGTACACAGTTGCCTGCTCTTGACCCGCTGGGATGTGGAGACGCTCCGCGATGCCTTGCAGGATGAGTCGCCCATGTTCTTTGTTCTGTCCAATACGCGTGGCATGGATGCCGCGCGCGCGGCCGCGGTAACGCGGGATATCTGCATAAATCTGCAGCACGCGCTGGACGCATTGAAAGCGCAAGGCAGAGACATTAACCCGATTGTCGTAAGCCGCTCCGATTCCACGCTGCGTGGTCATTATCCGGTTGAGACTGACATCATCGTCGAGGCACTGGGGCCATTTGATGCCCATTTTATGATTCCGGCCTTTTTCGAGGCCGGCCGTTTTACCCGCGACAGCATTCACTACCTGATTGTGGATGGGACTCCAGTACCGGTGCATGAAACCGAGTTCGCCAAGGATTCTGTGTTTGGATTCAGCACGGCTTATCTGCCGGATTATGTCGAGGAAAAAACCGCAGGCAGTATCAGGGCAGGGCAGGTACAACGCTTTTTACTGGATGATGTGCGTGGTGACTGCCGCAACCGTTTACGCAAGCTGGCGGATAACGTGTGTTGTGTTGTCGATTGCGAAACCCAGGCCGATCTGGATCATTTTGCGGAGCAGTTGCAAGCGGTGGCGGGGGAAGGCAGCCGCTTCCTGTTTCGCAGTGCGGCGAGTCTGTTAACCGCCCTGGCGAAACTACCTGCTCAGCCCGTCGATGCAGACGACATGGCCTGTTATGTGCGGGATCAAAAACCCGGCGTCATTCTGATCGGTTCGCACGTGGCCAGGACATCCGCGCAACTGGCGTATCTGCGTGAACATACCGACGTGGTCCCCGTGCATGTCGATGTGAAGCAACTCAGTGTAAGCAATACACTGGAGTGGAGTGAACAGGCGGCAGTCGTTGCTGCCGACACGATCATCGCCCAGGTGGATGCAGCCCATGCGCATGACAAGACAGTGGCGATCTATACCTCACGCGAGGAATTGCAGTTTCCCAGCCAGGCCGAACGTCTTGCCTTTGGCGAGCGAGTATCGGCTTTCCTCGTGGGTCTGGTACACCGGTTTCCAGCAACCATCGGTTTCCTGATCAGTAAGGGCGGTATCACCTCTAATGATGTTTTGAGCAACGGCTTAAAGCTCAAGCAATCACGCGTGCTTGGGCAGATTCTGACGGGCTGTTCAGTGATTCGTTGCCCCTCCGATCACAACCGCTATCCGGATCTGCCGGTGGTGATTTTCCCCGGTAATGTGGGTGATGAGACGGCATTGGCAAAAGCCTATGCGATTCTGACGGCAGCAGAGAGCAAAGCGGCCAGCGTGCGTAAACTTAGGGCCTGTTAACACTATGCAAACAGGCCCTAGCATGAATGCCGGTATAAGCGACGCCAGGCAACATATACAGAGGAGGGTTCGCCTAGCGGCTTACCGCGCCAGCCCTGGACCCTACCGAGGTGAGCTGTTTATGGATGTCCAGCTTTTTCATTTTCTGCCATAGCGCCTTGCGGCATATGCCAAGTGCCATCGCAGTCTGACCGATGTTCCAGTTATTTTCGTCCAAAACAATTTTGATTCGCTTGCGCTCCTGGATGCGGAGAAATGCATCGAGAGTGTGAGCGGCTTCGTTCGAGCAAGGGGGTTGCTCCGGCATAATATCTCGTGCCGAAATCGCGTGGCCCGGTGTCATAATACA
>Ga0070727_10005323_pt1 | contig 10568 bp, 8 predicted proteins | sample tdAd472_FD_66722 | JGI IMG/M metagenome (GOLD analysis project Ga0070727, IMG submission 66722) | Marine sediment microbial communities from the Atlantic coast under amendment with organic carbon and nitrate - tdAd47.2 | ecosystem: Environmental > Aquatic > Marine > Coastal > Sediment | place... | reverse complement strand
TGTTCGACAAGACCGGCACGCTGACGGAGGGCCACCCCGCGGTGACCGAGCTGCTCGGCGACGAGGCGATGCTGGCGCGGGTGGCGTCCGCCCAGACGGGCAGCGAGCATCCCCTGGGCCGGGCGGTGGTGACGGAGGCCGAGGCGCGGGGTCTCGGGCTCCCGGCGCTGGGGGGTTTCACGGCGAAGGTCGGCCGGGGGCTGGAGGCCGAGGTGGGCGGTGCGCCGCTGCGGGTGGGGTCCCGACGCTTCATGGGGGAGCTCGGCATCGAGCTGGGTCCCCTGGAGGAACGTGCCCAGGCCCTCGAAGGCGAGGGGCAGACGGTCATGTGGGTGGCCGACGATGACGGGCTGGTCGGCGCCATCGCCGTAGGCGACCCGATCCGCGCCGAGGCGAAGGCCGCGGTGGAGCGCCTGCACCGGCTGGGCATCCGCACGGTGCTGCTGACGGGCGACCAGCAGCGCACGGCCCAGCACGTGGCTGACGCGCTGGGCATCGACGAGGTGGTGGCCGAGGTGCTGCCGGCCGACAAGGTCGAGCACGTGCAGCGGCTGCGGAAGGCCGGGGTCGTGGCCATGGTCGGAGACGGGGTGAACGACGCGCCCGCCCTGGCCGCGGCCGACGTGAGCTTCGCCATGGGTACCGGCTCAGACGTGGCCATCGAAGCCGCCGCGCTGACCCTGGTGCAGTCCGCCCCCATGCGGGTCGCCGATGCCCTGGATGTGGCGAGGTCCACCCAGCGCACCATCCAGCAGAACCTGTTCTGGGCCTTCGCCTACAACGTCGTCGGGCTGCCGCTGGCGGCCCTGGGCTACCTGTCGCCGGCGGTGGCGGGGGGGGCCATGGCGCTGTCGAGCGTGAGCGTGGTGGGCAATGCGCTGCGGCTCAAGAGGTGGCGGCCGGCGGAGTGAGGGCCAGGCCTCGTCGGCGCCTTCGCGGATATCGGCCATGAACTGAGCCAGTCCGTAGGTTTTGTCGCGATGACTGAGCCACCGAGGCCCCCTGCGGCCCCTCCGCGGTCGAACCAGCCCCCTCTCCCCGGCCAGAACCGCCCCGCCTGCGGCCGAATGGCTCAGTCATCGAGCGATATCTCCAGCGGTGGCCCAGAATCGGGTGGAAAACCCCGGCGATGGCTCAGATGCGAGGCGAAAACCGCCGCGATGGCGCTAGTTCCAGCCCATCTCGGTGTTCAGCACCCGAACGACTCTACCCGCCTCCTCGGCGCCGGGCGCGTCGTAGCCAAGGCTGCCGATCAGCAGGTCGAGGGCCCCGTCGCCGTCGAAGTCGCCCGAGGCGAGGGCCGAGCCGGTGAGCTCCCGATCTTGGGCTCCCAGCCACGCCCAGTCGGCGTCGGCGGGGGTCAGATCGCCTCGGAGGGGGCCGCGGAAGGCGTAGACCGCGCCGGGATCGTCGGAGGTGTAGGGATCGGCCGGGGCGGAGACGACCAGGTCGTCGATGCCGTCGCCGTCGAAGTCGCCGGGGAGCAGCGCGTAGCCCATGAACGAACCGGCCTCGCCCGCATGGATGGTGGCGACCGCCCCGGCGAGGGACGGATCGGCGGCGTCGGGGTCGAGCACGTACACCCGACCACCGCGCGGGTAGTCAGAGTCGTCGCCGGTGGCGCTGACGACGGCCAGGGTGCGGCCCTCGTCGACCAGCGCGGCGACGGAGTGGCCGAAGTAGCTGGAGCGATGAGGGCCGTCCCAGCTCACGGTGGACTGCGACGGCGACCAGTCGGTGGCGTCGGCGTCGAACCAGTGCGCACGCCCGCTCTCGCTCCCCACCTGCTGGGAGACCACGGTGCCGCCAGCCGTGCCCGCCACGCTGAAGCCGAGCGCCCTACCGGGCGAATCCATGCCCAGGGTCTCCGCGTCGAGGGTGGTGGGCGCGTCGAAGGGAAGCTCGACCCGGGCCAGGCGGCCGGTGCCATCGCTCGGGTCGTCGTAGCGCAGCGCGGCGACCCACACGTCGCCCCGCACCAGCGACAGGTAGCGCACCCGCTCCTCCAGCCCCGGCTCCCGCGCCCCGGAGATGCTCGCCTCCGCCGCCTCCTCGAGCAACGTGTCGTCGACGTAGGGCAGAGCCGGGTCGACCACGTAGATGCTCCCGAAGTCGTGCATGACCTCCTGGGTGACCAGGCGGAGCCCCTCCGGGCTGGGCACGAGCAGCACGCGCTCGCCGGCCGATCGCGCCGCGAGTCCCCCTCGGAGCACCGTCGGCCCGGTGAGGTCTTCCTCGAGCAGCACCACCGCGCCCCCGTCGCGCCACTCGTCGTAGTCGTAGAGCGGCGACGACAACGAGGGCGCCCCGACCACCACCTCGTCGAGCCCGTCACCGTCCCAGTCGCCCGTGGCAATGGAGGCGCCGAAGTTCGCGTGGGCCCAGGCGCCCACGGCGAAGACCTCAGCGAGGGGGGCCGGGCCGGTGTCGCCGGTGGGGCTACCGGATGGTGGCGTCGCGGAGTCGCTCGCGCACGGGGTGGGGCACACCGCACCCGACGGGGGCGCAGCAGGCCCTTGGGTACCGCACGCGAAGAGGGCGAGGAGCAAGAGGGTCATGTCCCCATCCTACCCGGCGCGTACCCAGACGGATCGAAATCGTACCAAGCGTCGCGCCCTACCCCAGCAGCACGGCCCGCACCCGCTGCTTCTTCACCCGCGCCCGCTGCAGGAACCGGAGGGCATCCTTCGCATGTGCCTCCCGGATGGCCACGGCACAGGTCTTGTCGCCCAGGTCGATGCGGCCGATGCTGTCGGCGGGCAGCTTGCCGTCTTTGACCAGCGCGCCCAGCACGTCACCCTTGCGGAGCTTCTGCTTGCGGCCCGACAGCAGCAGCACGGTGCGGTAGGCCGGCCGCAGGTAGCTCACGTCGTCGTCGTCTCCTGGGGGGGACCCCTCGGGAAGCGCGTGCCCCAAGAAGGCCTCGATGGCCTCGAGCCGCCGCGCCTCTGCCGCGCCACACACGATGCTCACGGCCAGCCCATCGGCCCCTGCTCGACCGGTGCGACCCACTCGATGCAGGTGGCTGGCGGGCTCCCCCGACAGCTCCGTGACGATGACAGCGGGGATCTCGGGGATGTCGAGGCCGCGGGCGGCGACGTTGGTGGCGACGAGCAGGCGGGTGCTGCCGTTGGCGAACTGCACCAGCACATCGTCGCGCTCCCGCTGCTCGAGCCCCCCGTGCAGGGCGAGGGCGGTGGCCCCGCGCCGGGTGAGGAAGGCGGCGAGGGACTCGCAGTCGGAGCGGGTCTCGCAGAACAGCAGGGCGGCGTCGGGGCGATGGGTCGCCAAGACCCGCAGCACCAGCCGCTTGCGCTCGCCAGGCTCGCACCTCAGCACCTGCTCCACCAGGGTCGCAGGGGCGACCTGCTCGTCGACCTCCACGGCCACCGCCTCGCGCTGCACCCGCTCGCTGAGCGCCCGGATCGGGCCGGGGAAGGTCGCGGAGAACAGCAGCGTCTGCCGCTGGGCGGGGCACAGCGCGACGATGCCCTCCACCTCCTCGACGAAGCCCATGTCGAGCATCCGGTCGGCCTCGTCGAGGACCAGCACGGCGAGCTGAGCGAGGTCGAGGGTCTCGCGCCGCAGGTGCTCGGCGATGCGGCCTGGGGTGCCCACCACGACCTGGCTGCCCTGCTCCAGCGCCAGGCGCTGCTCGCGGAAGGGCCGCCCGCCGCAGATCGACACGACCCGGGTGTTGGGCAGGCGCTGGGCGAGGCGCCGCAGCTCGTCGGCGACCTGGTCGGCGAGCTCCCGCGTGGGGCAGAGCACCAGCGCCTGGGGCACTCGCTCGGGGGTGAGGCCCTGGAGCAGCCCGAGCCCGAAGGCAGCGGTCTTCCCGCTGCCGGTCTGGGCCATGCCCATGACGTCGTGGCCGTCGAGGATGGCCGGCACGGCGGCGGCCTGGATGGGGGTGAGCTCGTCGTAGCCGAGCACCGCGAGGGCGTCGGTCAGCTCAGAGCGGAGTCCCAAGGAGTCGGGGGCGGTGGGGTTCATGGGACCCTGTATGCAGCCGGGACCCGTGGCGAGCACGTGCCGCCCTTCGACGGCCCATCACCACCAGCGCCCCGACAACCCACAGCCCCCACGACCCACCGCGGCCCAGGGCACTGCATCCTCCCGACGTGTGGGCCACCGTGACGATCCAGGGCTCGCCCAGGGTGCCGTCTGTACCGACCGGCGTGACCTCCAGGTCGAAGTCGACCCCCTCGCCACGGCTGTCAGCCCGCGACCACCAAGCGTATGGGTAGGTCACGGCGCCCCCCGGCAGGGTGAGCCCCTCGGGGGCCTCGCCGTCGAAGAAGGCCACCGTCACGCCAACCTCCGCGCCGTCGACGAAGTCCGGCCAGATCTCGGCCACCGACAACGGACCCGGGGCCGGGCAGTCGGTGTTCGCGCGTGTATCGAACAGCTTCAGCCTCACATCGGACAATGCTGGGGCCTGCGAGGACGGTCGGTCCGTATCGACAGCCCATGCTGCATTCGATGTCTTGCAGGACTCGGCGTAGGCCAGCCCCATCAGCAACCACCACACACTCCACCTCCACCTACTAGACGGTGCTAGTAGGACACCGTCCCGCAACGGGCGAAGGGGAGCGACCCATGACGCTGATCGACGTGACGCCCCTCGAGGCCGCCCTCGGCCCCGGCCGCCTCGCCGACGGTGGGCTGGGGCTCGTCTTCGAGGGCCCCACCGAGGTCGTCGAGGGTCAGACCACGCCCTACCTCGACGGGGTGCTGCAAGACCCGGCCCTCCGGGAGGCGTTCTTCTCCCTCGTCGACGAGCACGGCCTGATCGTCTGCCGCCACCTGGCCATCGACCCCGCCCCCTACCGCGCCGTCGGCGGCAAGCGCAGCCAGTGCCGGATGAGCCAGGGCGAGTTCTATCACCACGACGGCTGCTCCACGCCGACCAAGCCCCGCATCGTGGAGATCCGCTGCCCCCCGCAGCACGTGGTGCGCACCATGGCCACCTCCATCGCCCGCTTTCACGATGTCGTGTCCGCCATGCTCCTCGAGCTCTCTCCGGCCCTGCGGCGCTCGGGAGGTCTGGAGGACCACGCTGCCGCCGTGGCCCGCGGTGGGTCGCCCAGTGCCCCATGGGACCAGGTGCAGGGCATCGTGAACCGGGTGATCCGCCAGCTGCCGGCCGAGGAAGGCCGGGCCTACTTCCAGCGGGTCGACCTGCGCGCAGGCGCTTTCTTCGAGCCATGGACGCTGGGCGAGAGTCGGTTCATGGCCAACAGCAACCCCCACGCGACCGTGCAACACCGCAGGGCCTGCCACCCGCCCTGGCGCCCGGGCACCCCGAACGGCGGCCTGCTCAAGCGCTGGCCCAACGAGGAGCTGCCCGACAGCCATCCGGCCAGCCCCGCGTAGCCTGGCCGACCCCGAGGGCCCGCTACTCGATCAACCAGCCCATGGCCGCCTTGGCGCTGGTGAAGTGGGTCGTCGGAAACGTGTCGGGGGCCGACACCTCCCCGTTGTTGGGCGGCGCGGGCGTGCCCTCGGGCCACACGTACGCGAACTTCACCACCGACTCGTTGTACAGCGGCGCGATGTGCTCCGCTCGCCACGCCCAGAACTCACTCGGAGGACGACCCATGTGGAAGTCGGTGCCGTCGACCAACACCTTGGTGGCGCCCTGCTCCTTGCTGATCGCTGCCATCTGCAGGACCGCCGCACGGAACATGTCGTAGGTGAGGTTGGACGTAGCGGGGAGCCACTTGTTGAGGAGGACGCCGGTGTCGCGGCAGCGAAGCGCCTGGTGGAAGGTGTCGGTGACGAGGTGCTCGAGGTTCATGGTCCTACTCCTCGGTGTACGCGCGAGCCCCAGAGGCTCCAAGCGGCGCTCATCCTGCCACAAACCTCGCTTTTGTTCAGCCGAACCATGACAGCACGCGCACCAGGCGCTGGCGAGCCGTGTCGGGATCGACCTTGCGTCTCAGCGCAACCGACGCGGCGAGTCAACGCGCCACCAGCTCCACTCCACCACCTCGTCGCGCCCGTCGTCGAACACCGTCCACTCGCCCTCGGGCCGCCCCGCGCTGTCGAAGGTGAACAGGTCGGAGCGCTGGAAGCTGTCCTCCAGCTCTTCCCGGATGCCCCCCCCGTCGTAGCGTCGCGACGTGTGGCTCGCCCCGGCGCGGCCCATGTCGGCGACCTCCTCGACCTTCCGACCCTCCACGTCGAGTGCCGAGGTGAACACGAAGGGCGCGCCCATGCCATCGATCCACAGCGTGGACACCTCGACGCCGTCGCGCCGTTCCGCCTCCGCGATCTCGTCGACCGTGCCGTCAAGCCGTCGACGCACCCTGGAGATGCGTAGATCGCCGTCCCATTCGCTGGTCTCGGTCCACTGGTGCGTTGGAGCGACGTGGGTGGAGTAGACGCGGCGGCCGGAGGTGTCGTAGCGGTGGGTCGTGCGCCACTCGAGCCCGTCGTCTTGGGACACGACTTCCTCGATCAGGCGATCATCGTCGAAGCGCTGAACGGTCGTGCCGTGGGGGTAGGTCTTGGTGACCGTGCCATCGCTGCCATAGGTCATCCGCGTGACCCGGTCGCCATAGCGCAGCTCGCGGTGCATCAGCGGCCGGCCGCGACCGTCGAGGAGACGCACCTCGATCAGCTCGCTGCCGTGGTCGGCGTAGCGCCAGGCCTCGCCGCGCCACACGGCGGTCGACGCACCGACGAGGCGTTGGGCTGGGTCGCAACCCACCAGCAGCAGGGTGACAACCCATGGGGCCATGCGTGGCACGCCGCTCGTTGTCAAGGAGCCTCCCCTCGACATGGTACACCGCTGGCCCCCGCGGGCGGGGGCGCGTATCCATCCGGTGGTACACACCAGATCCCGAACGAGGGCTCGAGAGGGGGGAACAGGTGACCACCACGCATGGCAGAGGCCTGCATCGCGCAGCGTCCCTGGCCGCCCTCGGGCTGCTGGCAGCAGCGCTCCCCACCACGGCCCAGGCAGCCAGCGACCCCCTCGCAGGCCTCGGCTGCATGGCCCTCGGCGGCGGCGCCACGGTCGCCGCCATCGTGTCCAACGACGTGCGCTTCGAGATCGGGGCGCTCGTGAGCTCCGGGGTGCTGTGGGCCGGCGGCACGGGCCTCGTCGTGGCCCAGGGCGTGCGCAACCAGCGCGCGCCTGCTCCGACGGCTTCGGCCCCCCAGCGCGTCGTCGTCGCCCCGTGGTGGTCGGGTCGGCAGGTGGGCGTGGGCCTGGCCATGCGGCTGTAGTCGCCCCTCCCCCCCCCCCGCCCAGCGCTCCGAGGCTCAGTCGGTGGCGATCACAGCCCGGTCGCCGAGCACGACGACCCCCTTCGTGTTGCCCGTCAGCGAGGCCGCCAGCGGGTGCACATAGGTGTCGGTGAGGGTGGTGACCTCGACCTGGGCCCCGTCCAGCGTGAAGCCTGCACTCACCAGCGCGCCCGCCCCGAAGCCGCTGCCCCGCACATAGAACCCGGCGTCATCGGTCACGGGCAGCTCCACGAAGGTGGCGCCGAGATCGGTGGTGCGCCGCGCCGTCACCACCGGGGTCGGGGCGTAGACGTCGCCGATGTACGCGAGGCAGCGAAACGACAAGCCCTCGGCGTCGAGCACCACGTCGCTGACGTCGCAGTCGTCGACGATGGTCGCCCACGTGGCCCCGTCGTCGTCGGTGACCGCCAGCTCGGAATGCCACGCTGCCATGGTGGACCACGCGCCCGACCGCGCCACCGCCGCCGACCGCAGCCCCTCTGGCGCATCGAAGGGCAGGCTGGTCCAGGACTGGCCGCCGTCGGTGCTGTCGAACAAGCCGCCCTCCCCGTCGAGGATCCCGAACATGCGCAGGTGGTCCTCGTCGACCGGGTCGACCCCGATCCAGCCCGGGTCGATCGCACCAGGAAGGGTGGTGAAGGAGGCGCCCCCGTCGTCGGAGACCCACAGCTGCGTGCCGATGTCGTGCACGTAGAGTCGCTCGGAGTGGGCAGAGACGAACAGCTCGGCCAGGTAGTAGGACTGTGAGGGCCGGCCGCCGGTGTCGGCGTCGAAGCGCTGCATCTCGATGGGGAGCTGCCCGACGGGCTCCCAGGTGCAGCCATCCGCGCTGCGCAGCACCCTCCCGCTGTGGTCGCCGAGGTAGGCGAAGCCGTCGGGGCCAGGGCCCGCGAGGGTGACCGCGCCTCCAGCGCCCCCCGCAGGCACCTGGGGCCCCACGAGGTGCTCGGGAGCGGAGAGCGACACGACGACCACCCCGTCGGCCCCCTCGATGGCCTCGCAGGGGGGGCCGGAGGGTGTGCCGCTGTCGGCCGTAGCTCCCGTCGTAGCGGTGGACCCCGTGGAAGCCGTAGGCGCCAGAGTGGGCGTAGACCCTGTGGCGGGCTCGGTCGCCTCCGTCGCACCTTCCTCACCAGACGAACACGCCGCTACCAACGCCAGAATCCACAGGTACCGCATCCAAGCACCCCCCTTCGAGACCCCCATGGTAGCTGCGTACAATCAGAACCGCACTACCCGCTTCCCCCAACCGGCTGGAGGCGCTGGCCGTCGTAGTCGCCGACCCGCCGTTGCGGCTCGCTCCCTACAGCAGCAACAACCCCGCCGCCCGCACTGCCTCCCACCGCGCCGCGAAGCCCTCCCAGTCTCCCGGAAACACCTCCACCACGTCGCGCAGGTGCAGCGGCTCCTCGTGGGGGGACGCCGCCTCCAGCACCTCCAGCAGCCACTCCCCCTCGTCGTCGGTGCACGGGACCACGGTCTCGCCCTGCGCGGTGTGCAGGTGGACCGCGTCGTCGCTGCGCAGCCCCTCGCCCCCGATCCACAACAACCGCGTGCCCTCCCGCGCCTCGGCCTGCAGCGCCCGCGCCACCCGATCCGCCGGCTCGGTGGTGCGCGGAAGCCCCGGCCCCCAGCGATGCACGGGCCGGTCGAGGTCGCGGCCCTGCATCCACACGCTCAGCGCGGCGGGCAACACGTCGTCGAAGCGGTCGTGGTCGCCGCCGGTGGGGTCGAGGTGGGGCAGGTCGTTCGACGCGAAGGCCCGCTCGGTGGCCCCCTCCCCCAGCGTCACACCGAAGCCCGCGAGGTCTCGGTAGATCGGCGCGTGCCGGGTGAGCACGAAGCGATGCCAGAAGGCCGACTGCAGCACGCCCTCGGCGAACAGCTGCCGCACCACCTCCATCGCGTCGATGCTCTCCTGGTCGGACTGCGTGGGGAAGCCGTACATCAGGTAGGCGTGCACCATCACCCCCGCGTCGCGGAAGGCCGCCGCCGCCCGGGCCACCTGCTCGACGGTCACCCCCTTGCGGATGGCCTTCAGCAGCCGCTCGTTGGCGACCTCGAGCCCCCCGGTGACCGCCACCAGCCCCGCCGCCGCCAGCAGCCGGCACAGGTCGGGGGTGAAGGCCTTCTCGAAGCGGATGTTGCCCCACAGCGTCACCCCGAGGTCGCGGCGGAGCAGCTCCAGAGCCAGGGCCTTGAGCACCTTGGGCGGGGCCGCCTCGTCGACGAAGTGAAAGCCGCGCTGCCCGGTCTGCTCGACGAGCCGCTCCATCTCGTCGGCCAGGTGGCTCACCGTGGTGTTCTCGTAGTGACCGATGTAGTCGAGGTGCACGTCGCAGAAGCTGCACTTGCGCCAGTAGCAGCCGTGGGCCAGCGTGATCTTGTTCCACCGGCCATCCGCCCACAGCCGGTGGGCGGGGTTGAGCGTGTCGATGAGCTGCACGTAGGCGCCGAGGTCGAGCCCCTCGTAGTCGCCGGCGACGGTGAACGGCGGGCGCGGCACGGTGGCGTCGTGCAGGCCGTCGCGGGTGCGGGTGCGGTGGCGCCGGTCGGGGCCGCCGTCGTGGTGGTCGAGGAGCGCCAGCAGCGGGCCCTCGCCGTCGTCGTAGGTGAGCGCATCCACGCAGTCCCACAGACGCGGCTCGTCGACCTCCCGCAGCTCCGTGGTGACGTAGCCCCCGCCCATCCACACGGTGACGCCCCGCTGCTTGAGGCGACGGCCCAGCCGCAGGGCCCCGTACAGGTTGCCCGGGAAGGGCACCGACAAGCCCACGACCTCGGTGTCGAGGGTGTCGCACAGGGCGTCGAGGTGCCGGTCGACCAGGGTGGTCTGCTGCAGCCGCGCGTGGAGGGGGCCGAAGTCGCGGGCGCCCAGCGCGAGGTGGTGCTGGTAGCGGGCCATGCCGAAGCCCGGGTCGAGCACGGCGACGAGGTTCACCAGGTCGTGCAGGTAGCGGGTGGCCAGGTAGCGCGCGGCATCCTGGGTCCCCATCACGCCGAAAGCAGAGCGGTCGGCACGGGCGAGGGAGGGGCCCACGGGCAGGAAGGTGGGGCTCAGGATCCGCGGCGCCAGGCCGCTGTCTTCGCCACGGAGGAAGGCCATCACCGGCTCGACGGCCCGCAGGTGGGACTCGGCCAGCGCCAGGGCACGCCACGCCGGCTCCGGCAGCTCCTCGCGTTCCTGGAGTTCCTCGAAGACCTCGGCCAGGCCCTGCCGCGACATCAGCCGATGCAGCAGCTCGATCCCCAGATCGCGCTGGTGGACTTCGTGCCCGCGGGGGCGCAGGAAGCGCGCCAGGTAGGCC
>Ga0070727_10005322_pt1 | contig 10569 bp, 10 predicted proteins | sample tdAd472_FD_66722 | JGI IMG/M metagenome (GOLD analysis project Ga0070727, IMG submission 66722) | Marine sediment microbial communities from the Atlantic coast under amendment with organic carbon and nitrate - tdAd47.2 | ecosystem: Environmental > Aquatic > Marine > Coastal > Sediment | place... | reverse complement strand
GAAGTGCGCATAACCGGCATTATGCACTCCTCAACCCACGGCACGCATATGTGCCGTTATGCGCACTCTTCACGTTGAGGTTGGAGGGTTTCGACATCATGGCATCTGGTTGGGCACGCATGTGTCGTGTCATGCCCACCCAACGGCTGACCCCTCGTTGTGTAGGCGTGCGGCGGCCAATACGATGAGCGAATGACCTGAGCTCCGAGCGTCGTGGAGAGAACTGATGGACATTCAAGAGATCAACAACCCGGTAGACGGGGCTCTGCTCCACGACGGGTGGGTGAAGTCGATCGGTCGGCTGGCCTATGTGTGGGGTTGGCCGCTGGTGAACGTATCAAATCGGAGGGCTGGCATTACGGAAGCTCCAGTTCCCGGACGGCTCGGTGGTGTCATACCTGTTGCGCCTCTCGGGCGTCTGAGCATGCTCAACGATTACGTGCTGCCGAAGCAGAGTTTTGTTGCTTGCCCGAATCAGGATGTCGCATATGGACTTGGGTATTTCTCCGTAGATGAGGAACCGGCAGTGATACAGGTTCCCGATTTCGGTGACCGATTCTGGGTTTATGCCCTGTATGACGGCCGGACAGACCAGTTCGGTCATCTGGGGAAGGCTTATGGCTCAGAACCCGGCTTCTATCTCCTCGTCGGCCCGAATTGGGACGGCGACGTTCCTGATGGAATCACAGGCGTCTTTCGGTCGTCGACCGAGTTGGTGATGGTTGGGCCCCGGGTGTTCATGGACGACACCGATGAGGACCGTGCCATCGTTGGTGATCTCGTGAACCAGATTGATGCTTATCCGCTCGCCGAGTTCGATGGCGTCACAAGGACTACGGACTGGGCCGACGTCCCATCGTTCCCTGTCCCTGAGGTCGAGGGCGAAACTGCATGGGTAGTACCCGAACTCTTCTTCGAACAGTTGCCTGCCGTCATGGACGTCGTGCCACCGCTTCCGGGAGAAGAGTCCCTCTACGCATCATTTCGCCAAGTCCTCAACGCTGCAGCGGTCGATCCTGACGTCATGAAGGCGCTCGCCGACGTCGCAATCGAAACAGAGAACGAGGTGATAGCCCCCCTATTCGTCTGGAAGCACAACGGCGTCCCGGCAGGAAACGGTTGGAATCGCTCAGCGAACAATGCTGAGTGGGGATTCGACTACCTCATGCGCACAAGCACGGCCAAGTCGAACATGTTCGACAATCGGCCAACCGAGACCCAGTACTTCTACACCGACAACGACACAGGCGGTGCCCAACTCGACGGCAGCAACGTGTACTCAGTGACATTTCCGGCCGGCGAGTTGCCACCCGTCAAAGGGTTCTGGTCCCTCACTGTGTACAACAAACACCACATCTTTGAGGTCAACGACCTGAACCGGTACTCGATTGGTACCAAGAACAAGTCGCTCACCTTCGGAGAGGACGGTTCGTTGACGATCTACGTGTCTGCGGAATCCCCTGGCACCGACAAGGAGTCGAACTGGATCCCCGCTCCAGAGGAGACCTTCTCGCTGTACATCCGCTGCTACTGGGGCGACGACTCAGTCCTCGATGGAACCTGGACGCCGCCACCGGTTCAACAGGTCGGCTAACCCAACGGCAGCGGAAAACCGCCCATGACAGGCAGCATGCACCGCTGGACTGGGTGCGCATAACCGGCATTATGCGTGCCCACACGACACGACCTTGGACCGAATGATGCCTAGAAAGATCTATCGGTGTAAAGATCGCGGCGATCGCGTGTAAACCGGCAGAACGGTCGACCGAATCGGCCAGTCACCATGGGCGCTTTCGACTTTCCCGAGTCACCCTCCACAATCCACATTCCACACACCAGCACTCCGCACACGCCTGGTCTGGGCGCTACCCGTCAGTCGGATCGCTGCCAATGCCTAGGTGCGTATCACACACGCCCGAGCAGTTCGTTGACGATGGCCTCGAACTGCAAACCGCGACCCGTGATTACGGCTGTCTCGTACTCCGCCCCATCTAGCTGCGCACGAGCGGCGACGAGGGATCCCTCAGCTATCTCTCTGATCGAGGCATTGACGGTGAACGGCTGGCGCTCACTCAGCGGATGTTCGATGACGTGCGTCAGGAGTGCCACGGCGGAGGTTGGATCGCCCTGAGCAGACTTGGCCGAAGCGATGCTCGCCAAGAGGGAGACCATATCTACCAGCATCCCCATCTGCTCCGAGATGCGAAGTGCTTCAACGAGAGCATGTTCGGCCTCGTCATATCGGCCGACCGCTGTGGCCGCCTCGCCAAGTCCCGAGTAGCTCTCGACTTGACCCCTGAGGTATCCGATCTCAAGCGACACGTCGCGCTGCTTGCGATACAACTCGATCGCTGACTCGTGGTCGCCGGAGTGAGCCGACACCATGGCCTGAAGCCACAATGCCCACGTCCTGAAATAGTGTTCATCGATCTCCTGGTAGTAGGCCAAGAGCCCGTCCAACAGCGAGGATGCCGCCTCGAAGTCGCCCTTCAGGATGTGGGAGAACGACTGCCAATTGCGAATCCCGTTCCTCCAGATCTTGTCGTCCAGAGCATCAAACTCAGATACGTGGCGATCAAGGACCTCCGCCATGGCGTCGGCATTCCCGATATAGGCGTTCGCAATCGCCGCCGATTGCACTACGGCCCAACGATCGACGTAGGCGGTCGAATCCGGAAGAGCATCAAGTGCAGCGTTGGCCTCCTCAGCTGCAAGGACTACCTGGCCGATGAGGGTCTGGAACCAGGCCTTCACCGCGCGTGCTGTTTCGGTCAGCGAGACTGATTCCGGATCGGGTAGGTCAGCGAAACGAACGCGTGCTTCTTCGAAGAGGTCGATTGCCGCCGGATACCAACCCTTGACCTCGTATACGAGGTAGAACGTGGCGACAAACCTCAAGGCATTCGTGGCGTCGCCGATGGCCAGAAAGTGCCTCCATGCGGTACGCAGGTTGTCAATGTCGGCCCCAACAGTGACTAGGAGGCGTTGCTGATCGCTCTCTCCGACGAGAGGCACCATCGTGTCCATCATGTCGGCGAAGTACGAAGCGTGAGCCAGCTGAACCTCTTGACATCGAGTCGCATCGGACTCGAGTTCCGCCTGAGCGTATTGTCGAAGCAGCTCATGGACCGCGTACCGCCCTGCGCTCGGGTCGGCAGTGAGAAGTGACTTGCTCGAGAGATTTGCAAGACCGCGGAGCGATGCCCCAGCGACCCGTTCCGCAGCCCCGCGTGTGAAGCCGCCGCGGAACACGGATAGGGCTGTGAACGTCGCGCGTTCGTCGTCGGAGAGCAGATCCCATGAATAGTCGAACACGGCCCTGATGCTGCGATGTCGGTCAGGCACTCCGCTGGCATCTGTCTCGAGAAAGTCCAACGTCTTTGCCATCTCACTGGCGATCTCGCCAATGCTGAGCATGTCAACCCATGCAGCTGCAAGAACGATCGCAAGAGGAAGGCCGCCAGTGCTGCGGATTATTGCTGCCACCGACTCAGCGTCAGATTCAGCAATCGAAAAGCTGCTGTCGACACGTCGCGCCGAATCAATGAAGAGCGCCGCCGCTTCCGTATCGAGCGTCTCGTCCGGCGTATCGCCGCCCGTACCGAGGCCGGACAGGTTGTAAACCGACTCACCGGTGACATTCAGCTTCACCCGCGAGGTCGCTAGGACGTTGATCGTGTGGGAGCCCCCGAGGATGTCTGAAACAATCTCGGCTTCATTCATCACGTGTTCGAAGTTGTCGAACACCAGAAGCTGGCGCTTCCCTGCCAGATAGCCAAGAAGCTGCGTGCGGCGGTCTTCGTCAGCCGAAAGACCGATCCCCAGAGACTCGGTAATCGTTTGGACAATGTCATCGCCGGTCGCCGTGTCGGCGAGGGGAACGAAGAACACACCATCGGGATAGGAGTCAGAGAGGTCGGCGGCGACCTGGATGGCCAACCGGGTCTTTCCTGACCCTCCGGCCGCAAGAATCGTAAGCATGCGAGTCTCTTTGAGGCGCTCGGCGACCTCGCGGCGCTCCCGATCACGGCCGATGAAATCGGTCAGCTGAATGGGCAGATTGTTGGCGACCGCATTGAGTGAGCGGAGCGGAGGGAACTCGGTCTGAAGTCCGACCGCATCGAGCTGATACACATACTCAGGACGTGTCAGGTCCTTCAGGCGATACTCGCCCATTTCCACAACCGATAGGCCATCTGACAACGAATCGCGCACGAGCTCGAATGTCGAGCGCGACAGAACAGTCTGGCCGCCGTGTGCGATGCCCCTGAGACGGGCCGCTCGATTCACAGCCGGCCCGTAGTAGTCACCGTCGCGCAGTTCGGCATCTCCGGTGTGAACGGATGCCCTGACACGGATGGGATTGGCGGTCGGCCAGTCGACGGCTGCGACCTGGCGTTGCACGTCAGCGGCTGCTGACACTGCGTCGATAGCCGATGCGAAGACGACGAACCAACTGTCGCCTTCTCCGCGCTCTTTGACAGGCTGTCCTCTGTGAGATTCAACCGTCGCCGCGATGAGAGCGTCGTGAACCGCCAAGGCTTCGCGCATGATGTCAGGCTCTTGCTCCCACGCTCGAGTCGAGCCCTCAATATCAGTGAAGAGAAAGGAGACGTGGCCAGATGGCAGGGTCGGGGGGCGTGACATCAGTGCGATACTACGGGAACCGACCGCCTTCGCAGGATCGCTGGGACGCGCTCAAGCCTCCGAACTCGGCCGAGCGACTGGAGCACTTCCGAAATGGCTGGTAGCCGTTCGGGCTGCCGCTCTTCATCACAGCCACGTTCTTCACCCCGGATTGGGCTCCTGTTCGGCCGCAGCGAACGGCATCACCCAGCTCTTGGGTGCCTTCCTGGCAAGGTCTGAGCCGAGTAGGGGCACATGTCCACGCGTGGGCTGACAGACATCCCGATGGGGACACGCTGCACTCTCGTCAACCCGTTCGCGTGGGTATCTTCAGAGCAGTGCCGTATAGACCAAGGTGGCAAGAATGTTCGGACGCAGTAGACAGGCTGTCGATGTCAGTACGGCCTACGAGCTCAGTCAAGACGCGGGCTACACATTGCTCGACGTCCGGACCGTTGATGAACACCGAACGGCTCACCCGCCAGGTTCGATGCACCTCCCTCTTGACGCAGTTGCTGATGGATGGACGGCGATGAGCGGGAAGAGCATCCTCACCATTTGTCACTCTGGCAGCCGATCCGCAAGGGCCGCTCGGTTGCTGAGGAGAAGCGGAATCGAGGCTCTCAATGTCAGGGGCGGAATGGTCGCTTGGCGAAGGGCGGGACTTCCCATCAAGAAGGGGCGATAGGCATGTCAAAACGTATTACAGCAGTCACAATCCTCACGACAATCGCGCTGGCGCTGCTCGCCGGGTGCAGCTCGAGCGGCTCTGACCTGCAGACGGTCAGCCCTGGCGAAGCTTCCGCGATCATCGACAGCGAAACCGAACCGGTTGTGTTGGACATACGCACGCCGGATGAGTACCAGACGGGCATCATCGAGGGTGCCGTCAACATTGACTTCTACGAGAACGACTTTGCGATCCAACTCGACGCCCTCGACAAGGAGGCCACCTACGTCGTGTACTGCCGCTCTGGCAACCGATCGGGACAGTCGATGACCTTGTTCGAGAAGCTCGGATTCGTGAATGTCACAGAAGTCCAAGGAGGCATCCTTGCGTGGGAGGCCGATGGTCTTCCGGTCGTCGCGCCCTAGAAAGCCAACAGATACCAAACAAAGGAAATACCGATGGAAGTCTATGGAATTGGGACTGAGACGACCTTGTCACTCGCGGATGCAGAGACCGAGATTCGCACAGCCCTCGCAGCTGAAGGCTTTGGGGTTCTTACGGAGATTGACGTCGCGGCGGTTCTGAAGGAAAAGATCGGTGTTGAACGCTCTGCCTACAAGATTCTCGGAGCATGCAAGCCACAGCTCGCACACAAAGCCCTTAGCCACGATGAGGCAATCGGACTATTGCTGCCATGCAACATCGTGCTCTCAGACACGGGGCGCGGAACGAGGGTCACTGCCGTTGACCCTGAGGTGATGCTGCGCATGGCAGGCGACACCGACGAACTGAGGGATCTCGCCGCAGACGCAAAGGCGAGCCTTTCTCGGGCGGTAGACACCCTGCCAACTGCCGAGTAGACGCAACGAAGCATTGGCTCACTGCGCCGAGCGATGGACGCGGTGGCACACGCGCAAGGCCGCTGTATGTTCAACGCATGGTCAACCAACTGACATGGCACCAAGTCACACCAGCCGCTGCTTGGGGAGCCAGGGCGATGCCGAGAGGCGGAATTCTCGACGATCACTTCTTCGTGATCGGAGGCCGCAAAGGTGCAACGAAGGTCTACAGCGACACTTGGCGAAGCCCTGACGGTGCGAACTGGGAACGCATGTCCCAAAGGACAGGCTGGGGCAGGCGTTGTTATCCCGAGGTTGACATCATCGATGGAAGTCTGATTCTCACAGGAGGTCAGGGGCTGCGCCGGTTCTACAACGATGTGTGGCGGTCCACGGATCAGGGGCGAACTTGGGATCAGGTATGCGCCGACGCTCCGTGGGAGCCTCGAGCGGGACATCACACGCTGACCCTCGACGGAGAGATCCTCCTCTTCTCTGGGGGCAGAAACTCGTTCGACAGGACCTTCTATCCAGAGCTATGGGTCAGCAATGACCTCGGTCGAACATGGACGCTTCGCGCTGAATTGCCGCGTGACATGGGACGTGCGGGGATGCAGGTTGTGCAAGTCGATGGGGCGCTGTATTTCATGGGGGGCGACCACGACAAACCGGTCTTCCAGGCCAACTGGGACGGCCGCAGAAACGACGTATGGAAGTCGGTCGACCGCGGTGAGACATGGGAGCTCCTCGGCCACGCACCTTGGTCACCCCGTACCGGTCATCAATCCGTAGCGCATGCAGGTCGCGTGATCTGCATTGGTGGCCACGCCAAGGGAGACCATCCAAAGCGGCAGGTTCTCATGCATGACATGTGGCTATGGGATCCCTCTACTGGTATCGACGGATGGGAGCTGGTGAGTGAAAACGTGTGGGGCTGCGAGGACGACCCAAGCCGAGACGGCAAGTCTGATTTCATGCTCAAGGTCCATGACGGCAGGCTCTGGACTCTTGGTGGAGACAGGGAAGTCATGTCGCCATGGCCCCAGGACAACGATGTCTGGTCTGCGGTCTTGCCAGAGGTCTGGTGACCGTCTGGTACCGCCAGAGATTGCCGCGAAACGGCCCGTCTGCTCCGATTCGACGAGCTGTGCTATCCGACGATCTGGAACTCTGAGAAGCTCGTTCCATCGCTGAAAATGAGTTCGTGAATCACGATGTCGTATCCGTCGCCGCCGAGTGCGTTGATTGTGAGTGAACCTGTCGTAGCGAAATCCGTCCCAAGTACGTCGATCGGACCTGGTCCGTCGGGATCGAAGTACGGGCAGATGCCGGTGCTTGTGTTCGGATGGTCGCAAGAGATGTCGAAGGTTCCTAGTTCACCAGTCCACTCAGCTCCGTACCCGGTGGTGTACATCTCAAAGGACAAGAAGAACCCGTCAGGGCCAGGGTTCGTGTGGATGAGATAGTGCGGATCTCCTCCGCCTACGAACGAGAAGTGGGGAGACGAGGGAAGGCTGGACCACACAACGACCACCTGGTCGCCAGACGTGTCAAGTGGAGGTGCTGTCGGTGCCGTCGTGGTTGTGGTCGTACTTGTCGTGGTTGTGCTTGTGGACGTCGGAGCGACGGTCGCCGTGGGCGCAACGGTGACCGTGGTGGTTGTCGTCGTGTCGGTGCCGCCACTGCTCGACCCACTACACGCAGCGGCAACCAGTGCCGTGACAGCGACGAGGATCACCAGAGTCTTGGACAGCTTCTTCAACGTGAGTCCTCTCGTGGGTCGTTCCACCACTCTGACGGCTTTCACCCGATGTTTCAAGCGCGCGATCAACTTGGCCAAGGGGCCGAGCGGTAGGGTGCCGCATGCAATCAGTCATCGATTCAGCACCGACGCGAATTCTGTTCCTCTGTCCCCACGGCGCTGCCAAGAGTGTCGCTGCAGCTGCGATGGTGCGTGAGAAAGCCAGTCGAAAAGGGCTGAACGTCGTGGTGTCGAATGCGGGCACGGACCCGGACCCAGGCCTGAACCCAATCGTCGTCGCCTACCTCACCGAGTCCGGGATGCCGGTGCCTGAAGGCCCCAGGCACGTCACCGGCGAAGACACCGCCAACGCGCACCTCGTCGTCAACATCGGCTGCGATCACACCGATATCCCAGTGTTCGGACCGATGATCGAATGGAACATCCCAGACTTCAGCGACGATCCTGACGCCGCATTCGCCGCGCTTCAGGTTGAGTCAGACAACCTCGTCGCCAGCCTCGTCAGCGAAGAGACCTAGCGCTGCTCAGTGATCGTGTTGGTGGTCATGGTGGGGATCCGAACTGGACCCGTCAGCTGGGCGTCAACAGCCTGGTTCCCCGTGATTGCCACAACAGGTCGAGCCCGTCCGAGCCTTGATCGATGCGTTCTTCGCCGCCAAGCGCAGCTTGGTCATGAGCGGCAGATCGCTCTCTTTGAAGTTGTTGAAGAATCCGAACGGGTTTGGTGTGTCCATCCGCACATCGTACCAGCCGGGTTGGCGATGCCAGAGAGCACATCATCATTCTGTGGGCTACCAGTCTTATCAGACCCGCTACAGAACCCTGGGTACGAGGACTGGGTGGCTGGCGTAGTCTCCCTGGATGTTTACGACCGTGTTGTTTGACTTGGATCACACGTTGCTTGACTCACACGCGTCCGAGTCGATGGCCTATCGGGCGACGTTGGAAGGCGTTGGAGTTGGTGATCCTGACGCCCACTTCGCTGTCTACGACCGCATCAATCGTGAGCTGTGGGCCGCTGTGGAAGCTGGCACGATTGGACCCGATGATGTTCGGGTCAGCCGATTTGAGCGCCTCATCGCCGAACGCCATCTTGACGCCGACCCTCAAGCGATGGCTGACCGCTTCGTCGCTGGGCTTGGGGCATATGGCGAGCTCTATGAAGGTGCTGAAGATCTGCTCCGTCGGTTGGGTGGATTCGCGAGACTTGGTTTGGTCACGAATGGGATTGGTGAGGTGCAGAGGGCGCGGATCGAGCGGCTCGGCATCGAGTCTTCCTTTTCGACGATTGTCATTTCGGGGGAGGTCGGGACGGCAAAACCAGGCACAGCAATCTTTGACATCGCGTTCGCCCGACTCGGAAACCCGCCACTCGGCACGACCCTCATGGTCGGAGACAGCCTGACATCGGACATCGCTGGAGGAATCAACTACGGCATCGCCACGTGTTGGTACAACCCACCTCGGAACGGGTCTCCACCAAAGCCCAGCCCACGACACATCCACCCGACGTACGAGGTTTCTGATCTCCTAGCCATAGAGACGATTGTGACGGCGGACGCGGTCCGTTAGGCCCCGCGAACCGAAGACGCCGCAGCGACGTCCCGCGGACAGACATTGGCAAGGACGCAGGCATCGCATACAGGATCGGTCTTGTGACACCATGATCGGCCGATCTCCCACATCGGCAGGTCAAGAGCACCTGGCCGTTCAGGATGGAGTTCTCGTGCGCGGCCAACCATGTGGGCAACGGTGTCACGCTCAGCGAGGCCGGTCCTCAGCATCACACGTCTTACGTGAACGTCGTAAGCGATGTCAGAACCTGACATGTCAGCAATCTCCACACCGAGTTGGGCGTACAGAATCTCGACGGCCATGGCGGCCTTCTTCTGACTGATCCCCTTGAACGCCTCGAATCGAGCCTGGAGTTCTCGTGCGGTCGGTTCGCCTTTCCACACCGCACCTGCGGCTCCGTCGTAGTGCTCGAGAACACGCAGCGCACCATCGATGACAAACCCACTGGTCTGATTCGGGAAGCGGTGGATAGCCGGCGGTCCGAGGAACGCCGACCTCACTCGGTCCGGATTGTCGGCAACCAACCCGACGGTCCATCCCCCGAGACGCTGGGAGAGGTTGAACGGGGTTGCCCATGCTCGATCGGCAGGCATCTGGTAGTCACAGATGACGCCACACAGAAACGCCCAGTCATCCGAGAGCAAGAAGTCGTTCGCTGGCCGATTGTTGGTGAGCACCGTCGACAGGCGCGAGGCTTCTATCGCATCAAGTTCATCGCCGAACGCGAGCAACGCAGCGGTCACGCTCTCGCTTCCGGAACCTCTGGACGACACTGTCATGGGTCGCGACACTAGAGACGTCACGGGACCCGACCTCCGTCGACCCCGTAACCCATAGATTCCTAGGGTGTACCGACAACGCCATCAGGAGACTCATGAAGATCACGCGAATCGTTGCCTATCAGGTTGACCTGCCACTCCATGAGGGGCGCTATGCGTGGTCGGGCGGCAAGTCAGTGGACGTATTCGACTCGACGGTTGTGCGAATCGAGACAGACGAGGGCATTGTCGGGCATGGCGAAGTGTGTCCCCTAGGTCCCGCATATCTCCCGTCCTATGCCGAAGGGGCGAGGACCGGGATCAAGGCCATCGCCCCCT
>Ga0070727_10005321_pt1 | contig 10569 bp, 10 predicted proteins | sample tdAd472_FD_66722 | JGI IMG/M metagenome (GOLD analysis project Ga0070727, IMG submission 66722) | Marine sediment microbial communities from the Atlantic coast under amendment with organic carbon and nitrate - tdAd47.2 | ecosystem: Environmental > Aquatic > Marine > Coastal > Sediment | place... | reverse complement strand
CCGAAGTTCTCCTGACTGGTGGGCAATGCAAAGACGTCGGCGGCCTGATAAAGGCTCAGCTTCTCAGTCCCCTTAACCATGCCGAGCATGCGGACGCGGCTTTCGAGATTGCTTGACGTGATCTGCTGCTTGATCTGGTTGGCGTAATCCTCGTCGCCCGTGCCTGCGATAAGGAACTGGGCATCGATGCCACGTTCGGTCAGGAGCTTTGCTGTCTCGACGAGGATGTGCACGCCCTTCTTGACGTGGACGCGGCTGAGGAAAAGTACGACGGGCTTGGATCGGTCGATGTCGAACGCCTTACGCGCAAGCTCGGGGCCGGGCAGGTCGCGGTAGGGGGCAATATCGAAAACGAGCGGGACGACGACACCTCTGCCGTTGGGGTACCAACGCTTGGACTGTGTGAGTTCGGCCTCGGCGGTGCAGTGGACTGCGGCGGCGTTCTCCAGCATCGTGCGCGCACCGAGGGCGAGAAAGAGGCGTTTCTTGAGCGCTCGCTGCGACATGGACCAGTCGTCGAGCATGCCGTGGATGCTGACGAAGTAGGGGATCTTCAGTTGCCGACAGATTTTAGCGGCGGGGATGTTGCTGGGTTCCCAGGGTGTGTGGAAGTGGACGGCGTCGCAGGATTTGAAGAGGCGGGTGAGCAGCTTGATTGAGCTTGGTGTGAGTTTGCCGAGGCGCGCGGGCGGGTCGATCTTGAGGATGCGAGGCGTGTCCGGGTTGCCGTTGTTCCAGTCCTGCGGCGCATCGGTGGCGTCCCATGTGGCCAGTGTGATGTCGTGGCCTTGTCTGGACATTTCGCCGGCGAGGTCGAGAACGGCGCGGACGACACCGCCCAGTTCGAGACGGAAGGGTGGGGCGAGGTGCGCGACTTTGAGCGGTTGAGTGGTACTCACGGCGTTTGCTCTTGGGGTTGGTCTTTGAAGGGTGGTCGTTTAGAGATGGGTTTGGCGGGGTTGCCGCCGAAGATGGTCCAGGGATCAAGGTCTTTGAATGCGGCTCCGCGAGCGCCGAGGATGGCGCCTCGGCCCACGGTGATGTCGGGTCCGACGAATGCGTCTGCTGCGATCCAAGCGTCGTCTTGGATAGTGACAGGCGGCCTGGTAAGCGGGAGATCTGGGCGTGTGTGGTCGTGCGAGCCCGCGCAGATGTGCGCGTTCTGCGAGATGCTGACGCGGTCACCGAAAGTGACGGGACCGAGGCAATAGAGGATGGAGTTGTCGCCCACGGAACAGTTGGAGCCGGTGGCGAGATTCCAGGGGCACTCGACGCGGACCGTTCTGCGGATTCGGACGTTGCTGCCGAGCTTGGCACCAAAGCGGGTGAGCAGGAACCTTCTCCAGCCGTACCAGTTGTGGAACGAGAGCCGGAAGAGGGTGTTCTGGACGACGGCCCAGAGGATTCTTCCGATTTTTTCGCGTGTAGAGTACGGGCTGACGGAGCGGTCGTCGGCGGTGGGCGCGCTGCTGACGTTTGGGGTCGTCATGTCGTGCCTCCTTTGGAGTTGTGCTTCGTCTCGACGACCTTGAGCCCGATGAAGAGTTCATATGCGGCGTGAAGCTGGCAGAAGCGCAGGCCGGCCTTGCCGTCAAGGAATCCGAGCTTGATGAAGTAGAGCCAGCAGAACCGCAGGATCCATCTCGCCGGGAGCTTTGGGTAGAGTCGTTGTTTGAGCCAGCGTCGTCGCTGCACAGCTGAGCCCATGAGTCGAGGCGGGTCGGCTTTGTCATGCCTTTCGCTCTGAATGCGTACGATCTCGCGTGCTTCCTGGGTGGAGTAGCGGTTGTGCTTATCGATCCAGTCTGTGAGTCCTTTGGAGAAGGAATAGTGGAGATAGGGCTGGTGGAGGGTGCCGATTGGCTTACCCGGTTCTTCGCGTTGACCGTGGCCGTAGTCGATGAAACGCATGCGATCTTTGTGGAAGAGTCGCATCTGGTAGGTGGGGTAGCCGCTGGCTCGGCGGAGCCATCGTCCCATGAACATGAGTTTGCTCGGGACGTAGAAGCCCGACAGCTCGGGTTGTTTCTTGAGTGTGCTCTCGATCTCGCGGACGATCTCGGGTGTGAATCTTTCGTCGGCGTCGAGGTGGAAGACCCATTCGTGCTTGATCGGGATGTTATCGAGCGCCCAATTGCGCTGCTTGCCGAATGATTCGAAAGGATTCAGGTGGACCTGCGCGCCAAGCTCGCGGGCGATGACCTGTGTGCGGTCGGAGCTGCCCGAATCGAGCACGTGGACATCATCGGACCACGTGCATGAATCCAGGCAGCCGCGGATGTTGGATTCTTCGTTGAGTGTGAGGATGACGATTGAGGCCGCGGGCGTGGGTGAGCCGTCGCCCGCGGTGCAGGCGGTGTGCGTGCGTGGGACGGTCATGGCTTGGCCTTCGTCTTCGTCTTCGGAGAAGACTCGAGCGTTGATGACCGGTGAGCTTTTCGGGCATGTCGATCCAGCGGGCATAGAGCTGCGACGAGCTCGTCAAAGCGTGCGTGTGTGGCGTGGTCGCTGTAGGCGTCATCAAACGCCCAGCGGGCGGATGTGCGCATTTGCCGATAGGTCTCGCGGTCGTGAGAGAGACTCTTGACCGCATCCGCGAATCCCTGCGCATCACCGATCGGCACACTCAGGCCGCAGGCATATCGTTTGATAGCGTCGTCGACGTTGCTCTTCTCAGGACCGATGTAGAGCACCGGCAGGCTCATGGCGAGGTTTGAGTGGAGCTTGGATGGGCTCATGACGCCCAGCATGTTGTCTCGCAGCGTGATGAGCGAGCAGGTGATGGAAGCCATAAGCCGGGGGGTTTCGGACTTGGGGACGTAGCCCTGGACGATGACGTTGGTCAGCTTGCGGCGTCTTGCTTCGTCCGCGACGGCTTCCTTTCGGCTTCCGCCACCGACGAAGAGGAAGGTGATGCGGGTTTGATCCCTGAGGAGTTCGGCTGCGTCGAGGACGGTATCGAACTCGTGGCCTACACCCATGTTGCCGAGGTAGAGAGCGACGAACTTGCCGTCGAGCCCGTGACGCGATATGCCCTCCCATTGCTCGTAGACGGCGCCATCGGGGAAGAAATCGGCGTCCTCCCAGTTCGGGATGATGGTCGAGGGCAAGGTCTTGTTCTTCGGTGCGTAGCGGCCCATGAGCAGATCGAGCATGGCCGAGTCGAGACAGACGAGGTGGTCGAGTCTTCGGAAGAGTGCGCGGTTGAAGAGCTGCAGGATGCGGCTGATGGTGCCATTTTCCTTGATCATCCCGGCACGCTCGGGTGCTTCGGGGTAGCAGTCCATGTTCCAGAGAACGAGCTTGGTGCGGCGGTGCAGGAACTTGTGCAGAACACCGGCCCATGCGATGAACGGGGGCGTGGTGAGGCTGATGACGACGTCCTGTCGCTTTAAGACGACGAGTTTGATGAAGGTACCCAGATAGAAAAAGAAGTAGTCGGTGAGGCGCTTGATGAGGTTTGCCTTGCCGAAGCGGGGGGTCCAGATGCGTCGGACGTCAACGTCGGTGGATCGAGACTGGGCGCCAGCCTTCTTTCTGGCGTCATCGGAGTAGCCGCCGCGGCTGGTGACGACAGTCACATCGTGCCCCCCCGCGGCGAAGTGCTCGGCGAGCGAGGCAGTCAGGTGCGCAGTCGGGGAAATGTCCGGCGCGTAGAACTGGTTAATGAGCGTGATCCGCACGGGGGACATCTCCGTGTAATGCGTGTCACGCCTTCTGGAGGTTGCTGACGACTTCGATCATCTCATCGACGATCTTGTCGAGTGAGTAGGAGAGGTCCCAGCCGGGGTAGTGCTCTTTCAGCTTGCGGAGGTCGGAGTAGTAGCAGATGTGATCGCCAATGCGGTTGGTGTCGGAGTAGGTGAGCTTTGGTTTCTTGCCGGTGCGTTCCTCGATCATGCTGACGCACTCAAGGAGGCTGGCGGCGTTTGCTTTGCCGCCGCCGAGGTTGTAGACCTCGCCCGGGCGGGGGTTCTGGGCGAAGTGCCAGAAGGCGTTGATGACGTCGTGGCAGTGAATCTGGTCGCGGACCTGTTTACCCTTGTAGCCGAATATTGTGTAGGGCCCTTCCTCGAGGGCGACCTTGACAAGGTAGTTGAGGAATCCGTGGAGTTCGACGCCGGCGTGCTGGGGGCCGGTGAGACACCCGCCGCGGAAGATGCCGGTCTTCAGTTCGATTCCGTCGTACTTGCCGTACTCCTGCGCGAGGATGTCGCCGGCGGCTTTGGAGGCACCGAATAGGGAGTGCTTGCACTGGTCGATGGACATCTTCTCGCTGATGCCATGCTCATCGTTCTTGTCGGCGTAGTCCCAGCGTGTTTCCTTCTCGACGAGCGGAAGGAAGTTGGGGGCATCTCCATAGACTTTATTCGTAGAGACATGAATAAAGACGGCCTCGGGACACTGACGCCGGGTGGCCTCGAGAAGGTTTAGGGTGCCGACTGCGTTGACGTCGAAGTCATCGAATGGGCGGTTGGCAGCGAGGTCGTGGCTGGGCTGGGCGGCCGCGTGGATGATGAGTTCTGGATTGATTTTTTGAAAGAGTTTTTCGACGCCGGAGCGGTCGCGGATGTCTTGCTCGTAGTGAGTGAATCGTTTGCACTGGGCTTGAAGGCGGGCGCGGTTGGAGTTGGTGTCGCCCTTTGGGCCAAAGAAGTCGGCGCGCATGTTGTTGTCTACGCCGGAGATTTCGAAGCCCAGGTTGTCGAAAAAGGTAACGGCTTCAGAACCGATCAGGCCACTGCTTCCGGTGACAAGTACACGCATCTTACTGCTCCTGTCAGCAGCCCCTTACGGGGCCAAAGTTGGGCATTCTGGCCCTGCGGTCGGCGTTTTCCGACGGGAGCCAGAGGGTCGCTTGGTCTGGGCGAGGAAAGGATTCTCGGTCGTTTCTCCGGGGTGTATGAGTCTATGAGGGGAAGGAGACTGGTTTGATGGGGGAAGCGATAAATTTTGCCCGAAAGCGGGGGGCTCGTACGCGATGCCCGATGACACCGTTTTGGTTCTTTGAGCGCGTACTCCGTGCGAGTTTTTAGATCACGGTTAAGGTCCACCTGTATCGCAGAAAGTCCATGACGCGGCGGAACGGCTCTACTGCATTGGGCTACTCGGCGGCCGTGATGATCCCGCGGTTGAGGAACGCAACGACGGACTGGGCGTAGGTCGACCGAGATTTGACGAAGTACACGGGTCGGGTCAGGTGCTCGTTTGGGTGTGTGCTGGGCGTGCTGTCAGTAGGGTGCCGATGGCGGGGGGCCGGCGGTCAAACCATCGGCGTATCAGTCGCCCGGCTTGGGTTTGGTCTGAACGCCCTCGGCCCAGTCGCTCACGAAATCGGCGACATGGGTGACGAGCTTTGACATAGATCGGCCCTGCTGAGTGAGCGTGTATTCGACACGGGGCGGGACTTCCGGGTAGGCGGTGCGGTCGACGAGGCCGAAGCGTTCGAGTTTGCGGAGGCGCTCGCTGAGGACCTTGGAGGTCAGGCCCGGCAGGGCCCGCTGGAGTTCGCTCGGTCGCGAGGTGCCCCGGGCGAGTTCTTCCAGAACCGCCAGGGTCCACTTGCAGCGGAGCACATCGGTGACGCGGTGGAAGGCCTCGGCCCGATCGGGGGGCGTCGGTAACGGTGAGGATGGCGGCGGGTTGGGTGTTTGCATGTTCAGTGTTGTCGCGTTTGGAGCCTGCTGTGCATGGTGACCGGTTTGATCGTAAGGGAGTTAGCGGTCGGCGTGGGGAGAAGTTGGAATCGAGGGCCGGGTTGGGTGCTTTGGTGGTGCATCAAAGGAGGGCACAACCATGCTCGGTTCAATCACGCTCGGTTCGACGCTTTGTTCGCTCGCGGTCGCGGGGGCCTGCTCCGGGGGCGCACCAATTCAAACAGGAGAGCTGTCCACCGCCCCGGTGTCGCGGTCCGTTCAGCCGGAGATCCCGGGGTACACGCTCGGCCAGCGCGAGGTGCCCAGGGCGCCGATCTCGCTGGACGAGCTTGAACTCATCAAGAAGTCCTTGCTGCTGACGGCCGAGGACGAGAAGTATCTGCGGATGTCGCGCGAGGTGCTCGAGCCGAACGTGGCCGAGCTGGTGGGCGTGTGGTACGGCTTTGTGGGCGCCAACCCGCACCTGCTCGCGTCGTTCTCGAGCGAGGCGGGCGAGGTGGACTCGGCGTACCTCAAGCGCGTGCGGGCGAGGTTTGAGCGCTGGGTGCTGGATACGGCCGACGCGGAGTTCGATCAGGCGTGGCTTGATTACCAGTTCGAGATCGGTCGTCGGCACCACACGGTGGGCAAGAACAAGACGGACGGCGCGAATGCGGTGGATCAGGTGCCGTTCCGGTATATCCAGGCGCTGACGGTGCCGGTGACGACGACGCTTCGGCCGTTCCTCGAGCGGGGCGATCACTCCGCAGAAGAGGTCGAGAAGATGCACGCGGCGTGGGTCAAGAGCGTGACGCTCCAGGCGATCTTGTGGAGCTATCCGTACGTGAAAGAAGGCGATTTCTAGTTTGTGATGTTGTTTCGTTTGGTATGAGACAGAAAGGAAACGCAATGAAGAAAGCAGTGTTTTATCACGCGGGATGCCCCGTGTGTGTGCAGGCCGAGGAAACGGTCGCCAAAGCGATCGACGGGAACGAGTACGAGGTCGAGTTCGTGCATCTTGGTGAGACGAGGGACCGGATCGCCGAGGCCGAGCGCGCGGGTGTGGAGTCCGTGCCGGCGATCGTGATGGATGGTCAGCCGTTTCATATCAACTTTGGCGCTTCGATGAAGGACGTGAAGGGCTGAGTCGATGCGTCTGCGCAGCCGTGAGAGCGGGTGCGCAGGCTTGTGCTGTGGGGTGCGTGCAAAGAGCGCGGTCTTGCGCTGGGTCGAGGCTAGAGATCGCCTGAGGAGAAGGTGTCTCCGAGGTTCAGGTCGCCGGACTCGAAGCCTTTGCGGAACCAGCGGACGCGCTGGGCGGATGAGCCGTGGGTGAAGGAATCGGGGACGGCGTAGCCCTGGCTGCGTGTTTGGAGTCGGTCGTCGCCGACGGCGGCGGCTGCGTTCATGGCTTCTTCGACGTCGCCCGGCTCGAGGATGTTCCAGCGTTCCTGCGCGTGGTGAGCCCACACGCCTGCGAAGAAATCGGCCTGGAGTTCGAGGCGGACCGAGAGGTTGTTGTACTCGGCTTCGGGGACTCGGCCCTTGGCGGTGTGGACGCGGTCGGTTGTGCCGAGCAGGTGCTGGACGTGATGACCGACTTCGTGCGCGAGAACGTACGCCTGCGCAAAGTCACCCGGCGCGTTGAGACGTCGTGCCAGTTCGTCGTAGAAGTCGAGGTCGATGTAGATCTTCTCGTCGGCGGGGCAGTAGAAGGGGCCGATGGCGGCGGAGGCGAAGCCGCAACCCGATGAGGTCTGGCCCCGGAAGAGGACGAGGGTTGTCGGGCGGTATGTTCGGCCTGATTGTGCGAAGAGATCGGCCCAGACCTGCTCGGTATCGGCGAGCACGGTGGCGAGGAATTCATCGGTGGTGCCGTCGCCGGCGTTCGGGTCAAGGCCGCGCGTGCCCTGCGTGGTGGTGGTGCCGATGTTGGTGCCGGTGCTCGTGAGCACGCTGAGCGGGTTGCCGCCGAGCGCCCAGACGAGGCCCATGATGACGAGAATGGTGACGATGCTCCCGCCACCCAGGGCGGCCTTGCCACGCGGCATGCCTCTGCCCGAAGATCGTCCCCGCGGGAAGCCCGGAAAGGAGATGCGACTGTTGCGCCCTGCGGCTCGGCGGTCTTCGATGTTCGTGCTCTGACGGCGGTTCTTCCAACGCATGGCGTGGCCTCCCAACCCGTTTGATCCCGGCTGCAAACGTGCCGTGGCTGCAAGTTTACAGGTGCACATCAGACGATCGATGCGCGGAGGAGTATCGCACATCGAAATGAAGGGAAATTCATGCGGCTGAAGGCGCTGAGATGTTCATAGAGAATTTGTGCGGCGGTGTAGTCGTCGCAGACATACCTGCTTATCTGAGATAATCAGTATGTACTGAAGGCGCGGATTCGTGCGCGGATTACATCCTCGCCCCGGCGTCCTTGTGGTGTTTGCGGAACCACTCGATGGTGCGGGTGAGGCCCTCCTCGAAGCCGATCTCGGCTTGCCAGTCCAGCAGTTTCTTGGCGCGGCTGGTGTCGAGGCAGCGGCGGGGCTGGCCGTCGGGCTTGGTGGCGTCCCAGCGGATCTTACTTGCCAATTCGTCGGCATTGGCTGCGAAGCCGGTGAGGCGGGCGATGAGCTCGACGAGGTCTTTGATCTTGATCTCGAAGCTGGCGCCCAAGTTGATCGGGACGGGCTCGTTCATCATCTCGGTGGCGCGGACCACGCCCTCGGCGGCGTCGTCGACGTAGAGAAACTCGCGTGAGGCGCTCCCGGTGCCCCAGACTTCGATGGACGAGTCGCCGCGTTCCTGGGCTTCGACGCATTTGCGGATGAGGGCGGGGATGACGTGTGAGGAGTGGAGGTTGAAGTTGTCGTGCGGGCCGTAGAGATTGACGGGCAGGACGTAGGAGGATTTGAGGTTGTATTGCATGCGGTATGCGTCGAGCATGACCATGGCGGCTTTCTTGGCGACGCCGTAGGGAGCGTTGGTCTCCTCGGGGTAGCCCTCCCAGAGGTTCTCTTCGGTGAAGGGCACGGGCGTGTTGTTGGGGTAGGCGCAGATGGTGCCGACCTGGACGAATTTGTCGAGGTTGCGGATGCGGGCCTGCTCGATAAGGTGCATGGCCATGGCCATGTTGGCGTAGAAGTAGCGCCCCGGGTTGTCGCGGTTGGCGCCGATGCCCCCGACCTCGGCGGCGAGGTGGATGACAACGTCGGGCTTGGCGTCGTCGTAGAGACGGGTGCAGGCCTCTTCGGTGGTGAGGTCGTAGTCGCTTCGGCGGGGGATGAAAATTTCGGAGACGCCACGCTCGCGGAGCTTGTGGACGACGACGGCTCCGAGGAAGCCGGCGCCGCCGGTGACGACGACGCGTTTGCCCGCCAGATCGGTGATGGAGGTGTCGGCCTGGGTGGTTCTGAGGTGGGGCGGCGTGAAATCGTGGCTCATAATGAAGGATAGGGGCGGGTGGGCCGACTGAATGGTGGAGGGGGCGGGTTCCTAAGCTTGGCTTCTAGGGCTTGGCCTCTGGAAACGCGGTGTCGGGGCGGCGGGCTCCGAGGCCGGTTCCGATCACACACAGGGCAGTGGATGACGACGACGGCGAGCAACCCGACGCAGAGCGTGCCTGCCGGCTTGGCGGCTGCTGAGCTCGCGCGCCGGCTGTATCCGGACGGGCCGATGCTGACGAGGTTCATCCAGCGGCACCGGCACCGGATCTGTCCGCTTGGGCTTCTGGCCCAGCAGGTCCCCGAAGGTTCGAGGGTGCTGGATGTGGGCTGCGGCGGGGGCTTACTGGCGGCTCATCTTGTCGCGTCGGGCCGGGCGGTTGAGGTGCGGGGGATCGATGCGTCCAGACCCGCGATTGAGATCGCGCAATCGATGGCGGGGCGGCTCAAGGAAGTCGCGCCCGATGCGAGTGTGCAGTTCGAGCATCGTCAGGTGCAGGACGGTCTGCCCGATGCGTTGTTCGATGTGGTGTGCTTGATCGATGTGCTGCACCACGTGCCGGCGGAGGCGCAGGAGAATGCGTTCCTCGACGCGGCCTCGCGCGTCAGGCCCGGCGGGGTGTTCCTTTATAAGGACATGGCTGATGGCCCGGTGTGGTGTTCGGGGATGAACCGGTTGCACGACCTGGTCATGGCGAGGCAGTGGATCAGGTATGTGCCCGTGGAGCGGGCCGAGCAGTGGGGCGGGCGTGCGGGTCTTCGTCTTGAGCGGAGCGAGGACGTCCGGATGCTGTGGTATGCTCATGAGATGCGTGTATTTCGACGTGATCCCGAGGGCGATTCGTGAAGCTTGAGCCGGGTCAACCAAAGACAATGGGGCTCGCGGCTTTTTTTGCTGGCGCGGTGACGCTTGTGCCGACGCTCTGGCTCATCCTGTCAGGGCACAACGCCGGGCGAGCGGCGTTCGACTCGATTGTGTATCACGAGCGGTTCATACGGGATCTGGCGGCGAGTTGGCCCCGGTTTGATGTCTCGAACCCGCTGACGGCCACGACGCCGGGTTATCACGTCCTGCTGGCGACATTCATGAAACTCGGCTTTGACAGCGAGCTTGCGCTGCGGCTGATCAGTGCGCTGATCGGCGCGTCGCTTGGCGGGCTGCTCGCGGCGTGGCTCGCCAAGCGGTCGTCGAAGTATGACGCTGTTTTGATGATCCTGCCGCTGGCCTGCTCGAGCTATGTCGTGCAGTCGGGGGCGTGGCTTTTGCCCGACAATCTGGCATGGCTTGGCGTGGCGGCGATCATGATGCTGACGCTGCACCCGAGCGTGTCCTGGAGGCCGGTGATTCTGGGATCGGTTGTGCTGCTCGGGCTGGTGATGGTCAGGCAGATCCATATCTGGGCGGCCGGCCTTGTGTGGCTGACGGCTTGGCTCAACGCGAGACCGACGGAGCGATCGGTGTTCGACGAGTTGCCAGCTCGTTCGTGGCACGCCGGGGT
>Ga0070727_10005316_pt1 | contig 10579 bp, 12 predicted proteins | sample tdAd472_FD_66722 | JGI IMG/M metagenome (GOLD analysis project Ga0070727, IMG submission 66722) | Marine sediment microbial communities from the Atlantic coast under amendment with organic carbon and nitrate - tdAd47.2 | ecosystem: Environmental > Aquatic > Marine > Coastal > Sediment | place... | reverse complement strand
ATTTTCGGCTGAACGTAGGCGACGCCTACGACCTGGATTTCGCCGACGACAGTTTTGACGTGCTGATCAACAACTACATGTTCGATCTGTTGCCCGAGCAGGATTTTCCAGCGGTATTGGTCGAGTTCAAAAGAGTGCTGCAGCCAGGCGGGCGGCTTGTAATGGTGAACATGACAAAGGGACAGCGTTGGTACAGCGGAATCTGGACACTGATCTACGAAGTCAACCCCGCCCTGCTCGGCGGCTGCCGTGGTGTATCGTTACTTGGTCACCTGCACGGTGCAGGATTTCAACAGACTGAGCGGGAATACATCAGCCAGTTCACGTTCCCGTCCGAGGTCATCACAGGATTCAACAGATAAACCCTGAGGAGACGATGCAGTGACCAGCTACAAACTTACTTATTTCGATATCGACGGTGGGCGCGCAGAACCCATCCGCATCGCGTTTCATACGGCAGGCATCGAATTTGATGACGAGCGTTTATCATTTCCAGAATTTGCCGAGATGCGCAAAGACACGCGCTTCAATGTCGTACCTGTGCTCGAAATCGATGGTATTGCAGTGACCCAGTCCAACGCCATCAGCCGCTACGTGGGCAAGATGGCAGGGCTGTATCCCACGGACGACATGCAGGCCTTGTATTGTGACGAGGTCATGGACGCGCTCGAGGATATTCTCCACCACATCGTGCCGACCTTCGGTTTGAAGGGAGAAGAACTCCAGATAGCACGCGAGAAACTCGCCGAAGGCTGGCTGTCCACTTACGTTCGGGGGCTTGGTGAGTTATTGGTCCGCGGGGGTGGCGAGTACTTCGCCGGCGATAGCCTGACCGTGGCGGACCTCAAGGCTTTCGTGCAGGTGCGGTGGCTGGAATCGGGAGGTCTGGATCACATCCCGACAGACCTGGTCGCGCGACTGGCACCAGGTCTCGTCGATCACCAGGAGCGCGTCGCAAGCGACCCGAGGGTCACCGCGTACTACGCCTCGCGAGCGTAAACCTCACGGCGCCGCCAGCATGCCCGGTTCCGATAATTTCCTGCGCATCGATCGATGGTTGTATTACTGCCGGTTTTTCAAAACCCGGAGTCGGGCAAGCACTGCGGTGACGGGCGGGCACGTCCGCATCAATGGCGAACGAGCAACGCCCGGGAGTCGGGTCAATCGCGGCGACCGCATTGACCTGGTCCGTGAGCGACTGCCCTACTCACTCACCGTCGCCGCAATTCCGAATCGGCGCGGCCCGGCTGCGGAAGCTCGCGATTGCTATGTCGAAGACGAGGAAACGGTCCGTCAGCGGGAAGTGCAGACTGCGGCTCTAAAGCAAGACCGATTGCTGATGCCGAAGACAGACGGTCGTCCCGACAAGCATACGCGGCGCAAGCTGATCTCTCGGAATAGAAGTTAGAAACGGTCGGATGGCTGGCTCGTATCAGTCCAGCATGTTGTCGCCGGAGATGCCATGACTCTCCATCATGGCGCGCAGGTTCTTGAGCGCATCGAGCTGAATCTGGCGGACGCGTTCCCGGGTCACGCCGATTTCTTCGCCGATTTGCTCCAGGGTCTCGCGACGGTAGCCGTGCAGCCCGAAACGTCTTTCAACAACCGCGCGTTGTTTCTCGCTGAGCTCACACACCCAGTGATCGACAATATCGTGGACGGTGTCTTTTTGCGCGCACCGCGATGGCTCTGCGTCGCGCTTCGCCCGAAGCCTGTCCACGGGACCCGTGCCATCCTCGTCGGCCGGACTCGAATGTAAGGTCACGCGCTCGTGCAGCGCGATCAGGCGCTCTACTTCGGCAACGTCGCGCTCGAGATGCGCCGCAATCTCGGCGGCGGTCGGCTTCCGGTCTTGCTGCTGGCTCAGCCTGCGCGCAGCGCGCAGGCAGGTGTTGATGTCCTTGATGATGTGAATCGGCAGTCGAACGGAACCGGACTGATTCATAATCGCGCGTTCGATCGTCTGCCGGATCCACCAGGTCGCGTACGTCGAAAAACGGAAACCACGTTCGGGATCGAATTTCTTGACAGCATGAATGAGGCCGAGGTTGCCTTCCTCGATGAGATCGAGCAGCGGCAGTCCGCGATTGATGTAGCGTCGCGCAATCTTGACGACAAGCCGCAGATTGCTCTCAATCATGCGATGCCGCGCGGCCTCATCGCCGTTCTGTGCACGACGCGCGAATTTCTTTTCCTCGTCGGCGGTGAGTAGCGGCGATATGCCGATTTCCGAGAGGTACATGCGCGTGGGATCGTGGGACCGAATGGCGACACCGTCTGCCTGCCTCGGGCGACCGTTGGCCCCGTTTTTCGGCGCGGGCTCGCTATTAGGGGCGTCGCTGCGCGATCCCGGTGACTTCGTAGGATGACCGTTTTGGCATTCCGCTTTTCGCAACACGCAGCTCCCCCTCGCAGGACGCGATGCGGAAAGCTCAGGTAGAAGTCGAATTATCTCGCAGGCAAATATTGTCGCGGGTTAACCGGCTTGCCATTGCGCCTGATCTCGAAATGCAGTCGCGGCTTGCGTTCCGGCCCCTCACCCATTGTTGCGATCCGCTGGCCTTTTGTGACCGTTTGTCCTTCTTTGACCAGCAGTTTCGCGTTGTGCCCGTAGGCGCTCAGGTAGGTGTCGTTATGTTTAAGGATAATAAGCTGACCGTAGCCGATCAGTCCACCGCCCGCGTAGACCACGCGTCCGGACGCCGCGGCAACTATAGGTTGCCCGGCTTTGCCATCGATCAGGACGCCCGTACCGCTGCCCGGTTTCCCGCCGAATTCGACATTGATTCGCCCGCTGGTCGGCCACCTCCAGGCGGGTGGCGGCTGCGCCGGGATTTTCGGCAGTGGTTGCTTGGTTCGCGCCTGGGTCGACGTACTCGTCCGGCCCGACGGTGGCGCCAGACGTATCACCTGGCCCGGGTATATCAGGGAACCGTCGCCGAGACGGTTCCACCGCGCTACGTCAGCCGGGTCCTTGCCGTACCGCCAGGCGATCGAGAACAGCGTCTCGCCCTTGCGCACGATGTGCTGGTCCGGATCATCCTGCCACCCGCCGCCGGAACCGCATCCCGCCAGGATCAGCATCGCGACAAGACCCGTGATCAGTCTGCGCATCAGCCTCGCGCCATCAAATAGCCGATGACGAGAACAGTGAGAACTACCAGGACCCAGCCAATGCGTTCGATATTCCTGAGCAGCGTCGCCTCGAAACGCACACCGGCGTACTTCACGATGCCGGCCACGAGAAAGAAGCGCGCGCCCCGGCCAATGATCGACGCGAGTACGAATGCCGGAAAATTCAGCGCAGCAACGCCTGCCGCGATCGTGAATACCTTGTAAGGAATCGGTGAGAACCCTGCGACGAACACGGTCCAGAAACCATAGGCGTCGAACCACTCGCGCGCCGTCTGGTAGGCACCCCAGTAATGCGACTCCATGAGCCAGGGTTCGATTGCCTCGAATGCCAGGTAACCGATTCCATACCCGGCAGCGCCGCCAATCACCGAGAACAGCGACGCATTCAGCGCATAGCGCCAGGAGCGTTCCGGCGCCGCCATGCACATCGGTGCCAGCATGACGTCGACCGGTATCGGGAAAAACGAGGACTCAGCAAAACTCATAACACCGAGATACCACTCGGCGTGGCGGTGCCGCGACCAGCGCATGACGCGTTCGTAGAGTGGGCCGAATATCGCCATCCTGGCTACCGTTCCTTTGCTGTCATCAGGACAGAATCAACATCCAAATACTGTTGTACCATGTTGATAAATATACTGTCACCCGGCTACCAACGGTACAAAACTGACGCCGCCCAGCGACCTCTCCTCGAAGCGATCCTGTTTGTGTGTGAGCAGCATCAGCTCCTGGTACCCGGGTGGTCCCACCGGAATGACGAGGCGGCCACCGGGAGCAAGCTGTTCGAGGAGCCTCAGCGGAACCACGGAAGCTGCCGCCGCCACGATAATGCCATCGTAAGGCGCATATTTTGGCCAGCCTTCCCAGCCGTCTCCGGGTCGGAATTGTACGTTGTAGATGTCGAGATCGCGCAGTCGCTGTTTTGTTTTCCGGAGCAAGTCAGGTATGCGCTCCACCGAGTAAATCTTCTTGACGAGCGGCGCCAGCACGGCCGTCTGGTAGCCGCAGCCCGTGCCTATCTCGAGCACCTTGTCGCCTTCGAAACCGTCGAGCAGCGCTTCGGTCATTTTCGCAACGACATAAGGTTGGCTGATGGTCTGACCATGGCCGATCGGCAAGGCTGTATCTTCGTAAGCACGACTGGCGAGTGCCTCATCGACGAACAGATGCCGCGGCACGTTGCGAATCTGGTTCAATACGGCCTCTGAACGTATGCCGTGAGCGCGGAGACGTTGCACAAGCCGGTCACGAGTCCGGGCCGACGTCATACCGATACCGGCGATGCCACCTTGCTGATGGCTCATTCGGCCAGCCACTCCGAAATCTGGGGCAGCGAGTCGTGGCGAGTCAGATCGACCTTGAGCGGAGTCACGGCAACGGCCCCCTGCTCGATGGCGTGAAAATCGGTGCCCTCGCCGGCATCTGCGCCTCGCCCGGCAGGCCCGACCCAGAATATCGTCCGGCCGTGCGGGTCTTTTTCGCGGATGATGGGCTCCGACTTGTGGCGGAATCCGAGCCTGGCGGCGCGCACCCCCACAAGCCCTGCAAACGGCCGGTCCGGCACGTTGACGTTCAACGTGACGTCGGTCGAAAACGACGCGTTTTCGAGTTTCTGCACCATCTCGACGACGACTCGCGCCGCCGTATCGAAATGTGTCGGCCTGCCGTCACAAGCCAGCGACACCGCGATGGCCGGCAGGCCGAGAAATCGACCCTCCATCGCCGCGGCAACCGTACCGGAATAGATCACGTCGTCGCCGAGGTTAGCGCCATGATTGATACCCGAGACGACGAGATCCGGCTCGTAGTCGAGAAACCCGGTCAATGCAAGGTGCACACAGTCCGACGGCGTCCCGTCGACGCTGTATCGATTTTCGGCGATCTGGTGCACGCGCAGTGGGGAGTGGACGGTCAGGGAATTGCTCGCCGCCGAGCGGTTTCGATCCGGTGCCACGACGACGACGTCCGCTACGGCCTGCAGCGCTTCCGTAAGTACGTTAATGCCGGTTGCCAGGTAGCCGTCGTCGTTGCTTACGAGGATTTTCATTATTGTGATGACGGACGTTTTGGTTTGGCTGCTCGCGACGCGCTCACTATACTGAATGTTCTGCCGGCACCATAGTTTTCAGGACCCGACGCTGTGAACGACGATGACATAGACCTGTTCCGAAAGGCCGTATCCGGCGCAAAACCCCTGCGTGCAGGGGAACGCGTTACCGAGGATGTGGAAAAGCCGGCGCCGAAAGCGCGTTTCTCGCGAGCCGACGAAACTGCCGTATTGCAGGAAAGCCTCGAAGCTGACGTGGACGAATTGCATAGTCACAGCGGCGACGGTCTGCGATTTCACCGTCCCCACGTCGGCAAACGCACCTTGCGCAAGCTCTCGCGCGGCAGTTTCAGCGTGCAGGCCGAGATTGACCTGCATGGCATGACCATCGCCGAAGCAAAGCCGAGACTCGGCGAGTTCATCGATGGCTGCGCGCGTGACGGCAAGCTTTGTATCCGGGTCGTACACGGCAAGGGGCTCGGATCGGGCCAGCGTGGGCCGGTCCTGAAGCAAAAGGTCAACCGTTGGTTGCGGCAATGGGATTCGGTGCTCGCGTTCGTGTCCACACCCCAGGTCGACGGCGGCACTGGCGCGATATATGTGCTGTTGAAGCAATCGTAGGAGCGGCTCCTACACGGCTCCTGCGCCGCTATCGACATTAACGAGTTCGCGCAGGACAGAGGTTGCGAACGCGCCTTTGGGCAAAGTGAACTCGAGCCACAACGCCTCGTCCTCGAATCGCCACGACAAGCTCTGGACGCGAAGGCGCAAAGCGCGGTGGGAGGCTTTGATGGCCAGGCGTTCGAGTCCGGCTTTGAGGTCCTGGTGAGCTTCAATCGCATCGAGTTCGATCCGCGCGACGACACCCGGTGACATCGCACTGGCGGGCTTGTCACTCTGTAGACCGCAAAGCGTCGCCGTCGGGTGAATATCCATTTCCTCGCAGCGGCGCTCAAGATCTTCGACCGGTTGATCTACCTGAAACACGCTCCCGGAGCCGTCCAGGTTGGCAAGTTCCCCAGGCAGTATCCTGTTCCACGTTCCATCCCTGACACGCGCATTGAGTATCTCGTTGAACAGGAAGGACCGCGCAGCCGAGATCGCGATGCTGCGTTTGTCACGATGCAATCGCTTGCCGCTGAACAGTTGCCCGGCGAGTTGGAGGTTCGAGGCGTTGTTGCCGAATCGCTGCGGCCCGAAGTAATTCGGAACGCCATTCCTCGAGATTTCATCGAGCCGCGACTCCACCACCTGCGCGTCGGGTAAGGTCGATGCAGCGCGCAAAGCAATGCGAAATGAATTGCTCTTGTGCGCGCCGCGCTTGAGCTTGCGCTGATGTCGCGTGACTTCGAGGATTTCGACACCGTCACACGCGAACGCACTCCAGTCCGTGCCCTCGCCTTTGCGCGGAAGACTGAACCATTGTTGCGTCACCGCGTGGCGGTCTTTCATCCCGGAAAAGCCGACGTCCGCGCTACGAGTTGTTGCGTGCCGCGCGAGCTGCCGTGCAACCCACTGCGTATTTGCCCCGGTTTTCTCGATCCACAGGTAATCGTGCTCACCGTCGCCACTGAACTCAATCGCCAGGTTTTCGGTTACGCAGAAGTCGGACGGTGTTTGGCGAATCGTCGCCGTGTACAAGGGTTCGCCAAAGGCCCGTACCCAGTCGGGAAGCGCGGTGCCTGGCGTGGACAAAAAAATTCTCAGTCGCGACCGCGATCGACCGGCACAACCTGGTAGAAGGTCTCCTGGCGGCCGATCATGCCGAGGTCCGTTCGAGCGCGTTCCTCCGCGGCCTCGAGACCCTGTTTGAGATTTACCACCTCGGCATCGAGCGCGGCATTGCGATCGCGCAACTGTTGATTCATGAGCCGCTGGTCAGCGACTGCCTCACGAAGTTTCATCGTCTTGCGATAGCCGCCGTCGGACAACCATAGCTGCGACTGCAACAGCACGGCGACCGAGCCAAGGACAACAAGCAACCAGCGCATATTCGACAAGGGCAACCCCAGGTCCGTGTTACGTCGTTCCCACCGAGAACGCGTTGCGGGCGGCATAAGTTGCGTCGCCCCCCAATTCCTCTTCGATGCGCAGCAGCTGGTTGTACTTCGCGATGCGATCCGAACGTGACAAAGAGCCCGTCTTGATCTGCGTCGCGCGCGTGCCAACCGCGATATCGGCGATCGTGCTGTCCGAGGTTTCCCCGGAGCGGTGCGAGATCACCGCGGCATAGCCCGCGTCCACTGCCATAGTAATTGCATCAAGAGTTTCGGATAAGGTACCGATTTGGTTGGGTTTTATCAATATAGCATTGGCAATTTTTTCATCGATGCCCCGCGCCAGGATTGCCGTGTTGGTCACGAACAGGTCGTCTCCGACGAGCTGCACCTTGCTGCCCACGGCATCTGTCAGCACTCGCCAGCCCTCCCAGTCGCTCTCGTCCATGCCATCCTCGACCGTAACAATCGGGTAGCCATCGACGAGTTCGGCAAGAAAATCGCTGAAACCCGCCGCATCAAACTTGCGGCCCTCGGATGCCAGGTGGTACAGGCCGTCCTCGTAGAATTCCGAACTCGCTACATCGAGGCCCAGCAGTATGTCATCACCTGCCCTGAAGCCTGCCTTGCCGATCGCCTCCATGATCGTGTCCAGTGCAGCCCGATTCGACGGCAGGTCGGGCGCAAATCCGCCTTCGTCTCCGACCGCGGTATTGAGGCCCTGGGCTCGCAACACAGACTTGAGTGCATGAAATATTTCGGTGCCCTGGCGCAGCGCCTCGCTGAATGACGGCGCCCCGACGGGGAGGATCATGAACTCCTGGATATCTACGCTGTTATCAGCATGGGCACCGCCGTTGATGATGTTCATCATCGGCACGGGCATCGTCGTGCTGTATCCCAGGTGACGGAACAGCGACAAGCCGCCCGACTGTGCATCTGCTTTCGCGGTCGCGAGTGAAATAGCCAGCAAGGCGTTGGCACCGAGGCGGCCCTTATTGTCGCTGCCATCGAGTTCGATCATGCGTTGATCGACAGCGCGCTGATCGTCGAATTCGACACCCAGCAGGGAATCGCGCAATTCCCCGTTGACGTTTGCCACGGCCTTCATCACGCCCTTACCGAGGTACCGGGACATGTCGCCATCACGCAATTCCACGGCCTCACGCGTACCGGTTGACGCTCCCGACGGCACAGCCGCACGCGCCATCGTGCCGTCATCCAGCGTTACGTCGGCTTCGACCGTGGGATTGCCGCGCGAATCGAGAATCTCCCGACCGCGAATGTCGCTGATCCTGATCATTGTGATTTCCTTGGGGATGTTATTTGTCTAGCCCGAACTCCGCTTCGAGGTAGCCTTGTTGTTTGACGCTGCGATCGATCGAGACGAGTGTCTCCAGCAGGTTCGCCATCTGGTCCAGCGGCATCGCATTCGGCCCGTCCGACAGCGCCTTTTGCGGGTCTGGATGTGTTTCCATGAACAGCCCGGCGATGCCGACCGCCGTCGCTGCACGCGAGAGGACCGGAATGAACTCCCGCTGCCCACCCGACGACGAACCCTGGCCACCGGGCAGTTGCACGGAATGCGTCGCGTCGAAAACGACGGGGCATCCTGTCTGGCGCATCACGGCGAGACTGCGCATGTCGGATACGAGATTGTTGTAGCCGAAAGAAAAACCGCGTTCGCAAACCATGATGCTCTCGTTTCCTGTGGACTTAGCCTTGTCGACGACGTTTTGCATTTCCCACGGCGACAGAAACTGGCCCTTCTTGATATTTACGGGCTTGCCGGTTCCCACGGCACGAAGAATGAAATTCGTTTGCCGGCACAGGAATGCAGGTGTCTGCAATACGTCCACGACGTCCGCGACCTCGTCCATGGGCGTATCTTCGTGCACGTCCGTCAGCACCGGGACCTGCAGCTGCTTCCTGACCTCGCCGAGTATGCGCAGGCCTTCTTCCATCCCGGGTCCACGAAAGCTGCCGGCCGAACTGCGATTTGCCTTGTCGAAGGATGACTTGAAGATGTACGGGATGCCGAGTTTGCTGCAGGTCTCCTGCAGACTTCCCGCCGTGTCGATCGACATGGCCTCGCTCTCAACGACACAAGTCCCGGCAATCAGAAAAATCGGCTGGTCATTGCCCGCTTCGAAATGCGCGAGTTTCATGCCTCGGCAGCCCTTGGCAGTTCACCTTCATGATGTTGTCTTGCAGCCGTGATGAAGCCCTTGAACAACGGATGGCCGTCGCGGGGGTTCGACGTAAATTCCGGGTGGAACTGGCTCGCAAGGAACCATGGGTGATCGGGAATCTCGACCACCTCGACGAGGTCATCGACCGACAGACCCGAAAATCTCAAGCCCGTCTTCTCGAGTTGTTGCCGATAGTTGTTATTGACTTCGTAGCGGTGCCGATGGCGCTCTTTGATCGTGGTCGAGCCGTAGGTCATCGCGGCAAGTGAGCCTTCGGCCAGAGTTACTTCCTGCGCGCCGAGACGCATCGTGCCGCCCAGGTCGGACTGCTCGTCGCGTTGCTCGAAGTCGCCTGACGACGTCTGCCATTCGGTTATGAGGCCTATAACGGGATGCGGCGCCGCGCGATCGAACTCGGTGCTCATCGCACCGTCGAGCCCGGCCAGGTGGCGGGCGGCCTCGATGACCGCAACCTGCATGCCGAGACAGATGCCGAGATAGGGGATACCGTTTTCACGCGCGAACTTGACAGCCAGGATCTTGCCCTCGATGCCGCGATCGCCAAAACCCCCGGGAACGACGATGCCGTCCATGTCGCACAGGCAGTCGGGACCCTGATGCCCGATGTCCTGCGCCTCCAGATAGTGAATATTGACCCGGGTCTGGGTATGAATACCGCCGTGCAACAGCGCCTCGACCAGCGATATGTAGGAGTCCTTGAGGTCGACATATTTGCCGACCATCGCGACATTCACCTCGCTCGTCGGGTTCTGCTTCGCTGCGACGATTGCTTGCCACTCGCTGAGATCCGCCGGCGGAAGATCCAGTCGCAACTGCCTGGCAACGATATCGTCGAGCCCCTGCTCGTGCATCATCGCCGGAATCTTGTAGAGATCGTCGACATCGAATGCGGAAATGACGGCCGCTTCCTGGACGTTGGTGAACAACGCGATTTTTTTGCGCTGTTCGTCCGGCAGCGGCTGTTCGGAGCGGCACACGAGAATATCGGGCTGGATTCCGATCGAGCGCAGTTCCTTCACCGAGTGCTGCGTGGGCTTGGTCTTGATCTCCGATGAGGTCGCAATATAAGGCACGAGAGTCAGGTGCACGTAGACGACCTGGTCGTGTCCGAGTTCGATACCCATCTGGCGAATCGCCTCGAGGAATGGCAGTGACTCGATATCGCCGACCGTGCCGCCGATCTCGAC
>Ga0070727_10005313_pt1 | contig 10582 bp, 9 predicted proteins | sample tdAd472_FD_66722 | JGI IMG/M metagenome (GOLD analysis project Ga0070727, IMG submission 66722) | Marine sediment microbial communities from the Atlantic coast under amendment with organic carbon and nitrate - tdAd47.2 | ecosystem: Environmental > Aquatic > Marine > Coastal > Sediment | place... | reverse complement strand
CCGGTGCCCGAGGGGGGCAGCTGCATCGGGAAGGCGAAGCTGAGGCCTTCACGGACACGGTTGCGGTCGGCGTGGCTCGGGCGTGGGCTCATGTCTTGCTCCTTGGTGTTGGCCCCGATGGGCTTGCGACTTGCAAGAGGCCACCGGATCGGCCATCGGCAAGGCACTCGGCCCGGTGAACTATCCGAAACTCGCCCTTTGGGGGCGACAACGGGCGGACAGACGGAGCAACTTGCCCAGGGTGACTGGCATTCGCCTGAGGTGAAGGTCTGAGAAAACCGAGGGGTTGCCCCGAGCCGGTTTGGGTCAGGCATTCACCGCGGTCAGGCCGGTATCAGGCCGGTTTTCGGAGAGCGTCAGGCCGTCGTGGGCCAGGGCCATGGATTCGGGCAGGGAATCGTTGGTGGCCTTGTGAGCAAGCTCGTGGCTCATGTGCACGAACAGGGTCCGGTCGGCGTCGACCCGGGTGGCGATCGAGACGGCCTCGTCGAGCGTCAGGTGGGTGGGGTGCTTGCGGTCACGCAGGGCGTCGAGGACGAGTGTTTTGAGGCCCGCGAACCCCGGCCAGCTCTCGGTGGGGATGGCCGAGACGTCGGTGCAGTAGGCCAGGGGCATCCAGCCCGGCTTGGGCAGCGAGGACGTCGGCTCGATGCGGAAGCCGAGCACGGGGAGTCGGCCGTGGAGCAGGTTGATGGGCGTGAAGCGCAGGCCGAAGAGGTCGATGGGGTGGTTGCTGGGGATTTCGTGGGCGATGAGCGAGGCGACGAAGCTTTTCTGGATGTTTCGGCTGGGCTCGAAGATGTGCTGGTAGACGCGGCGGAGGTGCTCGAGTGTGTGGGCGTTGGCGTAGATGTCGATAGCCCGGCCCATGGTGATGTTGAATCGGCGTACCTCGTCGAGGCCGAAGGTGTGATCGACGTGGTTGTGGGTGAAGAGGATCGCGTCGAGACGCTGGAGGTTGTGACGCAGGACCTGTTGGCGGAGGTCTGGGCCGGCGTCGATGAGGACGGCCCGGTCCTGCCCGGTCGGGTCGGTCCACTCGATCAGGGCGCTGGTGCGTGTGCGGTTGTCGCGTGGGTCGGTGCTTGTGCAGACGGCGCAGTCGCATCCGATGAGCGGGATGCCGGCGCTGGTGCCCGTGCCGAGGAAGGTGAAACGCATCGGGGGAGGTTAGGTGGGTGGCCTAGACCTCGATGGATTCGCCAGCGCCGAGCGCTTTGACGCGGATGTCTTTGGGATTGAAGTCGGCCAGATCGACCTCGATGGGGGGCCAGGTGTTGTAGTGGCAGGGGATGACGGTCTTGGCGCCTACCCACTCGGCGGCGAGGGTCGCGTGAGCCGGGCCCATGGTGTAGCGGTCGCCCACGGGCAGGATCGCGACGTCGGGCTTGTGGAGCTGGCCGATGAGTTTCATGTCGGAGAAGAGGGCGGTGTCGCCGGCGTGGTAGATGGTGGTGCTCGCGATGTTGATGACCAGGCCGCAGGCGACGCCCATGTATGTGCCATCGCCCGTGCTGGACGAGTGGATGGCGTGGGTGAAGTCGACGGAGCCGAAGGAGGTGGGGACGCGTCCACCGGGGTTGCCGGGATTGATGTTGTCGTGGTTGTGCTTGGTGGCGAACCACTGGCAGACCTCGAAGTTGGCGGTGACTTGGCAGCCGGTGCGTTTGGCGATGGCGGGCGCGTCGCCGGTGTGGTCGTCGTGGCCGTGGGTCAGGAGAATGTGTGTGGGGTTGAAGTCATCGGCCTTGATGCCGGCTTTCTCGGCCAAGGTGTTGCCCGTGAGGAAGGGGTCGATGAGGACGCGGTGCTCGCCGGCGGTGATGTGGAAGGCGGAGTGGCCCAGGTATGTAAGGGTGGCTGACATGGTTTGCTCCTTTCCGATTGGTCGGGAGCGCATGGTATCACGGCCGGTTGAATGCTTGCTTTTTAGTAGATCGTCAGCACCGTGGGCAGGATCTGGTGCACGTGGGCCCATTCGTTGATATGCGCGAGGCCGAAGATGCAGAGGACCATCGAGGATTCGAGCATTGCTTTGGTGAGTATGCGTGGCGAGACGTCCATGGTTTCGCAGAACGCAGGCTTGCGGAGGAGCGGGAAGAACCTCGGGACTTTGCGGGTGTAGTCGTCGAAGGTCTGGCCGAAGAGATCGCGGAGCTTGCGTTCTTCCTTGAGGATCGTTGGCCAGTGCGTGAGAAAGAAGACGGCCGCCAGCGCCAGAGCGAGTGTGAGCGATTCGAAGGCGAGCCCTGCTCCGACGAAGCCGAGGAAGCTGAAGAAGTAGAGCGGGTTGCGCATGATGGAGTAGGGGCCGTCGGTGACGAGGACCTTGCTCTTCTTGCCCGTGATGAAGGCGGCGGACCAGAGTCTTCCCATCGCGGCGACCATCAGCAGCACGAGGGCACTGATCTCGAGCGAGAGATTGGTGACCGAGTCTTCGGCGTAGACGTGGCTGGAGACGAGTGCGGTGAGCACGACGCCGAGACCGAGTGCTTTGGTGTAGAACAGCCGGGTTGTCATGATGCTGCCTTTCGTGTCCGCCCGCTGATGGGATGATCGGTCAGCGCGGTTGGGTGCTGCCAGTTTACAAGCGGGTGTGGATTGCGCAGCGGCAAACATGACCAGAATGTGAAGAGTCGGGGGAAATGCGGATAGATCGTCCGGGTGTCGCAACGCCGGCTGGTGATTAGCCGATCTGTTCGGATTTGAGTTCGCGGCTCATGAGGTTCGTGATGGCGTCCAGTGGATCGACGCGGTCGAAAAGGACGGAGTGGACGGACTGGGTGATGGGCATCTCGACGCGGAATTTTTTGGCCAGTGCGACGACGGCTTTGGAGGTGGCCACGCCCTCGACGACGAAGGGGGTGCGTTTGAGGTAGGCGTCGAGTGGTTCGCCCTTGCCGAGCGCCTCGCCGCAGGAGCGGTTGCGTCCTTCGGGGCTGAAGCAGGTGGTTGCCAGATCGCCCACACCCGCGACGCCGAAGAACGTGTCGCGGTTGGCGCCCATGGCGACACCGAGGCGTGCGATCTCGGCGAGTCCTCGGGCCAGGAGTGCGGATTTGGCGTTGGCGCCGGCCTGGAGCCCGTCGAGGATGCCGGCGGCGATGGCGATGACGTTCTTGGTCGCGCCGGCGAGTTCGACGCCGAGCAGGTCGTCGTTGGTGTAGACGCGGAGCCAGCTTGTGTTGAAGAGGCGCTGGAGGGCGCTGGCGAAGGAGCCGTCGTCGGTGGCGGGGTCGGTCGAGGCGACCATGGTCGCCGGGAGGCAGGCGGCCAGTTCTGTGGCGATGGTGGGGCCCGAGAGGCACCCGAGCGGGCGGGAGGCCTGATCGGGGTCGTCATCGAGGACATCGGCGATGATCTGGGTGGGGCGGAGGAGGGTGTCGATCTCGACGCCTTTGGCGACGCTGACGAAGCCAGCGCTGGCGGGAACGGCGTCGCGGACGCGACCGATGACCTCGCGGATGTGCTGGGTGGGGACGGCGACGACGACTATCTGGGTCTCGAAGAGGGCCTCTTCGAGATCGAGCGTGACGCGGACGGTCTCGTCGAGCTCGAAATGAGCGAGCCGGTTGGAGGTGCGGGTCTGGGCGAGGGCGCCGACCTCGTCGGGATCATGGCCCCAGGCGCGGACGCTCACGGCTTTGCGTTGCCCCCTCAGACCGGGGTCGGAGCCGGCAAGCATGTTGGCGCAGACGAGACCCATCTGACCGACGCCGAGGATCGTGATGTTGGTCGTGGTTTGGTCGGTCATGTGTCTCTCGCATGGGTCTGGTGAACCCGCGTGGGCGCACGGGCGTAGAGCGCTACGATATCAACCCGGCCGGTGGGTCGGCGCGGGGACACTGTTTCCGTATCCAGACAGATGAGTTTCGCACCGGCCCGATCGGGCCAGGGGGCCGACCACGCATGTCAGAGACACAGACCGCCGAGGTGATGGGCCTGTCGCAGAGCAGCACGAGCGTTTCAAACGCGTTCGAGGCAGCGGCTGCGGAGGCCAAGAGCGAGCGCTATGTGATCGTCTACCTGATCGGCGGCATGCTGGTCCTGACGACGCTGATCTCCAATGCCTTTGGGCTGTTGCCCGACCTGATCGGGCAGATCCCGGCGTTGATCGGCTCGGTGATCTTGGCTGTGCCGTTGTTTGGCGCGGCCTTGGGTGAGATCCGCAAGCAGCAGATCAGCTCCAACACGCTGGCGAGCCTTGCGATCCTGGCGGCGATCATGAGCCAAATGTACGCGGTGGCCGGTTCGCTGGCGTTCATCCTGCTGGTGGCGGACCAGTTCGTCCGGCGGACGGCCTGGGGCGCGCAGCGGGCGATCGAGCAGCTTATTGGTCTGACGCCCGACATCGCGCGTCTGGTCGAGGACGGAGCCGAGCGCGAGGTGGCGCTCGAGCAGATCAAGGTCGGGCAGGTCGTGCGGGTGCGCCCGGGCGAGAACCTGCCGGTGGACGGCGTGGTGATCGAGGGTCGCTCGACGATCAACCAGGCTTCGCTGACGGGTGAGGCTGTCCCGGTCGAGGTCGCGGTGAACGACCATGTGTACGCGGGCACGACGAACCTGACGGGCGGCATCGATCTGCGTGTGACCGAGGTCGGCGCGGAAACGACGATCGGCAAGGTCACCAAGCTCATCGGCGAGGCGGAGAAATCCAAGACGCCCAGGCAGCTCATCATCGAGCAGGTCGCGCAGTTCTTCGTGCCGGTGGTCATCGCGATCGCGGCGGTGACGTGGTGGGCGATGAGCCAGAGCGAGGACGAGGGAACCCGCCGCGCTGCGGTCTCGACGTTCGTGCAGATCTTGGTCGTGACGTGCCCGACGGCTCTCCTGCTTGCCAGCCCGACGGCGATGGTCGCGGCGTTTGCGGCGGCGGCTCGGCTTGGCATCCTGATCAAGAAAGCGACCTACCTCGAAGCGGCGGCCACGATCGACACAGTCGTGATGGACAAGACGGGCACGATGACCACAGGCGTCTTTGAGGTCTCCAAGCTCGTCCCGGCTGCGGGCGTGAGCGGCGCGGATCTTCTGAGCGCCGCGGTCAACGGCGAGCAGCACTCCAACCACCCCTTGGCGCAGTCGATTCTCAAGACCGCGCGCTCGGCGAAGATCGAGCCGGACGGCACGCGGGACTACGAGGAAATTCACGGGCGCGGTGTGCGTGCGCGGACTTCGATCGGTGAGCTGTGTGTGGGTCGCGCGACATGGCTTGCGGAGCTGAACCCGGAGATCAAGCCGGAGCTGGCGGAGGTCGAGTCGAAGATCGAGGGCATGACCGGCGTGCACGTGATGCAGGACGGCCGATACCTGGGCGCGGTTGGTCTTGCCGACACGGTGCGTCCGAACACGAAGGCAGTCATCGAGCGTCTGCGTGAGCTGGGAGTGCGCAAGATCGCGATGTTCACGGGCGACCGGGTGAGCGTTGCCAAGCGCGTGGGCGTGGCGGTGGAGATTGATGCGATCGAGGCCGAGTGCCTGCCCGAAGAGAAGCACGAGCAGATCCGCAGGCTGACCAAGTCGGGCGCCAAGACGCTGATGGTCGGTGACGGCATCAACGACGGCCCGTCGCTGGCGGCGGCAGAGCTTGGCGTAGCGATGGGGCTTTCGGGCTCGGACATCGCGGCCAACAGTGCGGGCGTGGCGCTGATGAACGATGACCTCTCCCGCGTGCCGTTCCTGATCGAGCTGTCACGCAAGGCTCGCGCGATCGTGACGCAGAACATCGCCATCGCGATCTTCATGGCGCTGATCGGGCTTGTCCTGGCAACGACGCGGACACTGGATAACTCGTTTGGACCCTTCCTTGCGGGCCTGTATCAGTTCGCCACGGGTGTGATCGTGATCGCCAACAGCTTCCGTTTGTTCCGCTTTGGCGAGAATATCGCGGTGGCTGAGGAATCCAGCGAGAGCGAGGGCATGGTCCGCCGCGAGGGCTCGATCCGGGGTCTCCGCAGCCAGCCGGCGTAAGTGTGGGTTCGGCACCACCTATCTGAGTATGAGTGTGGGTGGCTGAGCGATCTGAAATCAGTTGGTATTCTGCAGGCATGAATGAAAGATGCCTGCAACGTGAACGGTGCGCATCCCAAGGAGTAACGCAGGCCGATCGGCCTCGTCTGAACCTTGGGGGTATTTCTATGGCGCCGCTGATTGCGCTGCTTTCGATCTTGCTTGGCGGTGAATCCGCTGCGGCCTCGCCGGCACCGAACCCGTCTGTGGCGATCGTGGAGGTGGCCCAGCCCGCTGAGGCTCCACTCGCTCAGCCCGATGCGGCTCCCGCAAAGCCTGATGTTGAGCGGTGGCTCGGCAAGGTGGAGATCCCCGGGCAGGTGATCGACTTTGTGGTTACGCTCGTCGAGACCGAGGAAGGCCTGACGGGTCGCCTCGATATCCCCGTGCAAGGCCTCGAAGATGCCGAGCTCCAGGGTGTTGAGCGCGATGGCGATGAGCTGCGATTTCACTTTGAGATCCCGAATCAGCCCGAAGCGGTCTGGCCCAAGTGGGTGGTCACGATCGATGAAGAGGGCCAGTCGGCCGGGGGTGTGCTCAATCAGTCCGGGGGTTCGTTCCCGACGACGATGACGCTCGATGCGACGGGCAAGGCTGAGGTTCTCAATCGGCCTCAGCATCCGCGGCGGCCGTTCCCGTACGCGGAGATCGAGGTGACGATCGATGCGGGCGAGCACACGCTGGCGGGGACGCTGACGGTGCCGAGCGAGGATGAGTTTGGCAAGGGGCCATTCCCGGGCGCGGTGCTCATTACGGGTTCCGGGCCGCAGGACCGTGACGAGACGCTCATGGGTCACAAGCCGTTCCTGGTGCTGAGCGATCAGCTGACCCGCCGGGGGATCGCGGTTTTGCGGTACGACGATCGCGGCTTCGGCGAATCAACGGGTGACTTTGCCCGCGCGACGACGCTGGACTTTGCCGAGGATGCCAAGGCGTGCGCCAGTTGGATCCGCAGTCGCCCGGAGGTGAATCACGTCGCGCTCATCGGTCACAGCGAGGGCGGCTTGATCGCGCCGTTCGTGGCCAATGGCAACGCGGATGTTGACTGCGTGGTGCTGCTTGCCGGCCCGGGTGTGCCGGGGCGTGAGGTGCTGATGCGCCAGATGCGAGATCTGAGCGCAGCGGGCGGGCTTGATGATGAAACCATCGACAAGCAGTCCGAGATCATGGAGCGCGTGTACGACTCGCTATTCTCCGGTGCTGCTGAGGCGGATGTGCGGGCCGAGATCGAGAAGCTGGTGCGTCTGCAACTCGGAGTTGGGCCGGAGGAGCAGGATCAGTCGATCACCGATGCGGTGGATCAGACGTACCAACAGGTGACCGGTCCCTGGTGGCAGCAGTTCCTGACGCTCGACCCGCGGCCGGCGCTGCGCGAGATGACCCAGCCGGTCTTGGCGCTCAATGGCTCACTCGACCTGCAGGTCGCGGCCGACCAGAATCTGACTGAGATCGAGCGGGTGTTCGAGGAGGCGGGCAAGAGCGATCAGCTGACCGCGATCGAATTCGAGGGGCTCAACCATCTGTTCCAGCCGGCCACGACGGGGGGTATGGATGAGTACGCCCAGATCGAGACGACGTTCGACGAGGGTGTGATCGAGCGGATGGCGGGGTGGATCATCGAGAACGTGCGCTAACTAGAGAATAAAGACCGAAGCGCAGGCGAGGTAGATCACGAGTCCCGAGACGTCCATGAGCGTGGCGACGAGGGGTGAGCTGATGGTTGCCGGGTCGAGGCCGATGCGATCGAGAATGATCGGGAACATCGAGCCGATGATGACGCCCCAGATGACGATCGCCAGGATCGAGATGCCCACGGTGAGCCCGACGCCGGTGGCGCGTGTGTCGGTGACAAAGCCTGTGGCGTCGAGCCCGACAACGACCGCGAACGCCAGCACGCCCAGCACGGCTCCGAGGATCAGGCCCGTCCGCAGCTCACGGGTGATGACGTGCGTCCAGTCTTTGTGTTCGATCTCTTCGAGTGAGATGGCGCGGATGAGGAGGCTCGCGGCCTGCGTGCCCGTGTTGCCGCCGGAAGAGATGATGAGCGGGATGAACGAGACGAGGATGGCGGCCTTTTCGAGGTGCGACTGGAACATGTCGAGCACGCCGATGGTGGCGACCTGCAGCAGCAGCAGGATGCACAGCCAGATGCCGCGGGCCCTGACCATGTCGACGAGACGCGTCTGCATGTAGGGCTTGTCGAGGGCCTGGATACCGGCCTGTTTCTGGATGTCCTCGGTGACCTCTTCCTCGGCGACGTCTGCCACGTCGTCGTGCGTGACGATGCCCAGCAGCACACCCCGCGAATCGATCACGGGCAGGGCGGTGCGGTCGTAGCGCCCCATCATGCGGACGGCTTCTTCGCGGTCCTCGTGCGCATCGAGGGACTGAAATGAGTCGTCCATCAGGTCGCTGATGTGCGTGACCGGGTCGGCGATCAAGAGCTGGCGAATCATCAGGTCGTCGATGAGGCGTTGCTTGCTGTCGACGACGAAGATCCAGTGGACGGTCTCGGCGTCGCGCCCGAACTTGCGGATGTGATCGAGCGCGCGGCTGACGGTCCACTCGGGCCGGACGCGGACGTAGTCGGGCGTCATGAGTCGGCCGACGCTGTCGGCGTCGTAGCCGAGGATGGCCTGTGTCACGCGCCGGGTCGCGGGGCTGAGCGTGGCGATGAGGCGCGTGGCGACCTCGGTGGGCAGTTCGTCGAGCACGCGGGCTCGGTCGTCGGGATCGAGCGACTCGATGGCCTGGCGTGAGCGGATGTCGCCGAGTTGATCGATGAGATCGGTCTGCAGGTCCGCGTCGAGTTCGGCGAAGACGTCGCCCGCTTCATCGCGCGGCAGGAGTCGGAAGCAGACGGCGGCCTGCTCGAGCGGGAGATCGGTCAAGAGGTCAGCCACGTCGGCCGGCGGCACACCCGTGAGCGACTCACGCAGCGCGCGGAAGTCCCGGCGAGTGATCAGCTCGGAGACCTCGGGCAGGAGCAGTTGGCTCGTGGGATTCACCCCAAAGGCTACGCCAGAGAATCAAACCCCGACAGGCCGACGGGTTCGCGGGTGTAGAACGCTTCGCCCGAGGTCACGTCGATGCGAGAGCCGAAGTAGGTGAGCGAGGCGTGGACCCAGTCGACGACCTTGCGGTTTTTCTCGGGCAGGACGAACTGGGTGTGGTAGGCGTTGATCGAGTCGATCTTGGTCTCTTCGTAGCCGGTGACATCGACGACGAAGCTGGGGTTGGCCACCCAGCGCAGGTGCGTGGCGTAGTAGTAGAAGAACCACTTGGGGTAGCGGGGCTCGGCAAGGGGCATGGTGCTGCCCGTCCACTGGTCGACCGGGTCGGGCAGGTCGAGGCTGGAGAGCTTGGCGTCGAAGCGGGCGTCCTCGGCAATGCGCGTGACGGCGATGTGGTCCGGGTGGGCATCCTCAAAGAACGGCGCGAAGAGGATGTCGGCCTTGTGCGCCCTTATGACGGCTGCGACCTTGTGCCGCGCCTCGATCGAGTGCAGGACCTCGCGGTTCTTCAGGCCCAGCATGAGGCGTTTGATGGGCGGCTGGCCTTTGGGCGCGAGGATCTCGGCGGCTTTCATGGCTTCGCTCTGACGGGTGACCGGGTCGCCGAAGGGGGTGGGCTCGCCATTGGTGATGTCGAGCAGGAGGATGTCATGGCCCTGAGCGGCGAGCTTGGCAATGGTGCCACCCATGCCCAGTTCCTGGTCGTCCGGGTGCGGGCCGATGACGAGGATATTGGCCATGCTCAGTACTCCCGCTGACCGACGACAATGAGTGGGAGCAGGACGCGGTCGCTGTCGAGCTGGGTTTCGAGCTCGGCGTGGACGATGCGTTCGGGGGCGGTGGTGGCAAAGAAGCCGCCGCCCTTGAAGTGGTCGTCGTACTCGTCCTTGAAGTCGACGAGGCTGAGCGTGAGGGTCTGGCCGATGTCCAGGGCCTCGATGTCGCGGCTGAACCAGCGGTTGAGCCAGATGGTCGAGGGGCCGAAGTTCGTGGCGGTGGTGTTGGTGAGTGTGATGGATCGGCCCTGGCGGTAGATCTGGATGTTGCTGGGCTCGATCGTGGTGTAGTTTTTGGGGTAGGGCTCCCGCTCGATGATGGTGGCTGACCTGAGGCAACCGGGCAGGGCGAGGGCGGCCAGGGCGATCAGGCTAAGGGTGACGATCGAGCGAGAGCGGATGGGAGTGGGTGGCATTGCTCCTATCCTCTACCCGGTGGGCTGCCAGAGCAACAACGCGACCGCTCCAGCACCCGGAATCGCTCCGGGCGGCGAGGGGCTCGATCCGAGGCGATGCGCCGAAGATGTCGCACGCTCGCACGATGGGCTAGGTATAGACCCCAGGATCCCGGCGGCTGTGCCGGGCTGGGACGCCCCCTTCTTTCAGGCGGGGCTTGCGGGGTACTCCGATGCGGCGATGCGGATCATTGCCCGGCGTCACGGCTGCCCGGCGTGCGTCACCGAGGCACTGCTGGATCGGACACTGCTGGCGGGCGGTCGGGGGTTTGCCAAGGCGGATCTGGGCGACCTGCACGACAACGTGCCGGGGGGCGAAGAGGATGCGCCC
>Ga0070727_10005312_pt1 | contig 10583 bp, 7 predicted proteins | sample tdAd472_FD_66722 | JGI IMG/M metagenome (GOLD analysis project Ga0070727, IMG submission 66722) | Marine sediment microbial communities from the Atlantic coast under amendment with organic carbon and nitrate - tdAd47.2 | ecosystem: Environmental > Aquatic > Marine > Coastal > Sediment | place... | reverse complement strand
AATAAGTTGATTATTTACCCGGACAAAAATAGTGTCAACGCCTTCACCCGGAGTAGGTGAATGGATGTGAGTCCATTTTTCCTGAGCTCGTTGTACTGCTTTTAAGAGCCGGGGAAGTTGAACTGGTTTCACAATATAGTCCACCACCTGTAGATCGAATCCTTCTACAGCATATTCTATTTTCGAGGTGATCAATATAGCGAGTGGCGAATAATTCAAGCTTTTTAGTAATTCTAGCCCAGACATACCAGGCATTTCCACATCAAGAAGCAAGAGATCGGCTGGTTCTTTTTGCAAAAAATTATAAGCTTCCATCGCATTTTCGCATTCCGCACTAATTTCCAGGTCATCAATTCCAGTCAACATTTTTTTTAGTGCTAGGCGGGCAAGCGGATTGTCGTCGACGATGATGCAGTTCATTGAAAAAGTTTAAATGGGTTCTGCCGGTAGTTTCTTATCAAATATAGCAAGCTAAGAAGTTGTTTTAAAATAGATAGATAATTCATTTGAAGACCCTTCAAGGAAAAGACAGCCCAATCTTGCCAGGTCACTCCTAAAAGCATGTTTTAGAATTACAATCATCAGTGAAAAGATGTTCCTAATAATTACCAGGCAATTCTATTAGGAAAGGTACCAAAGGTAATCCAGCACTATTTATTACATTATTATCGGGGAAAGGTGCCCAAGCATAACTCACCCTTGTGACCAAACAGCCTTTTGGATAGGTAAGGGTAATGGTGTTCCCCACTATAATGAGCTGTAAGGGCGCAATGATTTTTTCTTGCGTTCCCTCTGCAAAATAACCTTGTAGGCTAAAGCCTTTTGCTGTTTGACCACTACGAAGAGAAAGACCAGCTCCGGTCTGCGAAAATGACAGTGTGATACTTTGTTTTTCTGGTGTCCACTGATGGTTGGATACAGTGGGGCTATTCGCTAGGATACTATACTTATAAACGCTGGCCAGTGCCAATCTAGCCAAACGATCGCCAATCACCTGCTTTTCCCTGGGATGAACATCTGTTGGATGTCCTTCATCTATAGCTACTACCATGCCTGTATGTTCGATTTCCAAGCACTTGGCTTGTTGCTGGCGGAACGCCGGCCATCGGCTACGGTTGCCAATACGTGGGAGTTGTACAAAAAGGAAAGGCAGTTGTTCATTATCCCAGGCTGTTCGCCAATCCTTAACCATCATCTCGAATAAGGAAAGATAGGAAGCAGGATGAGTAGCATTTGATTCTCCTTGATACCAAATGACCCCACCTATGGCATAGGGTGTCAAAGACCGAATTCCCGCATTAAATAAGTAGGCAGGAGCAAAAGGATGCGCCATCGCTTTTTCTTGTCCTTTCTCTTGCAGATAAGTATCCATATTCTCCCTTACCCTTTGCACAATCCAGGGGTGATTTTCGGGGGCCTCCATCCAATTGGTCTTTCCGAATAGCGCTAACTGAGGATGTGCTAATAAGCTTGTTTTGCTAATCCAAGACTGAATCGGAGACCCTCCTACTGCATTTTGAATTAATCCAATCTTCACGCCAAGAGAATCTGCCAATTGCTTTCCAAAATGATATCCTACCCCCGAAAAATCGGCTGCTGATCCTGGTTGACACAGTTGCCAAGAGGGGCTTGTCATAAAGTCACCCTTCTCCACCATCGCCAATTCTTCCGTTGTAAAGGGCGTGGGGCCCAAGGTATGTCGTCGGCTCATCCTAAACAAACGGATATTAGGGTGATGGGCTTTGCTGATAGCCGCTTGACCTCCACTCGAATTTTTCAAGGGCCATTCCATATTCGATTGCCCGGAACAAAGCCATACCTCCCCTATCCATACATCAGTTATAGTTATGATTTCTCCCTCAGTTTTGATGGCCAATTCGAAAGGGCCACCTGCTTCAGTAGCGGGTAATAATACCTTCCATTTACCGTCTTGATCTGCTGTAGTAACTCTTTTCTCATCTCCTAGCTGAACGGAAAGCACCTGGCCTGGGTTTGCTGTTCCCCATACGGGTATCGACACATGGCGTTGTAATACCATATGATTACTGAATAAGGAAGGGAGAGTAACCTTTGACCAGGCCAAGGGCAGAGAGAACAGGATTGTTAAAAAAAATAATGCCAGAAGTCTTTTTTCCATCAGTTGCTATGAAGCTATTTAATGTGTCTTTAGTCAACGACAATTTCATAATAATGGCAATTTTCTGTTTGACAGCCACCTCTTTCCCTTCAGTGGAGCAAGATGTTTGTAGTATCATTAAAGAACTTAATAGTCCTAAGAAAAAATAGGAAGAGATGGTATATCGCATTGTCAATCATTTTTAAACAACTTCTTTCTTAGAGCATGTTTGGGCAGACCTCAATTGCCTCCAAGCGGCCAATTTTGTTTTATACTGCGTTAGGTTTTTCGCTTAATTGCCCGCATTTGCCGATAGCTATCGGCAGCAAAACCTGCCTGGTCCAAAACAAAATTTGCTCACTTTCGGCTAATCATGCCTGCCCAAACCTGCTCTTAAAAATCAAACTAAAAATATAGCCGAAAACAAAACAGGACGCTACACCGAAAAAGGCATACATTAAAAAATTGATCTCGGTATAAACACTAATATACCAGATGAGTAAGGCACTTACGACCAAGCCCAATAAGGTTCCCGTAGCATTGGCTTTTTTTGTAAGCATTCCTAAGAGGAACATTCCACCAAGTCCTCCTGTAAAAAGGCCTAAATAGCGGTAGAACTGGTCCCATAAGGACTTGATGTTTGAACTAGCCATCCAAAGTGCCAATAGTACGCCCAGTACACCTGTAATTATGGTGGCAATCCTTGCTATTTGTAATAATTTTGCATCTGATACATTGGGCTTAAAATGGGAATGAAAATCATTACAATATGCGGTAGAAACTGAATTTAAACTACTGCTAATACTAGACATCGCCGCAGAGAATATACCTGCCACTAATAGACCAGAAACCCCAATAGGAAGCTCTCTTACAATATACCAAGGAAAAATCGAGTCGTTATTGGAAATAGCCGGTGAAAGTGCGTTGGGCATTTCCGTATAAAAAATGAACAATAGCGTTCCCAAACCAAAAAATATGATGGTCGCTGGTAGGGTAAGAAAAGCGTTGGTGTACAGCGTTTTTTGTGCGTCTCTTATATTTGTACTGGTCAAGTAGCGCTGCACAATGGTTTGATCGGTGCCCTGGGTTACCATGGCAGAGGCCAAGCCTCCAATACATACTACCCAAAAGGTAGAATCGGTAAAATTAAAATCCAGATTGGCAATATTAAACTTATCCTGTTCGGTGGCATAGGTGATCATATCGCCAAAAGAAGATTCGGTATGCACGATAATCCAGGTAAAAGCCAAAATACTCCCCCCCAACAAAACAATAACCTGTAAAACATCTGTCCATATCACCGCCTCTATACCGCCAAAAGTTGTGTAGATGATACAAAGAATTCCCATCACTAAGATGCTGCCAGTTACCGGTATTCCCGTTACAATGGAAATGGCCAAAGAAGGTAGCAATAATACAATCCCAATTCTTCCTAATTGGAATAGTATGAAGGAAAGACTGCCAAAGGCACGGGCCAAATAATTGAACCGATCCTCTAGGTATTCATAGGCGGTCTTGATTTTCAGTTGATTAAAAAAGGGTATAAAGATATAGGCAATTACCGGCGTAATCAGGATGGCCATTATGTTTAGCATAAAGTAAGACCAATCTGTCATAAAAGCTTTGGCAGGAATCGCCATAAAGGTAATAGCACTCAATAAGGTTCCAAAAACACTCAAACCGGAAGCCCACCAAGGTATTCGCCCACCCCCTGTAAAATAGTCTGCTGTAGATGTTTGTTTGCGGGCAAAATAGACGCCGATTAGTACTGAAATGGATAAGTATAGCACCAGGACGCTGTAATTTATAAACCCAAATGGATGGCTAGCATTGGCAATGTTAAATTGCTGGACTTGGGGGCTGCGTATACCGGGGGAAACCTCCCCTGAAACAATAACAAAATCCTGTTTATCCTTAAAAGCGAGGGCTGTAACGGGTATTTGGGTCGGGCGCGTGTCGTAAACAAACCATTTTTTAGTAATGGCATTATAGGCTAGAATGTCTTTGGAAAAGCCCGGATGCTTGTTTAAAATATCATTTCTTTTCCGCTCCAATTCTTGTTTGATAAGATCGTCTTGTTCATTGGCCAATTGAACGCTTATACTTTCCAGTTCATTGAACAAGACCTCATCAGATCCTCCGTAGATCATAATATGCATTGATCCCATGGTTTCGGCTGAAGCCCCCATCAATACTCTCGGCTTTCCATCAATCAACAACTCCCCTTCGTCTTGCCATATCTGCGTTTTAAGATCATAGGACAAATAGTTGGTCAGCGCTTGGGATAATTTTCCGGCAACTTGATTTCTTCCACCAATAACAAATAACTTTTTATTGGTGGAAGTTTCCTGAACGGCAATACAATGGACCGCTCTGGGCAATGCTGGAAAATCAGTTAATTTTTCCCAGGCTCGTTTTTCTATCCAATTTAATCGGTAGAACGCATTGGTGCTCTTTTCAGCATTTTTACCCCCAACCACATACACATAATCATCTATCACGACAGCGGAAGTATAGGCTAATGGTTCTGGCAGGTCTGGGTATTCGGCAATCTCTACCTCTTTGGTAGATGGGTTATAAGTTAAAAGCAAAACTTTATTGCTTGTTATGGCTTCATTCTCACCTCCTATGCTTAAAATGCCATCTGCGATTGATACGGAGGCGGAATAGGCCAGTGGAATAGGCAATGTTTTTGATGATAATCTCCACTGATTTCCTTCAAGAATATAGATATTTTTGCTCCAAACCTTTTTTCCCCCCTCCCAAGGCACACCATTGGGGAAATTAGCACCTCCTGCGGCAATAATTACCTGCTTATGAGTCCCCCCCAGCATTCCTGCATAACCTAGCGATGCTATACCGTCTCGTTCTGCCGGTAAACTGGGTAATTCTACCATACTAAGTTTTTCAACCTCCTGCCCAAAAGAGCTTACTGCAAATAAAAAGGTAAGCGCTATGAATAATATTTTTTTTGTTATTCTCATTTTAAGATGATTAGTGCCAGGTTGAATTTGTATTGAATTTTACCCCTTTTACTTCACTTATCCCGTCATTATCAATATGAACAGGAATACAGGTAAACATCCATTTCCATGAAGTGCCTCCTTGAGGGATTTTTAGAAGTACCTTATTCCAGCCTTTATTTAAAGCAACTTTAGCAGGTGTTCTATAAAAATAATCTTCGTCTATAAATGGGATTTCATCTGTAGCAACACCCAAATTAGGTTGTTTCCAAATGGGGGCTAAGATTTCAGTATCATTTACCCATATTTTAGGGTTTGTAGTATGCCATTGCCCTTGATCGGGAAGAGGCCCCCCTCTCCTTCCAGAACGTGACCACCCCTGAAAACCAATCCAAAAGTCTTGCATGCGTTGGTTGGGAGAATAAATTTCAGTATAAGCATAGTACGTCCCCTTGTTCTGATCGGTATAGGATGGAAATCCAAAAAAATGTTTCAAGTGAATTGTCCCTCCGACAATAGCATCTTCCCATTTATATTCTCGGCCATCAATGAGGTAACTATCCTTTAATTGATCTTCGATAGCAAACGATTTTGACAAATCATTTTTGTGATCAAAGGGGCCAATGATTTTCCATCGTGTTTCCGTTTGTTTGATATAGGGAAACTCTTTCCCCTTAAAAAACAGATCTCTATGGATCAATACTTTGTCCTCGAAGTTTTTAAAAGCAGCTAATGCTGGGGTTCCCGCTGGCGGTAGTTTAGCCCAATAGGCTGGATAATTCTTATCACGTCCTTTCCAAATGGCATCAGCATAAAAAACAATAGATGGATAAATGGGATTTTGTCTAAGGATATCCCTTTCATTTTCAATTCTATTGTCTGGCCAAGCACATAGTATTCCGCCCAACGCAAGATCATCACCTTGAGCTTGTCTGCAAGGTTGCTGAAAGAATAAGCGTGCCATACCCGCAAAGGGGTCTAAATGATTAATGTAATTGGCGCGAGAGTCTATAAAACGGTGCCCCTTTCTTGGCTCAAATTGAGCCCATAATTGATTGATGGAAGTTGAATCTTCCTCAACAGTAATGCCTTCCTTCCAAACAATAACTTCTCTACCTTGCTTTTTTATATGGTTTATGATGGCCAAAATAAAATCGTGCTCAACATATTCCTCTTTGTTCCTTACCTCATCTGTACCGATATGGATATAGGGCATGTCTGCCGGACTCGCCAATTGGCACAACTCATCGAATAAGTCCAAAAGAATAGGCAATACCTTTTTTTCTTTCATTGATTTCAAATCAAATGCCCTCCGAAAAGCTGCAGTATGACCTGGAATATCGAATTCAGGAATAACGGTAATGTTTCGTTCCTTACAGAATGATAATATATCTTTGAAGTCTTCTTGAGAATAGAATTTCCCTATGTTGCGGCTGCTTGTTTTATCTGATTGCAATTCAGGATATATCTTGCTTTCAAGTCTCCATCCTGGATTATCGGTCAGATGCCAATGAAATACATTCATCTTATATTGAGCCATAACCTCAATCTGTTCTTTTAACAAGGCAACGGATTGAAAATTTCTTCCTACATCGTGCATAAAGCCACGAACTTTGAAAGCTGGCCAGTCAGCAACTTCTATTTCTGGAAATGCCCCCATGCCATTTTTATTCCTGAACAGTTGCATTAGCGTTTGTACCCCATAAAATGCACCTTTGGCTGAAGCCGAAGTTAGGGTTATCAGTTTATCTTCGATCTGCAATTCATAGCTTTCCCCATCTTTACCCCTTACTTCCTTGGTCAACCTTATTTGGATGCCTTTTTCAGCAGCAGTAATCCCCTTTTCTTTTAAAAAAGTGGTCAGTAACAATTCTTCATTGGGGAAATCACCTTGCAGCACTAAAGCGGTATTGAAGAAAATTTCTTTCCCTCCATATACCATTTCTTGGGGCGTTGGTATAATCGGATATTCGTTTGGCAGGCTAGCCTCTTTCAATTTTTTTGAACATCCTGTCAGGCCAAATAATACCAGTCCTGCACAAATCCAAAGCAATTGTTTTTGTTGTAAAATGGATGCCATAAAAGTCTTTTGAATAAGGTGTCTTGATCCCGCAAAGGGCAATCATTTTCTTCGTTTGGGTCTTTTGTACTTGTCTTTTTTATCCGTAAGCCATTTTAAGGAAAAGCTCGTAAAAACATTCTTGGAATGGTCATCTTTTTCAAAAAACAGACCAATATCCCCGTTCTTTAATACTGTTAGCGACGAATAGGCTGAACTACCCGAATAAATAGTTTTACCCGCTGACCAAGTTTTACCTTCATCATAACTGACACGAACCGTCATGTTCGTGCGGCCTTTTTCTGATTTGGCATTAGCAAACAAAAGCCGGTTTTTTTTATACCCATCTTCTATTGAAGTATAACGGATAATACTGGCATTGCAGCCTGGATCGATCAATTGAGGTTCTGCTTTGGTCGTCCATGTTTTACCTTCATCGGAAGAGGTATGTACATATCTCACCCCCTTTTTATCATTTACCCTGGCATTCACCATCCAAGTTCCATCGACCAGTTCAACCACTTTAGATTCGTCGGCTGGAGAAATGGGCGTATCAATAAAATACCAGGTTTTTCCGTGATCATCACTGCCAAATAAATGCATACCGCTCTTTAAGTTCACCATACAATGCAATAGCTGACCACTTTTCGTTTGAATACCACGCCCCGAGGTAATAAACTTGAAATCATTATGCCATTCTGGCTTGCTAATTTGTGCTGTTATATCTTCCGGTGCGCTCCAGGTTTTTCCATTATCCTGGCTCTTAATGACATGCAAGTAGTAGATATCCTTCTCTGTGTCCAAATTCATATAATTATAAAAAAGGAATATTTCTTTGGTGATTTCATCAACAATCATGGATGGGTCTGAAGCGGATTTCCCTAGGGGAAAATCAACGATTGACTCAATGTTGGACCAGGTTTTGCCTCGATTACTACTTCTTCGTATGACAATGTTAATGTCGTTACTCCATTTTAAATCTCCACAGGAGGGCACGCGTTCGTCAATTGCAGCTATCAAATCCCCGTTGGGTGCAGTAACAATGGCTGGAATGCGATAACAAGATACCGAATCATTCATCGACTTATTGAACAGATCCTGGTATTCTTTTACCCCTTTTGCTATTTGAGGTGCTTTGTCTTGTGCATTTAGTACGCAAGCAAAAAGAATCAGTAGGATAATTGTGGTATATTTTTTCATAAGCGGTTATTTTAAAATGACTTTAGACTTGCCTCGATTTTTTCATGAGATTTCCAACATTGATACATCGCTCTTGGAACATGAAAACATCCTTTCCATTTACCTCCTTTTAAGTTTAGCAATACCTTTCCCTCCCTGTTTAGATATCCAAACCACTCGCCCTTGTTGGGATCCGAAAAATGCGCCCAAGTGTATTCATGCACTTTATGATACCATGCCATAACTTGTTCATCCTGGGTATGCTCAAAAGCCTTGGCAAGTGCCACCAAGGACTCCAAATGAACCCACCAGAGTTTTTGATCCCATTCCAATTGTTGGGGGGGATATCCTTTGGCATCCATAAAATAGAAAATACCTCCATATTTTTGGTCCCAACTATGGTTCAAAATATTAATAATAACTTGTGTTGCCTGCTCGATCAATTGAGTGTCATTCCGTCTAGCGCCAATATCGATCATAAACCACATGGCTTCAATACCATGTCCAGGGTTCAACAATCGACCGTTAAAACTATCATGGTGACTCCCATCAGGTAAAACATTTTCAAAAATCAATCCAGATTGTTGGTCTAAAAAGACTTCCATGACTTCCCTAACACTATAATCAATGGTTTTTTCCACTTCTTCTGGCGGTAGGATGTGTTCCAGTTCCAAAACTAGATTTGAAAGTATCATCGGGAGTGAAAAGCCTTTTAAGGGTCTTACATCGGTGTTTTTTTCGTAAATACCTTTGGGATTATCTTTTCTTTTAAGAATATTAAAATAGGTTCGTCTAGCCAATTCTTTTATGGCTTCGTCTCCTGTGGCTATGGCATATTGACTAAATGCCATAGCCGCAAAACAATCGGCAAAAATATTGTAAGCCTTCACTAAGGGTTTCCCTTCCTTGTTGGTGGAGAAATAAAAATTTCCATTTTTATCCATCCCATGGCGTCGAAGGAAATCGATGCCCTTTTTAGCCACTGAAAGCCAATTGTCATTTTTTTCGACCTGGTTATAAAGCATCGAGAAGGTCCATGCTTGCCGGCCTTGTAGCCAGATGAACTTATCGGTATCAAATACGTGACCCTCTGCGTCTAAACAACTAAAATACCCTCCATTTTGGGGGTCAATGGAGTATCTTTCCCAAAATGGAATGATGTTTTCCAGGAGTGTCTTTTTATATAATTCCGAGTATTTCATGAATTGACTCATTTAGAAAGGCACTTAATTCGTACATAGAAGGAAAAAGTAGTATTTTTTCTATATTTGCATTATGTAATACATAATACAAATATAGCAAATAAGGTCGATTTTTATTAGTTTTACGGCAAAAGTCTATTTGATGACAAAACTGACAAATTTAAAACCTCTTCCCAATCTTTCTCTAGTAGATAAAGTTGAAATCCGCCTGACGGAATATTTTAAGGAGAATAACTTGAAAATAGGAGATTCCCTACCCAAAGAGTTGGAGTTTGCTGAAGCATTAGGCGTGAGCAGAACAGTAGTCCGAGAAGCCATTTTAAGATTGCGCACCATAGGGATGATCGAGTCGAAAAAGCACAAGGGCATGGTGCTTACCCAACCTGACATCATACATAACTTTGAAAAGGTGTTGGAGTCGAATTTACTAGGGGAAGATACACTTAGGGATATTTTTGAATTGCGATTAATCCTTGAAGTGGGTATGGCTGATTTATTGTTTGCTAGAAAAACAGAAAAAGATATGGAGGAATTATCGGATATCGTTTCTCAGGAAGATGATAATGGAGGCGATTCCACTATTTTTAGTTTAGAATATGAAGTCGCCTTTCACGGAAAGTTGTATCAAATATCAAACAATAGCACTTTACAGCGATTTCAGGATCTTTTGTTGCCTGTTTTCCAATATGTGCATGATCACATGTTGCCTGATGCGAATAAATTCAAGTATTCTTCAGGAAAGTTTATTTCGCACAGAGATTTATTGAACCATTTGATTGATGGCACACCAGAGTCATTTAGGGTTGCCATGAGACAACATTTGGAACCACATTTTGATAGGATTTTGACCAACATTGAATCTTAGAAGCTATTTGAATGTACTCATATCGGGGAGCAAACCCATTGCATCCAGTTCCCTGCTAATTTCCACATAAGCATCATCCGTTAATGTGGCATGAGGAAATCTACTGGGGCCACAATCAACACCTAAGGTTTTCATATAACCTTTAGCCACTCCATTAAAGCCTCCTTTATCATTTAAACAGTCAACAAACCGCATGGCC
>Ga0070727_10005311_pt1 | contig 10583 bp, 8 predicted proteins | sample tdAd472_FD_66722 | JGI IMG/M metagenome (GOLD analysis project Ga0070727, IMG submission 66722) | Marine sediment microbial communities from the Atlantic coast under amendment with organic carbon and nitrate - tdAd47.2 | ecosystem: Environmental > Aquatic > Marine > Coastal > Sediment | place... | reverse complement strand
ACAGACCAGTATTTGCGGAAAATGTAGGATAATTAACGCGAAAATAACCCTCTTCCTGTTAAAAAAGAGTGTAATCACTTTACCAAAAGGCGCAGAAAAGCTACACTAACGAGTTGGTTCAACCGATTAGAATACCGGATGAAAGCTAGAATAGCGGAACCGTCATGGATGTATTAACTGCAAGCACAAAGAAGTCGAGCTTCGCAATTGCCCGTCTCTTAGCCCAGATGAGCGAAGGCAACAACACGCGTATGAAGACAGAGACGCGTCCAATTGAGGCAAAGTACGACAAGCAGGTTAATAACGCCGAAACGAAGGTTGACCAATGGAAAAAGGTCAGCAAGGACATTGGTAAGGCAACCACGGCCATCTCCAGCAATATTGGCAAGCTGAAGTCCATTCAATCTAAACTCGATAGTTTGCTCTCAGCCGTCAATAAAGCTGACCAAGGCGCTTCTGCTTCCGACTTTAACTCGGATGGCTACGCGACCTCGTTTGATGCGCTTTTGAAAAGCATTTCGGGTGACACCCAGGACAGCGGGCGAAAAATCAACCTGATTGGCAAACGAGACGTCAGCCTAGAATATAAAATCGACATTTATGGCCGCACGGAAAGCGTTAGCAGCGTTTCCCTTGATGGCGACTATCACATCATTGATAGCAATGGCGACCGCTGGGGCCTTGATCGCCAGGCAGGCAACCTAAAGCGCTATACTGACTATCCTAACGGAGGAACCAGTGATGTTGGTGGCTTCCGCTCAGGCATCCGGCTCGATAGCATTGATGATAGCAACAACATCTCATTTACCATAGCACCCGACACGGCTTCCCCTCAGGCTTTCTCAGGCACGCTCCATCGCAGTGGCCTAGACATCATGGATTCTTGGTACTACGAGAACCTTTCAACAGAAACGGCGCGAGATGCCGCATCGAGTGACATCCACTCAGCCCGGACTGCAATTAAGTTGGAAATTGCCCGTTATGAAAGTGCTTTTTCGTTAGCCCAATTCTATGAAGAACGTGCAGATGGCGAAATGAGGGGGCATCGCGAAGACAAGAATGAAGCTCTGCTGGAGAAGGCGAGAGAAGTTGGTAAAGCCAGAGAAAAACTCCAGCGACAATTCCAAGCCGCACGAAGTGCTATGCAAATGTCGATGGACATGAAACAGGAATATGCCAACTTCCTGATGCCAACTGCTGGTTCTTGGGGCCGCAAGCTCGTCGATATCTTGAGCTAAGTATTTTTTCGCTTTAATAGATTTGGGCCGCCCATCAAAAGGCGGCCTTTTTTATGTCGATTAGAAATGATTGGGCTTCTTTGATTGTTTGCCGCGCGTAGTCAACGAACCGCTCCAGGAAGAATTGGAAGTAGGCCTCCCTTTTTTCCGCATCATCAATGCGGCTTCCACGGTAACAGCCAAATCGGGCGAGTGACAAAAGTGATCCTGAGACCAATTTTGAAACACCAAGAAATGCCTCTGCCTCCACCCCAAAAACCGTATCCAAACGGCGCTGGAGCCAAATGTAGTTTTTAGGCGGATCACTTGCAATGGAGACTTCAAGTACACCCAAGACTCTATTGCATGCTTCAATGTGGTGATCAAAATCTTCCTCTTTGAGGAACTCGTGCGGGTCGAAAAAAGAAAGTGCTTCTTCCGTACCCTTCAAAATATTAGGGAGCTCGTCGGCAAGTGATGACCAATTTAAAGCTCCCGAAACTTTCGGTTTAGCCCCTTCGATCTGGGCACCACGGCTACAGTTGGTCACCTCAAGGTTTTTGACACGGATGAGCTCGGTAATCGTGCGCCTGGAAAGATCATAAAAGGCCGATGTTGCTACCTTGCCACCAAAGTTTCCCGGCACCAGTCGGGTAAATTCCCCTTCCAGATAATCATGCCCCTCCCCCTCAACGAAGTTGTCGTATCCATCTTCGTAGTAAACAGCGTCTTTTGAGTGATGCAGCCCCCCTTCAGCCCGTCCGCAGTCGATGCCAAATAGTACGAATTTTCTAAAACCTAAACTTGAGAGCGCCGCAAGGGCTGCATTGGCGACAAGCGGCCCTGCATAGGTAACGGGACTATGCGCAGGAGCAAAAATTTCAGCGGGGCTCAAGGTCGAGCGGAAGTAAAACCAGCTCCTCTTGAACATTTCGGCAACCTCACGATTAACCGTTGCCGAGGCTATGAGAGAAATGGAACCGAAACCGTACTTCTCTTGGAAAGATTTCAAATTACGGACAAGAGGATAGGTGTTTTCATTTTCCAAATGGAAATCGGGCTCAATACCATTCTTAAGAAGTATGCCCAAACTGCTCCCGCAACTAACAAGGATTGCTCCTTCCCTTAACCGGGCAATGTTTTTCAGATCGGCATCAACAGAAGGGCCGGAACCGACAATCATAACGGGGGTATCTTGGGAAGGCTCATCGTTTCCTTCGATAAGATGAAAAGATCGATCCGCGAGGTTATCGACAACATTTCGCATCATGATTTTCTCATCGCCAAAATGGCTGGGACGAATAAGAAAATTCTTAATTCGCTCATTAAGCAACTTGCGGCACTCAATGACTTGCCAAGATGGGTAATGAACGAAAGCATGTGTCCCATCGATAAACCGCTCAGCTCTGGAGTGGATAACTAGGGCTTCCACCTCCAAAATAAACCGCTCTGGAGCCAGGCCAATCTTGAAGCTCAGGGCAATCCCTTTTTCTGCGGCCTGCTCAAACAATGCCCCCCAATCAAGAACATATAGAGAGTGCTTTAGAAATTCAGGAACCGGCTCAACAATCACCATTTGTTCAGCCGGGCAGCGCTCAATTAAAAGTGGGATGTGATAGCCTAACCCGACACCAAAAACAAAAGTGAACCCGACATTATCGACAGGGTAGCTCTCCAGCTCTTCCACTCCCAAATCATTGGCAAATGATTGGAGGTCTTCAGCGAGTTTATAGGTTAAAGGAGGCTGGCTATCGTCGAGCGGGTCCGGAGCCTTTAAACGATCAGGGTCTGCAAGATAGGTAGCAACTTGCTTTACTGACCACTCCGGAGCGGGTTCTGGATAAAGCTCAACATCGAGAAGTCTAATATTTTCTGCTCGACCATTTTTGTAGATCACATGACCCGTTTCCCCACTTTCAACGGGGAGTTTGCGCAAAACTTCTGGATGATGGCGAGCAAAGGCTCGCAGATTTTTAGAATAAAGTGTCTTGGCGGCTTGCTTAGTCTGGTCCGACACCGGCTACACCCTCAATAACATCACACCCATTGGCCATTTGGCTTAGGAGATCGCGTGAATCTCCAATCATCTGGATTACCTTTCCGCGGTAAGCCTCAATAAAAAATTTAATGAAGGCCCGTCGCTCATCAAAATCTTCGATCCTCGTTCCACAAAAGGCGCCAACTCTGATCATCGAAACAAAGGTTGATCGTATGATTGAAAGGACCCCTCGGCAAGGTTCCGTCAATTCATCACGCAAAGCGACCATGCGAACATGGAAGGCCCAAAGGCTTTCATCCTCCTCCAGCGCAGAGTCTATCGCTGCAATAAACTCCTCTTCAAAGCGATCGCAACTCGTCACCATTTCCTGTAAATCGAGAGGGCCCAAATACTCCCCCGCAGCATAGGTAGGAAGCGTGCGTGACAGATTTTCCTTTAGTCGCTCTTGAAACCCTTCGGGGCCGTCAAACTTTAGCGCAGCAGAAGCCTTAGGAATGGCCCCATCAATTTTGGCTCCGTCGCTACAATTGACAGGCTTAATGCCGGTGCGCTGACACAAAAGCGCAAAACTGGCGCGCGACATATCCAAATACCATGTCGTTAAAGCCTCACCCCCGAAATTTGCTGGAACCACGCGATTGAATTCATTTTCGAGAAGCTCAAAGCTTTCGCCTTCTAGGTAGTTGTCATAGTCATCTTCATAGTAGATGGCTTCACCGGCATGATGGCCATGCTCGGTTCGCCGACCGCAATCAACACCAAAGAAATAGAAATTGCTGAAACCCAAACTGATCATGCTTGCAAATGCAGAATTTGCCACCAATGGGTCAGCTCCCAACAAGGGAATATGCCCCTGATTTAAGCTTGCTGTCGCACTAAGGCCCATGCGGTAATAGAACCACCGCTTAGTGAAGAGTTTTGAAGCTTCAGGATTGACCGAGGTTGATGCGACATAGGTAATTGGCGATAGGTCGTACTGTTCTGCATATTTCCTCAAATTCTCAACCAGCGGCCAGGAATTTTCGTTCTCACCATGAAAATCTGGAACGATGCCATTTTTAAGCAAAATACCTAAACTGCTAGTTCCGCAGGAGAAAATCAGAGCTTTGTTTCTCCATTTCTTCACAACCTCTATGTCTTTGTCGAGCGAAGGCCCAGAACCAACGATAAAGACCGGAAAGTCTTGAGCTACTTTTCTGCTCCGTTCCAGGAAACTCAGAGGGAAACCATGCAGGTTTCCATAGGTATTCGCCATCATGAGCAATTCATCTTCATAGAAACCTGACGACAAATAGCTCACTGGAAGTTTTTCATTGAGAACTTTGCGTGCTTCTAGAAGTTCCCAGGACGGGTAGTGCACAAAGGCGTAGGACCCTTCAAGAAAGGTCTGCCCATCTTCCCAAATAAGACGCTCAATGACCCGCACAATGACATCTGGTTTGGTGCCAACAATAAACCGAATGTTGATTGAGAGTTCCTCTGCCGCTTGAAAAAGTTCTTCCCAATCAAGCGCGTCAAATGATGCCCCCAACAAAGCTGGCTGAGGCTCAATCAGCACAAGCATCTTTGCCGCGCTTTGCTCCATAAGTGGTTTAATGTGGTGCCCCAACCCAATTCCAAAAACGAAACAAAAACCCGAATCAACAACCGGGTAGGAGGCAATTTCCTTTTTGTATTCGTCTTTGATGTATCCTTTTATGTCTTCAAGGATATCCTTGGAAATTGGGGAAAGATTGCAGTGCGCAGGATCTGCAAACCCAATGCGGTCCGGGTTCTCAAAATAGGACTGGACTTGCTTTTCAGCGCTGACCTCTGCGGGCTCCTGATAAAGCCGCACCCCACCAACATCAACATCAATGGGCTTGCCATTTTCAAAAACCAGAGAAATACCACTGGAAGATTTCGCAGATTCGCCCAGAGCCCAAACATCGGGAAACCGGCTTGCAAATGCCTGTCGGTTTTTCTCAAACAGACTCAGTCCGTCGCCTTCATTGAGCATTTTGTCTACGCGGTTTGAACTGGCACAGCATTAGGCTGAACCGCAGGCGTTCTTCCAAAGAGCATTTAACGAAGATTCAATTTCCGCGCACCGAAGCTTAAAATCAAACAATGGAGAATTCATAACCTTCTCCCTTGCGGTTTCCCTCATCGCTTTACGCTCTTCAACTTTGGCACCCCACTGGCTTGCCAAGGCAACGTATTCCTTACGGTCGCTGGCAACAGAGTCTTCTGCCGCGCCCATTTGATGGAGGATATCCGCCGCACTTCGGGTTAAAGAATGTGAACCCATGGAGCAAACGACTGGAACACCTAAAAGGCTAGCGGAAACGATGTTCCTATTCTGATTGCCCGTTTTTGGTACGAGAAGAATATCAATTTGAGAATAGAACTCGGCCTGTGTTGCGCTTCTAATAATGTCAACGCGGTGTGAAACGCCAAAGTTTCCAAAGAGGTTGATAATCTTTGTCAAGTTGGTCGCATTCTCAAAATCATGGTCATTCAAGAGAAGCATTGAATCTGGATGCTTCAGAAGAATTTCGGCCCACCATTCAGCTGATTGCGGCGTCAATTCGCATAGCTCAGAATCGACCCCAAATGTCAGGCTTTGATCTTCGCGCTGAATAGTTACTTCAGTCCCAATTTCCGGCACATCAACCAGTTGAACACCGTGTTCCAGATAGACCGGATTCTCGACAGCTAACTCCTCGTCGTCGAGGATTTTACTAGTCATGCGGAAGTCCATATTAGCCAAACCACTGCCATAGGGCACACTTCCGAGCGAAACTTGCATTGGAGCCATACGCGCACCAAAAGCGATCAGCATTTCCGGATCACTAAAGCCAGCAACATCAATAAAGATATCAAGGCCTTCAGCAAAAGAAATCGCACCTAAAGTCGTGGGATCCATTTCTCGCACATCATGCCAGACATCAAATGCCTTCTGATAATGCACATTGCCTGCATCACTTAAGTTTCCATGGCCAAAGCCAACCGTCCGAAAGCGGTTGCTATCCCTATTGGCCAAAATCTTAGCCAAGACGCCCCCTTCAGCGCGGCGGGAAACTGTACCCAGCATGTATCCAACGGTCAAAACTGGTTTTTCAACAGCTTGAGACTCGCCAAATCCATCATCTTGAATACCAAACCGCTTGCCCCATTCCTTGCTTAGATCAGTTAATGTCTGAGCTGAAGCATCTGGGGACATAGCCAAATCAGTAATCGCAGATGCATGGACCGAGGCATTCTCGCTATCAAGCTCCATTGCCCAACGATGCACCGCTTTACTTTGCGCATACTCATTGGTCATTGCCAGCAAAGAGCCGAGCTTACTTGCAATCTCAGCATCTTCACCCAATCTGTGCATTGCGCCGCGCATAATATCAACGGCTTCTTGGTAGCGTCCCATAACAGTCAAACAGTTTGCCAGGCCAAGAAAAGACTTTTTGTCCGCTGGGTTAAACCGAATATTTTGGGAAAACCAATGCGCGGCCACATCCCATTTTTTTGATGAAACAGCAACGACAGCCCTATTAAGCAGTGGTTCATCTTCAATTTCGATAAAGGCACTCGATAGATTCGGGAATGATTTAGGGAGTAGATTTTTAAGCTCTGGAACGGATGGAACAGATGAAGCCAGCTTGGCATAAAATACTGATTTAGTCAGGTCGCCGACAAGCACATGAAGAACAGCGAGAAAGTCAGCATATTCACTAACATTGGAATCCGCTTCTAGTGCATTTAGCCCAAAGCCAACAGCTTCGGCTAGATCATCATCTAAAAACCGGCAGATCGCTTGAATATAGTTGGCCTCTGCGTAAACCGACGTTGCTTTTGGATCATCCTGTTGATCGAGGAAAGCGCTGCAAGCACCACTCACTTCTGACCAGTCACCCTTAGCAATACTCTGATTTACGACGGAAAGAAGCGCCTCCCGAGAGGCGGAAGCATCAAATGATAGTTCAGACATTGGACCCTCACGCGGTAATTTCGCCAGGAATGGACGTTGGGGGAGCTTCCGCTTCCTCAGTAGACTTTTCCTCCCCAGGAGGAATTGTCCTTAAACCCGCGGCGAGTTCACGATTAATGTTAATCAGCACATCCAATTTCGACTTCACTGGATTTGCGATCAGTTCCATTGAGTGCTTATCGATAAAATTGGCAAGAGACACACCATTGCCACGCACGTCGGCAGGAAGGGGGCAATTGGGGTCAAGCATTTCAGCCTGAAGAATCGTCCAAAGTTGCCAGTTAATCCTAACAGCGGCTAGGACATCGTCTATATCACCAGACTCTTTTGCAGCCTTGAGCCGCAAGGCAGCTTGGGTCAGACCCCAGGCCTCAATTTCCCTCGGATTCCCCGCCGCCGGAGGCGTCTCGTAGTTTTTCAGTAAGTTGTTCGTGGACATGCGCAAAAACCTTACTTTCGTGAGCAATAAGATCCTGAGCCTTCTTCAGGGCCTTATACAATTCCTTTTTTTCAACCAAGCGCCATAGCTCGTCGCCAATTGGTTTCGCGCTCGGGGCAGCCTTAACGTAATCTGTCAGAAAATCATTAAAGCGCCGTAAATTCTCTTTGGAATCAGCTGGGAATAAGTAGAGACACTGAAGGGCATAATAGGTTCTTGCCGCTGGCGTGGATGCATCTTCTGGAGAAAGCACATCGTTGTCTCGCAGAAGCGACGCATCATTTTTGAGCAGAAGGGAGACATTACTGGTGCCGGTATTCTCAATAACGGCCCCATTAATAATAATCTGTTGGCCCTTTTTAAGATGAATTTTAAGCGGCATAAAACGATTGTCCCAAAAAAAAGAATGACAGCCAGGGTAAGAATACCCTGGCTGTCACCCCAATAGAAAGTCCTACCTGAAGAGACCCAGGATAGACTGTTCGGCCTGACCTGCAAACGACAGAGCCTGGACACCCAGTTGCTGCCTAGTCTGCAGAGCAAGAAGGTTTGCACCTTCTTCGTTAAGATCGGCCACCTGCAGCTTGCCAGCACCAGTTTCCAGAGTACCAATGTACTCTTCGGTGAAGTCGGCACGAACCTGAAGGATAGCCACGTTGTTTGCCAGCGTTGCCGCTTTCGACTGAACGTTACTGATGGTTTCGTCAAGACGGGTCACAGCCAAATCGGCCATGGCGTTAAACGAAGCCAACTGAGAAGCGTCATCGAAGTTAAATGCGGAAAGCAAGGCACCGAAGCCAAGGGTACTCTCGACAATATCACCAGCGACAGAAGCCGTTGGGTTGCCGAGTGCGGTACCAGCTGAGTTCAAGAAGAAGGTCGACGCGTTAAAGTCAACACCATCAACATCCAACTTAGAATCTGACTTATCGGAGAAACGGACCGAAAGCTTAGAGGCGGTGGAGTTCAAGAGGTTAAGACCCTGGTAGGTGGCATCACCAACCAGCTTCTCAATCTGAACAGCCAACTCTTTAAGCTGCTTTGAGTATTCAGCGCGCTGCGTAGAATCACCACTACGCGAGCTGTCGACAATACCTTTCATCTGCTTGGCAAGATCTTCAAGCGCGTCAGCCGCTTTAAGGGCGGTGTCGAGAGTGCTGATACCTTGGTCCATTGCAGACTTACGAGAATTAAGCTCTTCGGCACGATCGTTCAGCGACTTTGCCTGGAAAAACTTCACAGCATCATCAGATGGCGTGGCAATTTCCAAACCAGTCGACAGACGGCCTTGCGTCCGGTCAATAAGACTCGTGGTATTTTGTAGAGAAAGCAGGTTTGAACGTACTGCTGAGGATAGGGCAACGTCAGCCATTAGAAATTCTCCCTTTCTAGGTGAGACTGTACAATATTCAGCGCTTTTCTAGCGCTTGGTGACTCTAGCATGTTGAAAGTGAAAAATCTATTAACCTTATTTCCAAAAGGCTATTGCTCAAAAAAGCGGCCCGTGCACCTAGGCGAAAAACACTCTTAAGGCACTGAATATTTGATCTTTTTCATCACCTTTTATTCCTGGCGACGATGGGAGACAAAGTGCACTTTTTTGAATCTTTTCTGCCATTTCCCCTCTAAGAATCGGGGCTCCCATATGAGCCGGGCTCATATGAAGTGGCTGCCAAAGCGGGCGCGTTTCGATGTTAGACCTTTCAAGCTCGGCTTTTAGCTCACGCCAGCTGGAAGCGCATTGAATAGTCGACAACCAGTTCACACCATCAACAGAAGGAGCTTCTGGCATAAACCTCAACCCCTCCACGGTTTCACAGAACTCTCGGTATTGGTTTGCTAAGCTGCGTCTTGCAGCAATAAAGTCATCGATGCGCTCCATCTGGGCACATCCAAGTGCTGCCTGAATATTGGTTAGACGGTAATTGAAACCAATTTGATCATGAACCGACTCAATAGATTCGCTCTTGGCTTGGGTTGTCAGGTGAGCAGCTGCTTTGGCCCAATCTCTTTTGGCCGTAACAAACATCCCACCGCCACCGCAGGTGACCAGTTTATTGCCATTGAAACTAAAGCAGCCAATATCGCCGACTGTTCCGAGAGGCTTCCCGTCATACTTGGCGCCAAGGCCCTCCGTCGCATCCTCGATTACCGGTATATCAAACCGGCGCGCAACTTCTATAAGCGGCCCCATATTGACAGCGCTTCCCAAAATATGGACCGGCATAATGGCGCCGATTTTTCGGCCTGTCGCTTTGTTGAAAAGGGCGCCACCTTTTTGCTCACAATCCTGGGTCAGAAAATCAATTGCCAGACCGACATCCATTTGCCAATCCCGTTCATCAGCATCAACAAAGACCGGGTGAGCGTTCACATATCGGATGGCATTGGCTGGAGCGATGAAACTCAATGTCGAGACAAGCACTTCATCATCGGGCTGAACACCGGCAACAAGAAGAGCCACATGCAGAGCCGCCGTTCCAGAGGCCGTCGCCACAGCGTGGGGAGCCCCCACATAGTCGGCGACACTTTTTTCAAACTTCTCAACGAAAGGTCCGGCAGTAGAAACCCAGTTGGTTGCCACACATTCAGCCAGATAAGCGGCCTCGTTGCCTGAGAGGTCTGGCACGCTAAGCGGAATATAGGGCTGAGACAAATCAGATGGCATAGACACCCTGCCGGAAACGGTCCTGGTTTTCTTTGATCCACGCGATGGTCTGCTTCAGTCCATCTTCAAGACTTGTTTCTGGTTCCCAGTCGAGCAGTTCCTTTGCAAGACTATTATCTGATAAAAGCCGCTCAACTTCACTGGCTGGAGGTCGAACCCGTTGGGACTCGGTTTCGCTGGAAAGCTCAAGGCCCATAAGATTCCCAATTAAATCGCGCAGGTCACCAATGCTGATTTCCCGGCCTGTCCCTAAGTTGACTGTTCGCCCTTCACACCCAACCGCCTCACCGGCT
>Ga0070727_10005309_pt1 | contig 10584 bp, 9 predicted proteins | sample tdAd472_FD_66722 | JGI IMG/M metagenome (GOLD analysis project Ga0070727, IMG submission 66722) | Marine sediment microbial communities from the Atlantic coast under amendment with organic carbon and nitrate - tdAd47.2 | ecosystem: Environmental > Aquatic > Marine > Coastal > Sediment | place... | reverse complement strand
CTTCGGGCAATTGGTTCAATTGATTGACAAAGGTGTCATAAAGTTCTTCCGGATGACCGCCGTTATGGCAATTACCGGCGCCAGCATTGAACATGGTATCGCCGCAAACCAAAGCCGGCTGGTCGGTTTTCGAAACCAAACAAACATGGCTCATGGTGTGGCCGGGAGTGTCAAGCGCTTCAAGCGTGACAGTTTTGCCAACCTGGATGATATCTCCGGCGTTCAGACCACGATCCATACCTTTGATCTTATTTTTGGCATTGGCATGGGCCAACAGTTTTGCGCCAGTCGCTTCGATTACCGGGCCGTTGCCGCCGGTGTGATCTCCATGTTCATGGGTATTCAGCACCTGGGTAATCTGCCATCCCTTCGCCTTTGCCAACCCAAGGCATTTCTCGTAGTCCAACGGATCAATCGCCATCGCCTCCCCTGTTTCCGGGCAAACAATCAAATAGTTGAAGTTGCGATATGCGTTACCGGTCCAAATTTGTTCGACAATCATGCTGTAAATATCCCTGGTAAAAGTTGCAAGCTCACCCTAGTCCCTTCCGCTTCAAAATGGCAAGCGGCAAGGAAACATAAGAGACTTGATGCGCGTGAAAAAACCTATACGTTAGAGACGGATGGTAGCATTTCCTACCAATTTGTATTTCAGCTGCGCGCCTGCGCACCCCCTCTCGTTTTGAGTTACTCCCACGCATCCCTTCGATGCTGGAATAGTTGTTAGAAAGGAAGACAACCAATGACAGCCCTTACCGATATGGTCGATTATGAAGTCACCGATGGCGTCGGTGTCATCACAGTCAACAATCCGCCGGTTAATGCTTTGAGCCAAGGTGTCCGACAAGGTTTGAAGGAAGGCATCGAAAAAGCCCTGGGCGATGATGCGGTGCAAGCAGCACTGATCATCTGCGAAGGCCGCACCTATATCGCTGGCGCCGATATCACGGAATTTGGCAAACCACCACAGGAGCCCGGTCTGCATGGCGTTCTCGGCACCATGGAAGCGGCCGGGAAACCTGTTGTCTCCGCAATCCATGGCACCGCCCTTGGCGGCGGCTTGGAAACAGCACTTTCGTGCCATTATCGCGTCGCCGACGGAAAAGCCCGTTTTGGTCTGCCGGAAGTGAAATTGGGACTGTTGCCGGGCGCCGGCGGCACCCAGCGCCTGCCGCGCATTATGGGCGTCGAAAAAGCCCTCGACATGGTCACGACCGGCAATATGGTCGGTGCCAAAGAAGCTCTCGCCAACGGCTTGATCGACGAAATCGTGGACGATTTGAAAGCCGGCGGAATTGCTTTTGCCAAAAAGATCGCCGCCGGCAATAAAGAGTTGGTAAAAGTCCGGGACATGAACGAAAAACTGGAATCGGCACGTGCCAATCCCAGCCTATTTGATGACTACCGCAAGAAAAACGCCAAGCGTATGCGCGGTTTCGAGGCACCCGAAGCGAACATCAAATGCATCGAAGCGGCCGTGAATATGACGTTCGACGACGGTATGAAATTCGAACGAGATGAATTTATGAAGCTGATGACAGGCAACCAGTCAGCTGCACAGCGGTATTTCTTCTTCGCCGAGCGAGAGGCCGCGAAAATTCCCGACATTGGCAAAGACGTCGCCGAAATTCCCGTCAACAAAGTTGCGGTCATCGGCGGTGGCACAATGGGCGGCGGTATTTCCATGAATTTCGCCAATGCCGGGATTCCGGTAACCATGGTGGAAGTGTCCGACGAAGCATTGGAACGCGGCATTGGTATTATTCGCCGGAACTACGAAAACACCGCCAAAAAAGGCCGCATGACCCAAGAGCAAGTCGAACAGCGGATGTCTATCATTTCGGGTGCGACGAGCAAGGAAACGATCGGCGATTGTGACATGGTGATCGAAGCCGTATTCGAAAACATGGATTTGAAAAAGGCCATTTTCGCGGAACTGGACGGCATCATGAAACCAGGCGCGATCCTGGCGTCGAACACTTCGGCATTGGATGTGAATGAAATCGCCAGCGCCACCAAGCGCCCGGAAGCGGTTATCGGCACTCACTTCTTCAGCCCGGCCAACGTGATGAAACTGGTGGAAGTTGTCCGTGGTGACGCAACCAGCAAGGAAGTTGTGAAGACCTGTATGTCGTTATCGAAGAAAATCGGTAAAGTCGCGGTGCAATGCGGCGTTTGCCATGGTTTCATTGGTAATCGCATGCTCTATGGCCGAGGCGTTCAAGCCAACAAAATGATCCTCGAGGGTGCGCCTCCGCAAGACGTCGATAAAGTCATCTTCGATTTTGGCTTTCCTATGGGACCATTTGCTATGAGCGATTTGGCCGGCCTTGATATCGGTTGGAACAAAGACACCACATCCTCCTCGACAGTGCGTGAAATCCTCTGCGAAATGGATCGGCGCGGTCAAAAAACGAGTGCCGGTTTCTACGACTATAAACCGGGCGACCGCACACCGGTGCCGAACGCGGAAGTACAAGCCATTATCACAAAGTTCGCGGAAGACCGCCAAATCACCCAGCGCGACGTGAGCGATCAGGAAATCCTGGAACGCTGTCTCTTCCCGATGGTCAACGAAGGGGCCAAAATCCTGGAGGAAGGCATTGCCAACCGGGCCAGTGATATCGACGTTGTATGGATCTATGGGTATGGCTGGCCGATCTTCACAGGCGGCCCAATGTTCTGGGCGGATAGTTATGGCCTCGACAAGCTGTTGGCAAAGATGAAGGAATATCAAGCTCAGCATGGCGATGAATTCAAACCTGCGAAGCTGATCGAAGATCTTGTCGCGGAAGGTAAGAGCTTCAAGGACTTTGCCGCTTAACATAAAAAGCGATATTGTGCGTTTGAAAGCCGGACGTTCTTATTGGATCGTCCGGTTTTCTTTTGCCAGCTTAGGGTCGCGCGGGTTAAATTGTGGCATCCATTCTCTAGCAGCAGATCGCACCCATGACCTTTCGAAAACTCCTGACTACGCCCGGCGTCAAAGTCGGCACGATGATCACTGAATTCGCCACCCCCGGTATCGGCTATATCCTCAAAGAAGCAACGCTCGACTATGCTTTTCTGGATATGGAGCATTCCGGTTTTGGCATCGACACCCTGAAATCAACGCTTCGCTATTTTGAAGCCGCCGGTTTGCCCGTGATTGTTCGACCTCCGTCCAAATCACAGCACCATATTTCGCGTGCCCTCGACGCCGGAGCCGAAGCTTTGTTATTGCCTATGGTAGGCTCCTGTGCGGAAGCAGCCGAATTGGCGGCGCGTATGAAATACCCACCACTTGGCAAGCGCGGCGTCGGTCTCGGCATGGCCCACGACAAGTATTCCGGCGGCGGCCCGAAGGCGAAATTAAAGGCCCTCAACAGACGAAATGTCTTCATAGCCCTTATCGAAACTGTTGATGGCCTGCAGAATGTCGAAGCTATCGCAAAGACCAAAGGGGTAGATGGCTTGTGGATTGGCCATTTTGATCTTTCGACTAGCATGGGCATTGCCGGCGAATTCACCAACAGAGGTTTTACAGCGGCGCTTAAGAGAATTGGCCAGGCCGCTTCTGACAATAACATACCGGTTGGCCAACTCGTCCCAACTGTCGCCGAAGCAACCAAACGGTATCGCCAAGGCGCGGAAATCATCTGTTATTCCGGCGATGCCGGGTTGCTGCAAACCGCCGCCCGCGAGGGTGCCGCGCAAATTCGCGCAAAATGCAAATAAGGAAAACTCATGAAAAAGTTCCGTGTTGGGATTAGTCCCACCCTCACCAATTCCGATGGTAGCCAACCCTTCCCCAGTTATGATTTGAGCGCGCTCGCCGCCGATCCTGCGTTTGAGATCGAAACATTCAAGGCTTCGACACCGTTGGCCGCCAGCGATATCGAAAACTATGACGCTCTAGTTCTATTAGGGGAAATCATGGCAGCTGACAGTTTTGCTGGCAATGGCCGCCTCGCTGTGATCGGGCGGATGGGTGTGGGATATGACACTGTCGATGTGCCTTCCTGCACCAGAAATAATGTCGCTTTGACGATCACGCCGGAATCCGCCCGCCGACCGATGGCGCAGGCGGCATTGACCTTGATCCTGGCGCTGGCCGGGAAACTGATGGTTAAAGACCAGATGACCCGGCGCGGGCCAGACGGCTGGGCCGAACGCACTAACCATCACGGCCTTGGCCTCTATGGTCGAACGCTCGGAGTAATCGGGGTCGGCAATATAGGTAAGGAATTCCTTAAGGTTGTGAAACCGTTTGACATGCGCATAGTCGGCTACGATCCGCTGCATTCGGCAACTGAAGCTGCGGCACTCGGGTATGAACTAATGAGTACCGAAGATGTGTTCCGTGAAGCCGACTTCCTCAGCCTGCATTGCCCGTTGAACGAAAACACCCGGCATTTAGTCAATGTTGAACGCTTGAATTTGATGAAACCGGAAGCCTATGTGATCAACACGGCGCGAGGACCGGTGGTCGATCAGAACGCTTTGACCGAAGCTCTTCTGGCCAACAAAATAGCCGGCGCCGGTTTGGATGTATTCGATGTCGAGCCGTCGCCTGCTGACGAGCGGTTAAACGCTATGGACAATGTTATCCTCACGCCCCATGCCATGGGCTGGACCGATCAAATGTTCCACGAAATGGCGGTTGCCAATATGGCGGCGTTCCGTGCTGTTGCCGACGGTCAAAATCCGAGCCATGTCGTGAATGCCGAAGTTTTGGATAAAGTCGATTTCAAGGCCAAACTTGGAGGTTTCAATGACTGAACAACCTTACGAATTTATCGAAATTGACCAGCCATGCGCGCACGTAAAACGGATAACATTAAATCGCCCCGACAAACGCAATGCATTGTCCAACCGCCTTCGCAGCGAACTTTACGATGCGATTGAACGCGGCGACCGGGATGATGATATTCGGGTCATGATAATCCGTGGCGCCGGTGTCTGTTTTTCCGCCGGTTATGATCTCGGCGCCAACAATAACGAAGACCGCCCTTGGCATACCGGTAAGGGCGCCGGCGAATGGGCGCGTCACGTGTTGGACGGCCATTTTCGGGTATGGGATTTATCGACGCCGCTGATTGCCCAAGTCCACGGCTATTGTCTGGCTGGCGGTACTGAACTCGCGACCTCCTGCGACCTCGTCTATGTCGCGGAAGACGCAATCATTGGTTATCCGGTTGTCCGTTCCATGAGCACGCCGGACATGCTTTATCATCCCTGGTTGATGGGCATGCGGGCGGCGATGGAGGCGATGCTGACCGGCGACAGCATTGATGGCGCGGAAGCAGTCCGCCTTGGTTGGGCTAATCGCGCGTTGCCGGCGGACGAATTGGAGACCCATGTGTTGGAACGGGCGGAACGGGTGGCGCAGGTGCCGCCGGAATTGACCGCTGTTTCGAAACGGGCCGTTCATCGGGGCATGGAAGTGCTCGGCATACGCGAGGCGATGCGCGCGTGTACGGATATTCACGCCCTCGGAATGTTAACAGAATCTTCACTTGCTCATCGCAAAGAACTACGCAAGGACGTCACTGCAACTTTGAGCGAACGAGACAAGTCCTTTGGCGACTATCGGGAAAGCGGCGGTGAATAAAGGCTGGTCCTTGAAATTCGGGATAGTGTTTACGAGCTCTTGAAAATCTAGTCTTTCATACCTAGTTCAAGAGTGTATGTTCTCTATTTTTTTCTAGTGTTTGAATGAGGAAATTCTGGTGGACGCCTATGTCATAAATACCTTTTCTTTGCCGGAAAAATGTGAGGCGCGGGTCGGATCGACCGTCATCGCGCGCTCTACCAACGCAAATCTTATGCAGGAAACGATTGTCGGCGGTGCAATCTATTTTCCGAAACAAGATATCCGCCAGGACCTTCTGATTCCCAGTACGACAAAGACCTTTTGCCCCTTTAAGGGGACAACTAGTTACTGGTCGATCGCACTACCTGACGGCACTGTGATCGAGGATGCGGGCTGGAGCTATGAACGCCCCCTGACCGAAGCAAAAGACGTCGGTGGCTTTATTGCTTTTGATCCCGGCAAAGTAGACGTCAGCACCGATAACGATATCGATGAACCAAATGATGACCGGCGGGATGAAGATAGTTTCACCAATTGGCTGTTGAGTGCGGCGTGGGAAAGTCCGACGCCGGAGAACTTGATTGAGGCTTTATGCGCGCAGCTCGCTTCTGACGGCATGCCGATCCGCCGCATGAATGTCGCGCTTTGGAGTTTGCACCCGGAATCCGTCGGTCGGAGTTATACTTGGTGGCGCGAAGAAGACGAACTCAGAGTTTTTGACTTGCCGAAAGGTGCTCTAGATCACGACGGCCTCAAGAATAGCCCGACCCTTTATGTCACGAATGGCCGCGGTGGCGTGCGTCAGCGGCTGGATGATCCGGATCCGGAATTCGATTTCCCCATCATGCAGGACTTGCGCGACAAGGGTTGTACGGACTATGTCGCCATGCCGTTGGTTTTTTCCGACGGCTCATTCCATGTCATGACATTGACCAGCGATGCGCTGGAAGGTTTCAGTACTGCCGGTCTCGGACGATTGTTCCTGAATTCAGGGATGATTGCCCGAATTTTGGAAGTCCATGTTCAACGAGAAACGACGGCCACCCTTTTACGAACTTATCTCGGACCCCGCTCCGCTTCGCGCGTATTGGCAGGCGAAAGCCATCGTGGAGACGGTGACACTATCGAAGCGGCAATTCTTTACAGCGACCTAAGGGGATCAACCCAGATGGCGGAGCAAATGTCGGCGGACGAATATCTGACCACGCTTAATCGTTTCTTCGATATTGTTGTTGCCGGGATTGAGAAAGAAGGCGGCGAAGTACTGAAGTTTATCGGTGACGCGGTCTTGGCGATTTTCCCTAAAGAGCATGACGCTTCGATGGTAAGCACCCGCGCGGCGGCGGCCTCACGGAACATTCTTGAGGGGGTCAAGAACATAGAAACCGCCACGGGCGATGAGATGAGCTGTGTGGTGGCCTTGCATTATGGCGAGGTAAATTACGGTAATGTCGGCGCGCAGGCGCGGCTCGACTATACCGCTGCCGGGAAAGCGGTGAACGAAGTCGCGCGCTTACACGAACTTTGCAAGCTTGAAGAGCAGGATTGCCTGTTATCCGACACGATCGTCGCCCAGCTGGAAGGCGAACATCACCCCGTCGGCGAACATCGCTTGCGGGGTACCGGACGTTTACGGACGATCTACGCCCTCGCCGCGTGATTATATTCGCGTACCTGTTGCCCCTATAATGAAACAATGCCACCCTTATTGCTAAATTCTATTTATTGGTGAGAGGCAACAGATGGTTAGTTGGCAAATTGGCGATGTAAAAATCACCCGCGTCGTGGAGATGGTGTCTGAAAAAGGTAATCGGTTTATTCTGCCAATGGCAACGGCGGAAGCGCTGGAGCCCTATCCCTGGCTAAAACCTCATTTCGTCAATGAGGAGGGCAAACTGATCATGAGTATCCATGCCCTCATCGTCGAGACACCGGACCGCACTATCATGGTCGATACCTGTCTGGGTAACGACAAGAAGCGGGACATGCCACTCTGGAACATGCGTTCCGGACCGTTTCTGGAAGACATTTCCAACGCCGGTTATCCACGGGAAAAGATAGACGCTGTGATGTGCACCCATCTTCACGTTGACCATGTGGGCTGGAACACCATGTTGGTCGACGGGAAATGGGTACCTACCTTTCCGAACGCCCGATACCTAATGGCGGATAAAGAGTTTAACTATTGGCGCGATAGCCGCGACGATCCAAGTTATAACGATATCTTCGATGACAGCGTGCAACCTATTTTCGATGCCGGCCTAGTTGACCTAGTCGATACGGAAGCGCAGATTTGTCCGGAAATCAAGCTCGAACCAACCTTTGGCCACACCCCTGGGCATGTCAGCCTGCATATTACTTCGAACGGCGAAGAAGCGATCATCACGGGCGATTTCATGCATCATCCCTGCCAGATTGCCCGTCCCGACTGGTGTGCTGTGGTCGATTACGACCAAACTGAATCCCATAAGACCCGGTTGGATTTCTTCAGCAAATATTCCGATCGGCCAGTTCTGATCATCGGCACGCATTTTTCCGGTCCTAGCGCCGGACATCTAATTAAAGACGGCGACAATTACCGTTTAAAAGTCTAACTGCCTGCCTTGCTTGATCTCAACAAGCCCGTCGCATCGAAATCAAACTAGATAACGTCGGTGATATGGGGCAGGTCTTCGTCAAGAATTGTCGCATGAAGAGCGAAAGAGATTTCGCCCTCATCTTCGTCTTTATAGAGAGCCGCGAAAAATTCATCGCCGATCATCATCTCCACCGGGGCATCGGGAGAATTGGCAGGCACCAGTTTGATCAGGTTATTCGACAGAATTTTCCGCAAATAATGTTGGACACGGGCGATTTCATTTTGGTTCATTTTACTCTTCTCTCTACTCTCGAAGCGCGATTGGATATAACTCTGTTTGCGCTGAACTTCCTATATTATCATAGCGAAAACGGCAAGTAGAGGAATCGGATATTCGTCATGAGGACAAATAAGAAATGCCCCTAAATCAACAATGTGCAGCGCTCATTAAAGCGGTCGAGCAAGCCGGCAACGCTTTTGAAGCCGATGATATCGAAGGCGCTCGCGCCGCCTATCGAGGCACCACCGATTTATATGTAAAATCCTTCCCGGATATGGCTCGAGTGCGTAATCGCGTGATGCCGGCGCTGGATGGAGGCAATATCCCGGTCCGGATTTACAATCCTAGAATTGCCGTAAAACCGCCTAAGTACTTACCAGTGTTAGTGTTTTTCCATGGCGGTGGGTTTGCTCTAGGCGACCTTGATACCCATGACAGCGTTTGCCGCGAGTTGGCCCATCGCGCGTCTTGTGTGGTCGTTGCAGTTGATTATCGCCTGGCACCGGAATACCCGTTCCCGACTCCGGTCGACGATTGCCTCGCCGCCCTGACCTGGGTAAGTGAAAATGCAGAAGCCATCGGGTGCGACCATAATCGCATTGCCATCGGCGGCGACAGTGCGGGAGGCAATCTGGCCGCCGTGGTGGCGCGAAGACACCGTGACCGCAACGGCTATCAATTAGCCCTACAACTTCTAATTTATCCCACCACGGATTTTGTCCCGGAAAATAACTCCATTGATGAAAATGCCGAAGGTTTCATTTTAACCAAGGCCGCAATTGAGCATTTCCGAAGTCTTTATCTCGAACAGGAAAGCGACTGGACATCACCCTACGCCTCGCCCCTTCGGGCGGAGGAGTTTGCGAATTTACCACCCGCCTTTGTAATCACAGCTGAATTCGACCCGCTGCGGGACGAAGGCCGCGATTATGCTGAAAAACTAAAGGCCGCCCAGGTGCCCGTTCAATATCAATGTTACAACGGGATGATCCACGGCTTCATACGAATGGGCGGGATTGTCGACGATGTGACCATTGCGCTGGATGATGCTGCCATGGCTCTACGAAAAGCGTTTGCTAGTTAGGGGTTATCCGTGAGTTCTGCGAATAGAGAATTGAAAGCCGCGCCATTTTACCAGGAACATTTGCCAACCAAAGTCATTCATCACGGTGACGGGCGCATGAAGATGGAAATCGATTTCACCGATTTGCATCTAAATGCCGCTGGGGTGGTCCATGGCGGAGTGCTCGCGGCCTTGCTGGACGTTGCGTCCGCCGGCGGCGGGTCGGCGACTATTGAAGACGCCGAACGCGCCTATGGTGTAACCGTATCACTAACAATAAATTTCGTCCGCGGCGCAGTGGCCGGGCCGGCACAAATCGAAGGTGTGGTCATTGGCGGAGGTCGCAAAACAAAATTTGTCGAAGGCAAAATACACGACAGCAGCGGCAATTTAGTAGCGACCAGCACGTCAACGGTCAAAGTTATCGATCTTGGCAAATCTTGAGCCTTGCCCGAAGCTCATTCCTGTGGCCCTATTCAGAGCATGAGAATCGCAACCTGGAACGTAAATTCGATAAAGGCACGTCTGCCGCGAGTTCTGGAATGGCTGAAAGATGCCAATCCCGATGTCGTTCTGCTGCAAGAACTAAAAGTAGTAGACGAAAATTTCCCCCGAATGGAGATCGAGGAACTCGGCTACAATGTCGAGAGCCACGGTCAGAAAACCTATAATGGGGTTGCTATCCTGTCGAAACGGCCGATTGAAGATGTCGCACGTGGCCTTCCCGGCGACGACGATGATGAGCAGGCCCGCTACATCGAAGCCACGATTGGGACGGCACGGGTCGCTTCGATCTACTTGCCGAATGGCAATCCTATCGACACGGACAAATTCCCATATAAATTGGCCTGGATGGACCGGTTGATCGCACACACTAAATCCTTGTTGGCAACGGAAGAATGCTTCGTTCTCGGCGGCGACTATAATGTTTGCCCGCAGGATATTGACTGTTATGCGCCAGAGCGGTTCACCAATGACGCGTTATGCCAACCCGAAAGCCGGTCGAAGTTTCGGGAAATGGTTTATCTGGGACTAACCGATGCCTATCGTGTCCAGCATCCGAATGTGGTGGCTTATAGTTATTGGGA
>Ga0070727_10005308_pt1 | contig 10584 bp, 9 predicted proteins | sample tdAd472_FD_66722 | JGI IMG/M metagenome (GOLD analysis project Ga0070727, IMG submission 66722) | Marine sediment microbial communities from the Atlantic coast under amendment with organic carbon and nitrate - tdAd47.2 | ecosystem: Environmental > Aquatic > Marine > Coastal > Sediment | place... | reverse complement strand
TCACCAGCGCGCCGGTTTTGGCGGCTTCAGCAGCTTTGGCCGTAGCTATCAAAAAGGCCGGACGGTCGCCAATCACATGGTCGGATGGCAAAAGCATCATCAGGGTCTCAGGCCCAGAGGCTGCCGAAAGTCTCAAGGCTGCGACCGCAGCCGCTGGGGCCGTATTTCGCCCAGCTGGTTCTAACAGAATGCCTTGATGACCCATGCCCATAGCGCGCAGTTGCTCGGCTACAATAAAGCGGTGAGCATCGTTGCAGATTACCATTGGGTGAGCAAACTCAGGGCCTGACACACGCTTTGCCGTTTCCTGAAGCATACTGTCATCGCTGACCAACGGCAGAAGCTGTTTGGGAAACAATGAGCGCGAGAGTGGCCAGAGGCGCGTTCCCGATCCGCCTGAAAGAATGACCGGAACAATTGCCATTAGGCGGCACCCCGAACGTTTTCGCGGTTTTCCAAATACCATTGGTAGGTCGCTTTGAGCCCCTCTTTGAGGCCTACTTTTGGCTGCCAACCCAGAGCATTGAGGCGCGTCGTATCAACCAGTTTGCGCGGCGTTCCATCGGGCTTGCTAGCATCAAACACCAAGTCTCCCTCAAAACCCACGGCCTCAGCAACGGTTTCAGCCAGCTCCCGAATGGTCAACTCTTGGCCTGTGCCAACATTGATTTGCAGGGCTTCTGAGTAGTGTTGCACCAAGTGGACCAGGGCATCAGCTAAGTCATCCACGTGAAGAAATTCGCGTTTCGGATTGCCACTGCCCCAGACTTCCATGGTTGGAGCTTCGGATTCCCGTGCATCTTCGGCTTTGCGCATAAGGGCTGGGATGACATGGCTACCTGTCAGGTCGAAATTATCGCCAGGACCGTAAAGATTGGTCGGCTGGGCCGAAATAAAATCGCAGCCATATTGCTTGCGGTAGGCTTGGCAAAGCTTGATGCCAGCAATTTTAGCAATGGCATACCACTCGTTGGTCGGTTCCAGTTCGCCCGTCAGCAAGGCCTCCTCGGCCATAGGTTGGGCGGCCATTTTGGGATAAATACAGGAAGAGCCCAAGAAGATCAGTTTCTCAACATCCGCCTTGTAAGCCCCATGGATGATGTTGGTTTCAATTACTAGATTATCGCGGATGAACTCAGCAGGCCGGGTGTCATTGGCAACGATCCCGCCGACAGTAGCTGCTGCAACGAAGACCACATCGGGCTTGTTGGCTGCGAGCCATGCTTCGGTTTGAGCCTGATTGCAAAGGTCTAACTCAGCACGAGTGGTCGACAAAATAGTACAGGACTCACCTTCTAAGCGCCGCACGACGGCAGCACCGACCATGCCCCGGTGACCGGCCACCCAGACTTTCTTGCCCTTAAGGCTGAAAGGAGTGTCGAGCAGCCCTTCGGTCACTTAACCCTTCTCCTGTTCCATCTCTTCTAGATCGCAGCGGACCATCTCTCGGGCCAGCTCTTCAAACGTGATTTTAGGCTTCCAACCCAATTCCCGTTCGGCCTTGCTGGCATCGCCCTTGAGTTTGTAGAGCTCGGTGGGACGGAAATAGCGCTCGTCCACCTCAACCAACACATCGCCGTTGTCGGCATCATAGCCCTGTTCGCTTAAGCCTTCGCCGCGCCATTTGATGGTCCGGCCGATCTCTTTGAAGGAAAACTCGACAAACTCACGAACCGAATGGCTCTCGCCGGTTGCTAAGACGTACTCGCCCGGTTTGTCGTGCTGCAAGATGGCCCACATGCCTTCCACATAGTCCTTAGCATGGCCCCAGTCGCGCTCTGCATCTAGGTTGCCGAGGTAGAGCTTGTCTTCCAGGCCTAGCTTAATGCCAGCCACAGCACGGGTGATCTTGCGGGTCACAAAAGTTTCACCACGGATTGGGCTTTCGTGGTTGAACAAGATGCCGTTTGAAGCATGAATGTTGTAAGCATTGCGGTAGTTGACCGTTATCCAATAGGCATAAAGTTTAGCCGCCGCATAAGGGCTCACCGGACGAAGCGGTGTGTCTTCGTTTTGCGGTGAATGGTCAGCGTTGCCAAACAGCTCTGAAGTGGAAGCCTGATAGAATTTGACCTTTTCTTCCATCTTCAAAATACGGATCGCCTCAAGCAAACGAAGCGTTCCAAGCGCATCGGCGTTGGCCGTGTACTCTGCCGTATCGAAGCTCACTTGAACGTGGCTCTGGGCAGCCAAGTTATAAATCTCGGTTGGCTGGGTGGTCTGGACCAAGCGGATAAGGTTCGTCGCATCGGTCATGTCGCCATAGTGCATATGGAACTGAACATTCTCCAGGTGAGGATCCTTGTAGAGATGATCTACTCGCCCTGTATTAAACGACGACGAGCGCCGTTTGATGCCGTGAACTTCATAGCCTTTGCGCAGTAAAAATTCTGCTAAATAGGCGCCATCCTGACCCGTCACCCCGGTGATCAGCGCTACATTCTTGGACATATGTCCCCCGTCTCTCTTTAAACGCCCCAATAAGGGCCTGTTCATCCGTGGCGGCAAATTAGCACATTCGTCGCAAGAAGAAAGGCAAGATACGCCTTAAAAAAGGTCCTTCATGTCAATGTCGCCTCGGACAAGGTAAAGGAAGATGCCAAAATACTCATATGAAGCCTGGCGAAAAATGGACAACCCTTTGAAACTTGGAACGAAATCAGCAATTCCAGCGATATCTAAACGCCCTCTCCCACTTGAAATAGCGAGGACCTGAACGCCCTGATTTTTTAGAGCTGCAGACATACGTAAAACATGTGTTGGTGAGGTTGCTAAATAAACGATTCGGCTTTCTTTGGGCAAAACCGCTTTTAATGCAATGGCAGATTCGATTGAATTTCGTCCCTCAGCAACCACGGTTACTCGATGAGAATCTTGCGGAAAATACGTGGCTAGTATCTTTGCTTCAGGCGGTGAGTTTTCATTTGGGTTTCCGCCGACTAAGAACAGGGGGCCTCCAAGTTTTCGAGCATCTTGATAGCGCATAATTGATTTTTTTCCGGGCCACCAACGCCCTGCTGAATCCTGAAAAACCCCAGCCGTCGGCACAATGATCGGCAGATCGGAATTAGCACTATTCTCATATGCTTCGCCAGAGGCATGAAGAGGATAAGAAGCAAGTTTTCCAATGACCGGCGCGCTTGTAACAAGAAGAAGGACAGCACTAAGCGATAAAAGTTGCCGCTTTGCTTTTTGTCCTGGCCATACGATCCCAAGCAGCATGATTAGGATAAATGGAGTGGGCGGCAATAATAGGGTGAGCACCAACTCCTTCATGCAATCGCATCCCGATACAGAGCGGCAATTTGATCGGCAATAACTAGGTCTGAATGCCGCTCCATCACTCTCTTACGGGCTCCTTTGGCAAGCTTAGCACGAAGAGCGCTATCCTTGTCGAGCCGCTCAATTGCGTCTGCGAGAGCACTTGCATCCATGAGCGGAACCAAGAGGCCATTTTCTTCGTCGGTCACGAGCTCTCGGCACCCCGGAACATCGGTCGCAATCAAAGCACGTTCACTAGCCCCGCCTTCTAAAAGGCTCTTCGGCATTCCCTCCCGATACGACGGCAAAATGGCAATATTGGATTGCTGCAAAAGCTCCGCGATATCTTCGCGCCGACCGAGCCATTTCACTAATCCTTCGGCCTCCCAATCGCGCAGAGTTTGCTCGGGAATTGATCTTGGATTTGCCGGATCAGGCTCTCCAACCAATTGAACCGCTATTTCAACGCTCCTCTTTTTAAGGATGCGAACAGCCTCAACCAATTCGCCAATACCTTTGTCCCAAAGCATTCGCCCAACCAGGGTCGCCACTAGAGGGCCTTTCGGCTCAGGGGTTGGGTGGAACTTTTCCGTATCAACGCCACTTCCCCGAATAATGTAAATATTGGCTGGGTCACCAAGCCTCAAGCGCTCCGCTGTGTTCCTGTCATCTTCATTCTGAACAACAAGGGCCCTGCCTTCTTGACGAAACAAAAACCGGAAAAGCACAATAAAGATCGGCCTTAGCAGACGGGCTAGCGGACTGTTTGAAATGAATACATAGCCCATTCCGGCAAAGGCGTTGATGACGGCTGGCACCTTGGCAAGCCAAGCAGCGATTGAGCCGTAAAGGATTGGCTTCATGGCAACATGATGGACTAGGTCGGGCCGCTCATGCCTGTAGAGTTCGGCAATGGACAATACGGTCCCAAACTCAACAAATGGGTTTTTGCCTTTTCGATCCATCGACAGAGGAAGCACCCTAAAGCCTTCTTTTTCGATAGCCTCGCGGCCCTTCCCGATACGGGTGGCAACAACAACCTCTAGACCCATATCACGGGCAGCCCTGGCCATGGGGAGCCGATGGGACAGAAAGTACCAGTCCTCGGTAACAAGATAGAGAATTTTCTTACGTTGCGGCACGTCTTGGCGTCCCCCGCCCAACGAATTAAATCAGAGCCTCCAAAGGCTAACGCCCTGCGGCACTTTCGTCCGGTCTAAACAGTTCTGCACATCCGTCACAACACCCTTACCACTTTTTAGCAAGCTGGTAATGAGCGCCCAACTCTGGTCAAGGTAGTCACGGTGTGAAACGGCGAGAACAACGGCATCAGCTTTTGCCAGATCATTCATCTTTGTCAGAGCAACACCATATTCTTCTTCTACAAGCTCTGGGTCGGCCAGAGGGTCGTGAACTTGTGGCGTAATCCCATACTTCTCTAGTTCTGCAATGATATCGACGACTTTAGTATTTCTAAAATCAGGAACATTCTCTTTAAAAGTAATCCCTAAAACTGTGACGACGGGTTTATCGCCACGACCATCTTTTAAAAGGTTTTTTATCGTCTCTTCAGCAACAAATTTTCCCATGCCATCGTTAATCCGGCGCCCTGCCAGGATAACCTGAGGGTGATAGCCATGGGCTTCGGCTTTATGGGTCAAATAATAAGGGTCAACCCCGATACAGTGTCCGCCAACCAGTCCCGGCGTGAATGGCAGGAAGTTCCACTTGGTTCCCGCTGCGGCTAAAACATCCGACGTATCAATATCCATCCGATCGAAGATAACAGCGAGCTCATTCATAAGGGCGATATTAAGATCACGCTGGGTGTTCTCAATCACCTTGGCCGCCTCAGCGGCCTTAATGCTTGGCGCTTCATGAACTCCTGCCGTCACAACGCTGCTGTAAACATCGGAAACCGTTTTCAGTGTTGCTGAGTCCTGACCAGAAACGACCTTTTTAATGGTTTCAAAGCGGTGCTCTTTGTCGCCTGGGTTAATCCGCTCAGGAGAATAGCCGACCGTAAAATCCGTGCCACATGTAAGCCCCGACTGAGCTTCAAGAACGGGCACGCACTCTTCTTCGGTTGCGCCAGGATAAACGGTTGATTCATAGACAACAATGTCGCCTTTTTTGATGCGTTTTCCCAACGTGCGGCTTGCAGCAATTAATGGCCCAAGGTCAGGACGTTTCGCTTCATTGATCGGGGTTGGCACCGTAACAATGTGGAAATCGGCCTTTGTCAGTTCACTATCGTCGGTCGTTATTAATAGGGAGCTTGCACTTAGCTCTGAAGGATTGACTTCTCCCGTCGAATCCTCACCCCGTTTCAGCTCGTCGATACGCTTCTGATTAATATCGAAAGCGACTGTTTCCACCCCTTGTCGAGCAAATGAAACGGCAACAGGAAGCCCCACATAGCCGAGCCCAATAACAGAAATTTTACGCCCGTGGCCCATACTCAAACCCCGTAGAAATCTTTATACCATTCAACGAACCGAGCGACGCCTTCTTCGACGGTCGTCGAAGGGCTGTAATCAACCTTTGCCTTAAGATCGTCCACATCTGCCCAGGTAGCAGGCACATCACCTGGCTGCATCGGCAGCATATTCTTCTCGGCCTTAATGCCAAGGTTCTCCTCCAAGAGCTCAATATACCGCGCTAGAGTGACGCATTGATCCGAACCAATGTTGTGAATGCGATAGGGAGCCTCAGGGCTTCCGGCAGGGCTGCCCTCGTCTGTTTCATTGGCTTTGGCTGGATTATCGAGAACCCTGATGACGCCTTCAACAATATCGTCAATATAAGTGAATGCCCGTTTCATGTCCCCATGATTGAAAACGTCGATTGGGCGCCCCTCTATCATGGCCTTGGTAAACTTGAAGAGCGCCATATCTGGGCGCCCCCAAGGGCCATAAACCGTAAAGAACCGAAGGCCCGTCGTCGGAAATGAAAACAGGTGGCTATAGACATGGGCCATTAATTCATTGGCCCGTTTTGTTGCTGCATAAAGGCTGATGGGATGATCAACAGGATCATCGACCGAAAATGGCAGTTTTGCGTTTGTGCCGTAAACAGAGCTTGAAGAAGCATAAACAAGATGTTCGGCTCTGACCGATCTTGCACCTTCTAAAATGTTGCCAAAGCCAACAAGGTTACCGTCAATGTACGATTGAGGATTCTCGATGCTGTATCTCACACCGGCTTGGGCCGCCAAATTGACAATTCGTTGAGGCCGAAAGTCCTCAAAAAGGGCGGCAACCTTCTCCCGATCTTCAAGATCTATTCTTGCATCGGTAAAATTGGGATGCTCTTGAAATCTGGCTAAGCGAGCCTTTTTCAACGAAACGTCGTAATAGTCGTTCAGATTGTCGATGCCCGCGACTTCGTCTCCACGATCTAAGAGTCGCATACAGACGTTGCTGCCGATAAATCCGGCGCTGCCGGTAACGAGGACCCGCATCAAATAACCTTCCCGGCTAGATACTTAAAAAAATCATTCTCACAGAGACCACCCCCGTGAATCGGCGCACTTTATCCCATCGATTAAGAAACGGAAACCGTTTAATGAGCTTCGCTTTTACCGCCTCCTATTGCCGCTTGACTAGCTTGGGTGTTAAAGAGAGCGACGACTTTTAAACCGAAGGAAAGATTTGCGCGTGACTGGCACGGTTTCGGAATACTTGAAAGCTTCCGCCAACGTTTTGCAGGCTGCTGCTGAACGCGGCCTTGATGCTCCAATGGAGCAGGCAATTGATACAATTAGCAAAGCCCTTAAAGCCAGGAAATCCTTTCTTGTGTGCGGCAATGGCGGCTCCGCATCAGACGCTATGCACATTGCGGGCGAACTGGTTGCGCGCTTCCTTATAGAGCGCCCTGGCCTACGGGTCATTGCGCTTGGCACGAATCCAGCTCAATTGACGGCTTGGTCCAACGATTACGACTACGAAACCGCTCTCGCCCGTGAAGTTGAAGCCTATGGCGAAAATGAAGGCGTGCTTCTCGGTATCAGCACTAGCGGCAACTCAAAAAATGTTGTTGCGGCCTTTGAGAAAGCCAAAGCCAAGGGCCTCAAGACCATCGCATTGACGGGTGCGGGCGGCGGCAAACTCGGTGAGCTTGCCGACATTCTTCTCGATGTGCCTTCCACATCGACCCCGCGCATTCAAGAGGTCCATATCAGCCTCTATCACTACCTTTGCGAAAAGGTAGAAGAAGAAATGGTCGGCTAAAGTTCTGCCGCTAGCTTGGTGCCTTGGGCAATTGCCCGCTTAGCATCCAACTCAGCAGCCACATCTGCCCCGCCTATCAAGTGGACAGAAACTCCATTTCCTTCTAGTCCGTCATATAGCTCTCGCAACGATTCCTGGCCGGCACAGACAATTACGTTGTCAACATCGAGCACTTTTGACTCATCACCAACCGTTATGTGAAGCCCCGCGTCATCGACCTTTTGATAGCCTGCGCTGCCGATCATCTTCACACCATTCATCGCCAGTTCAGTGCGGTGAATCCATCCCGTCGTCTTGCCAAGGCCCGCGCCCAATTTTGAGGCTTTACGCTGTAAAAGATAGACCTCGCGCGCTGGTTTTGGTGGCGTAGATTCAGCCTTCAGACCACCCGACTTGGTTGGCATTTGCTCCACGCCCCAGTGATCCATAAATTCTTCGATGGAAAGAGTGCGCTCCTCGCCGCTATGAATCAGGAACTCCGCCACATCAAAACCAATGCCTCCTGCGCCGATGACAGCGACTTTTTTGCCCACCGGCTTCTTGTGGCGCAGCACATCAATATAGTTCAAGACTTTTGGGTGGTCGAAACCCGGAAGATCAAGCGCTCTTGGCATCACACCTGTGGCGATGACCACCTCGTCAAACCCACCACTGGACAGCTCCTCCGTTGTCGCTCGGTGGTTCAATTTGACCTCAACTCCGGTCAGTTCCACTTGGCGGCGATAGTAACGAACCGCTTCGTCAAACTCTTCTTTGCCTGGCACCTGTCGGGCTATATTCAGCTGACCACCTAGCTCGGATGCCGCCTCAAACAATGTCACAGAATGTCCACGCCCAGCTGCCGTAATAGCGAAGCTCAAACCAGCCGGACCGCCACCAACAACAGCGATTTTTTTAGCAGCTGACGTTGGAGCTAGCTTGATCAAAGTTTCATGGCAAGCTCTTGGGTTAACCAAGCAAGAGCATATTTTCATATCAAAAATATGGTCGAGACAGGCTTGGTTACAGGCAATGCAGGTATTGATCTCGTCGGCCCGGCCTTCTTCTGCTTTTTTTACAAAATCAGAATCAGCTAAGAAGGGGCGCGCCATGGAAACCATGTCGGCATCGCCACTGGCAAGTATCCCTTCAGCCACCTCAGGCATATTAATCCGGTTAGACGTGATCAGCGGAATAGAAACCGCTCCTTTTAGGCGCTTGGTCAACCATGTCCAAGCGCCACGCGGGACCGACTGAGCAATGGTTGGTACCCTTGCTTCATGCCAGCCAATGCCGGTGTTGATAATAGTCGCGCCAGCTTTTTCGACTTCCTTGGCAAGGATCTCAACTTCCTCCCAAGAAGAACCATCGTCCACCAGATCAATCATCGAGAGACGGAACATGATGATAAAATCAGTCCCTACCCGCTCACGAGTCCGACGAACAACTTCTAGAGCCAAACGAATACGATTTTCATATTCACCGCCCCAGCGGTCTTCCCGTTTATTGGTCCGATTTACAATGAACTGATTGATCAAATAACCTTCTGAGCCCATGACTTCGACGCCATCGTATCCAGCCTTTTGTGCCAAGGCCGCACAGTTGGCATAGTCTTCGATGGTTTGTTCGATTTCTTCGTCGGTCAACTCATGGGGAGTAAACATTGAAATCGGCGCGCGGATCGGCGAAGGCGCAACGCCATACTTATGATAGGCGTAACGGCCCGTATGCAGAATCTGCATCAGAATCTTGCCATCCTCAGCATGAACCGCATCGGTAATGACCTTGTGATCGGCAACCTTGTCTTCCGTATCGAGCATGGTTGCACCCGGCCCGGTCCGCCCTGCTTTGTTAGGAGCGATTCCCCCTGTCACGATCAGGGCAACACCGCCTTTTGCGCGCTCGGCAAAAAAGGCAGCCTGCCGGGCGAACCCCTCTGGCGCTTCCTCCAATCCCGTGTGCATCGACCCCATAAGGACTCGGTTCTTTAACGTGGTGAACCCAAGATCAAGGGGCTCAAGAAGATGGGGATACGGTGACGACATGGCTCTCCCTTTCGATGCGCCTTAGGGCGCTATACGTTTTGGTAAATCAGATTACCTATAGGTTATTTTTAGCGAAGGCCATCTTCAGATGCAAGAGTTGCGCATCTATTCTATGAGGGGAGCATCCAACTGATATAGCCCTTTTGGATCATCAATTTCCAAAACCCAGAGATCCCGATCAAAGCTCAACTGCCTATCAACAAAAGCATCCGCACTGGGTTCATCAACCGCTTCTGCTCCCGTAGCGCATAGCCAGCCCCGCTCACCATCGATATTGTAGGCACGAGAGAAAACTCGGCAACTCTGCCGCGAGGTCACGATCTTCAACAGAACAGAACCAGCGTCGCCATCGCCTTTACTTATGACAGTTAAGGGAATGCACTCCAAATCACAGAGCCGAAGCTGCGCTTGGACCCATAGGCCGGTTTTCAATTTCGGTGCAGGCGCGTCCATTGTATCTCTTCGCAAAATTCAAAATGTGTTGCCCTACTGTATCAGACTGTCAAAACCTTAAAACTCCAAAGCTATGTAAGGCCCCTTTCTCTTTACTCTCCCATCAAGCTACGCCATAAACGCTTCCATCGCCCAAAGGACTGTTTTTTTGGTGGAGAGCTTCCACTGCAGGAGGAATTGAGACGTGGGTAAAAGTACGGCACCCGAGCTATCAAAAAGAAAATCCCAAATTCGGGATTTATCCGACCGACTGGCAAAAGAACGGGCCAAGTGGATTGAAAAAAACCAGTATTTCCATACTCAGGACCAAGAATACTTCCGGTTTATGATCCCAGAAGGACAGTCCGTCCTACAACTCGGCTCTGGAAACGGCGACCTGCTGGCCTCCCTTAAGCCCAGTCGCGGTGTTGGCATCGATCTTAGCGCCGAGATGGTCGAGGTGGCCCAGTCAAGGCATCCTGACTTAGAGTTTTTTCAGGGTGACGTAGAAAACCCTGCGTCTTTGAAAAAGGCTAAAGGTCCATTTGACTTCATCGTCATCGTCGAGGCTATTGGCGATCTCGAAGATGTCGTCGATACATTTAAAAGCCTCCACAAACTCTGTACACGCGATA
>Ga0070727_10005305_pt1 | contig 10590 bp, 5 predicted proteins | sample tdAd472_FD_66722 | JGI IMG/M metagenome (GOLD analysis project Ga0070727, IMG submission 66722) | Marine sediment microbial communities from the Atlantic coast under amendment with organic carbon and nitrate - tdAd47.2 | ecosystem: Environmental > Aquatic > Marine > Coastal > Sediment | place... | reverse complement strand
GGTCGCCTCCAGCGTCGGCATCAGCACGCGCTTGTCGGGGGTCAGTATCTTTGCCGTCTCACCCATAAACTTCACACCGGCAACAATCAATGTCTGCGCTTCATGGTCGTGACCGAAGCGGGCCATCTCCAGCGAATCCGAGACACAGCCCCCCGTCTCCTCCGCCAACGCCTGCACTGCCGGCGAGGTGTAGTAGTGCGCTACCAATACCGCGTTCTCAGCCTGCAATCGCGCGGCGATCTGCTGTTTCAGCAGACGCTCTCGCTCAGGGTCATGGTGGCGACGCTCTGCATGGTCCAGGTGGTACTGTACCTGCTGGCGGATGGTTTCCAGTTTATCGGTGGCAATGCTCATACTGTTCGGGAAGCGGCGGGACGAAAAGGGCCGCAGATTCTAGCACAGATTATGGCCACTGGAATTGCACCTTTTAGCCTGACTGCGCTGGGCATACCGCGGCAGTTAACCGGAGGGCTATGCACAGCAGGGTTTCGGATTGCGGCGACGGGGCAGCGCCGCATATCAGCGCGTTCATCCCGGGCCAGACGGGATGTACCAGATGGGCGAACTCCAGGCGCGCTCCTGAATCACAGCCGAAAACACCGGCTGGATGCAATCCGCCGGGCGTTCCGACCCGGGTAGCTGCAGGCATTGGCGCGCCGAATACCGGCAGCTGGGGTTCTCTACAGCTCTCAGGTAGTAAACGGCATGCTCAGCAGAATTGAATTGCGGATCACGCCATACCGTGCACAGCTGGGCGTAGCCTTCCCCACGCGGCGCGCAGGTCAGCGGATCGACGTCGGCGCCGTTAGCCGCATTGCCCGCCACATCAAACACCTGCTGATGATGATTACCCTCCTCGTCCGCCCAGCCTTTTATCACCTGCAGGCGCTGCAGCGGCGTTCCTGGAAACCGCGCGCTGCCTGCATCGGCTGCGGCAGCCACCAGGAACACCGGGGCGTCGCCGGCTGGCGCAGGCAGATCGCTGCCCATAGGCACGCCCTCTTCGTAGGCGGCGACTGCGGGGTCGGCCTGATCGCAGATTGCTGCATCAAAGCCCCAGCCACCGAAAAAGCGAGGCGTGATGCGCGGACCGCTGGTGCCAAACACCTCGCGGCGCTGCAATGAGTCAAAAATGGCGTCGCGGGAATTTTCCTCGGCCCAGACACCAATTAGCCCACCGGGGTTGTTATAGGCGTTGCCGGGATTTTCTTCACTGAATCGCACCCGCTGCAGCGCGCTTGAGTCGCCATTACCCAGGTGGCCGGGATAGTCGGCCTCCTGCACAGCGCCAGCAATAGCGTTGTGCGTGTCGGTGCTGCCAGAGAGACCAAACTTGAACGGATTGACGCCAAGCCTTTGCTGCTCTTTCAGCCCCTCCACCAGTGCATAACGGGCGTAGCTCTTGCGATCCAGGCAATTGGGACCAAGATGCGGAACCCAATCCGCCAAAGGGCCACCGTAACACTGGCCGACCTGCTCACCCTCACCAACAAAGCGCTCGAAGGCCAGGTTTTCAAAACGCTCGAAGTCACACAGCTCATCCACCGGGCCCAGCACTCCCTGCAGACCATTACGGCACTCGGAGTCTCCCTTGTGCTGCATGATCTCCACCACCGGCTCCAGCTGCTGGCGCAGCCTAGCCCGCTCTGCCTGACGATCGGTTCCCCGGGCGCCCGGGTAATCCACCGCGAACATGCGGCCATTGCTGATATTGGAGTTGTGGGGAATGGCAAGCACGTCGCAGCCAGTGTTGCCATCGAGGCACTGCTCTTTGAGGATTCGCCACAAGTCCCATTCGCGATGCGCATCCAGGTAGGAGACCGGCCGGGCAAGCACCGTCGAATTGCGAAATATCACGTTGCGATGCAGATTGGAGCCCATACGAAAAGAGCTGTATTCATAGGCTATGAAGGCGGTTCGCTCACAGTCCTCGCTAACGTCGTTCCAGCGCTCAGCCGCAGCGATAATGTGCTCCCAGGTCTGCTCGGAGCGCAACGCACAGTCAGCGCCGTCCTCACCACACACCGCCTGCTTACGTCGCGAGAACGGCGACATGATTTGCATCACCAACTGAGGTGCACGCCCTTCCCCACTGCGCATCACATCACAGAAGGCACTGTCATAGCCCGCCGCCTGCGCATCCTGGCAGACAGCCTGCTCGCCAAAAAACTCCGCGTGATCGGTGACGGCAGCAAAGTCCAGCGGACGATCTATCCGCACCTTGCGGCCCCTGTAATCGCTTCCCAGCGGCAGCGAAATCGCTGCTCCGAACGCATAGGCATAGGCATCGTCGGGTTGCGAACGAACATCAAAATTCCATGCGTCGTTGGACAGTGAGGTATGAACGTGAAGATCGCCAAACAGCGCCTGCCGCTGCGGGACGCGGGAGTTGCACGGTGGCCGGGGCTCATCTGCACGGAAAGATTTCGCCGCATAGACCGCCTCCGAAGGCGCTTCAACGCCCCCGCAGGCCGCAAGCATAAGTAGCAGCAGCGCGCTTGCTGCAGCGCGTGGCTGATGCAATGGCATCGTCATCTCACCGCTCCCGCCATGGCCCGTCACCCCGTTCGAGGCGGGCAATAGCCGATAGTTATCTGGCCCACAAGCTTACGCCAGTTTCCCCTGCCTCCAATGGCTGGCGGGGCCAGGAAGTGATAGCACAAACGTTCAGCACCTCGGCTGGTGGTAATTTTCAATAAACAATCACTAGAATTTCATTGAATTATTCCGTATAACCTCATGTTATATAACGAATTAGCCCTAGATACAGGCTGATCAACATTTCGCCAGTGACGAAAAAAGCACGGCGAGGAACCAGGGATAAGGCGTGCAACAACACACGGTACTGATAATTTCCGAGAACAGTACGGATCATTCGATCCTGGCTGACTCTCTCGGACGTGCCGTGCCCGCGCGTTTCCGCCTGGCCGCTTCGGATTCGATGGAACGACCATTGGAAGCGTTGCTGGACCCCGTGATCGACACTGTCATCATGGCTTACGGCCCTGAAACCGAATACCTGCTGCGCCTGGCGCAGAAGAACCAGGCGACCGTGCCCATCGTGCTACTGCTGGACGATGCTGATGCTGACCGGTCTGGACAACTGCGAGAGTTGGGCGCCCAGGATCACCTGCTGCGCAGCCAGATGCAGGATGCGATTATTCACCGCGTGCTGGATTACGGCATTCAACTGAAAGCCGCCCGCGACAAGATCCAGCAGCTGTCTAACCGCGATCCATTGACCGGTGCACTCAACCGTGTGGGCTTTCGCGCACACATGGAGCGGGCGATGGAGCGCAGCGAGCGCTACGGGTTCAATACCGCGCTGCTCTATATCAACATAGATCAGTTCTCGCAGATCAATGATCACTACGGCGAGGCTGATGGTGACCTTCTGATCAAGACAATATCGCGTCGCCTGATCAACAAGCTGCGCAGTACAGACAGTATCGCCCGCATCGGCGGCGACGAGTTTGCCATAGTGCTGGAGGATGTAAGTTGCTTCTCTGATGTGGAGTTGATCGCCGAGAAGATGCTCAAATCAATTACCGCGCCTATGATTCTCAGCGAACAGCAGGTATCTGTGGATGCCAGCATAGGCGCCGCCATCTACCCCGACGATGGCACCGAATTTTCAGACCTGGTGGATTTTGCCCGCTCTGCCATGCAGCAGGCGAAAGCCATAGACGGCAGCAAGTTTGTGCGCTACAGCGAACAACTGTCGTTCGATCACGGCGGTGCGACATCGCTGGCGGCAGAACTGCGCACTGCCGTGCGCAAGAACCAGTTTGAACTGCATTACCAGCCGCGAATCGACCTGGCCACCGGGCAACTGGTGGGGCTGGAAGCACTGCTGCGCTGGAACCACCCCGAGAAGGGTATGATACTGCCCGGCGAATTCATCGCCGCCTGCGAAGACATGGGCTTGATGCGCACCATCGGCTACCAGGTGATTCAACACGCCTGCTCCGCGCAGGTGTGGATTGAGGAGCAGGGCATACGCGACGTGGACGTAGCGGTGAACATCTCCTTCAGTCAATTCCAGGACGACCGCTTTGTAGACATCGTCAAGGACATTGTAAAACGCTGTGGCACCAACGCCGAGCGCATGGAATTCGAGCTGACTGAAACCACCATCCTCAACAGCCCGGACGAGGTCAAGCAGCGCATGGACCAACTGCGGCTGCTGGGCATATCGTTCTCACTGGATGATTTTGGTACCGGCTTCTCGCAACTGTCTCACTTGACTGAACTACCGATCTCCGCCCTTAAAATAGACGCATGTTTTGTCAGGGAACTGCCTGCCAATCCGCATCAGGAAGCGGTGTGCACGATGATTATCGAAATGGCTCGCCGCCTTGGCATGGTGGTTGTGGCAGAAGGCGCAGAAACCTACGAGCAGGTTGCTTACCTGCGCGATCAAAATTGCCAGCAGGTGCAGGGATTCTACTACAGCCCCGCCATTCCGCTGCAGCAGCTGCCTCGCTTTATCCGGGAACTGAATGTGAAGCGCAGGGACCCGCTCTTCTACTAAACCTCAGCTGGCTCAGTAAACCACCCGGTTACGGCCCGATTTCTTGGCCCTGTACAACTTGCTGTCAGCGGCAACGATCACCGATTCCGGGTCCTGGTATTCGTCGCCCCTGGCAGCAACTCCGGCGCTGATAGTGACCGACACCTCATCGCTGCGGATTTTGGTGGCACCGCGCCTGCGCGCTCCATCTCGCGCCCGCACAGGGCGCTTGCGGTTATCGCGAATAGACATTTTATAGGAAGCGATGCGCTCACGAACCTCATCCAGGGCAGCGGCGCAGTCCTCTGAAGAGCGCCGGGGGAACACAATGCAAAACTCTTCGCCACCATAGCGGTAGGCCGTACCACCATTGCCTACCTGTCTTACCCTCGATGCCACGAGCTTCAGCACCTCATCGCCAACATCGTGACCATGCTTGTCGTTAAAACGCTTGAAGTGGTCCACATCGAGCATGGCGATACTGTAACGACGCCCCAGGCTATTGAGGCGCTCGTTAAGCGCTCTGCGGCTGAGCAGGCCGGTAAGCTCGTCGCGATATGCCATTGAGTAGGAGCTGCGCAGCAGACCCCACATCAGGCACAGGCCGCCGGCGATGCCCATGACAATGGAGATATCGTCCAGGTGCAACAGCGCCAGAGACAGGAAACTGGAGGCCAGCACACCCAGCAGCACGCTCTCCATTTCGGTATTGCGCAATAACAGCAGGCAGATGCCGATTATGGCGACCAGCGCGATCAGCTTGCTTGCCGCCCGGGAGAGCACATAACCCTCCCAGGGCCAGGCACTGAAGGATTCAAGCCCGGCCTCCGACGCGACAAGCGAATCCGCCAGCGCGAAGCACACGCCGAGGACCCCGAGAAAAAAAACCGCGATAAGCAGGCCGTGTACGTTGAACATGCCACGCTCTGGAACCAGTAGCAGGTAGAGACAGAGCAGGGGTACACCCAGGCTGGCCACCAGGAACAACCGGGAGGCGTCAGCGTTGGCTGTAACGCTCACCTGCAGGTGTTCCTGAATAAGCCAGTAAAGCGAGGCGACACCAACAGCGGCCAGTAGCAGGCGCAGCCGACGGAATTGATAAGCCATGACCACACAGGCAACGGCGATCACGTACGGAAGATAAGCGACAACAATTCGGGCGTCGCCGCCCAGTTGATGCATATACGCCCTCGCCATCAGTGCGCCACCGACAATCAACATCGGTGCCATCAGCTTGGCCAGCGCCGCCCAGTGAAGCTGTATCACGCCCCTAGTTCACCCCATTCCCGGCAATTCCACATCCCCGGCCACACAATCTTCCTGTTTCGCCCATTCAGGCTAGGCGGGGGGTTCGAGTGATGATAGCCTAGAACTCACTTAACAGCATTATTCCCTTTCCCATGCCCAGCGAACAGCGCCGCCACCAACGGCCAAAGATACTCGTCTGCGACGACGACTTTAATGTCAGGCTGCTTACCAGGCAGTGCCTGGAGGCTGAAGACATGGTCGTGGTGGAAGCCGCAGATGGTGGTGAGGCCATCGACGTGTTTATTCGCGAGCGACCAGACCTGGTGTTCCTGGATGTGGAGATGCCAGGGATGACCGGGCTGGAAGTGTGCCAGCGCTTGCGCCAGATGCCCCAGGGCGAATCCATACCCATTATGATCGTTACCGGCTCAGACGATCGGCAGTCCATCGACCAGGGGTTTGAAGCCGGTGCCACACAATACAAAACCAAACCGGTCAACTGGTCCTTGCTCGGCAGGGACGTGCTGTACATGCTGCGCGCCTCGGATGCGTTCAACGCGCTGAAACGCCAGGAAGACAGGCTCCGTTATTTAGCTTACTACGATCCGCTTACCAGCCTGCCCAACCGGCGCAGCTTCAATGAGCAACTCAATCGCATTCTCAAGCGCTGCCGCCGTCACAATTCCAATGCAGCACTGCTGTTCATCGACCTGGACCACTTCAAGCGTATAAACGATTCCATTGGTCACGGGCGCGGAGACCGCCTGCTGGTCGAAATTGCCAAACGGCTCACCGTTGAGCTGCGCGAAGACGACGCGATCAATTATTACACCGAGAATAGCGCCGAGGATGAGCCGCGGGACTCGGGCACTGAAATTGCCAGATTGGGTGGGGACGAATTCACCGTCGTGCTCTCGGACATTACCGACGCCATGCAGGTAGAACGTGTCGCGAAGCGCATTCTGGACACGCTCTCTGAGCCCATTCCACTGCAATCGCATAATCCGGTGGTCACACCCAGCGTTGGCATCGCCCTGTTCCCTCAGGATGGGGAAGACCCGGACACGCTGGTGCGCAACGCCGACACCGCCATGTACGCCGCAAAAGCCAATGGCCGCGCATGCTACCGCTTCTACGATGAAGAGATGAACGCGCGAGCAGTAGAACAACTGAAGATGGAAGAGGAATTGCGCGACGCAATGCGCAAGGACGAGCTGGAGTTGCGCTACCAGCCGCAAATAGACACCAGCACAGGTGAAGTCGTCAGCATGGAGGCGCTGGTGCGCTGGAAGCACCCACAGCGGGGCATGGTGTCCCCGCTGGATTTCATCCCCGTCGCTGAGCGCACCGGCCAGATAATCGAGCTGGGCGAGTGGGTGATGGGCGAAGTCGCCCGCCATTGCCTGTACTGGGATTCAATGGGCCTCAAACCCTTCCGGGTGTGCGTCAACATTTCACCCTTGCAGTTTAACCAGAGCAACCTTCCCCTGTGGATTGAAGACTTCCTGAAACGATCGGGACTGGACGCAAGCCGTCTTGAGCTTGAGTTGACCGAGAGCGCGATCATGACGGACGCGCAGACCAACATCGAGAAACTCAGCCAGCTGAAAGAGCTCGGCCTGGAACTGGCCGTGGATGACTTCGGTACTGGCTATTCCTCTCTTAGCTATCTCAAGCGGTTCCCCATCGACACGCTGAAGATAGACCAGAGCTTTGTTGCAGACATATACAGGCCGGACGGTGCAGCAATTGTGGATGCAATTATCGCGTTGTCGAAAACCCTGAATCTGCGTGTTATCGCTGAGGGAATTGAAGACAAGGAGCAGCTGGAATACCTGGTAACGCGTGGCTGCGACCTGCTGCAGGGATTTTACTTTTCTCACCCGCTTTACCCGGAAGACGTACCCGGCATGCTCCGCCAAAACTTCGGCAAGGAACTGCAGGCAGGGTGAGCAAAGCTGGAAAACGCACTCTGGTGCTGCTTCACGCATCCCTACTGACACTCGCCGCCCTGGGCACGGCCCGACTTGCTGCCGACGAGTCGCCGCTGCTACATGTAATGCTCCAGGGCACCTCCGCCGAAGATATGCGCTCGCTGGCCGAAGCCCAGGGGGGGACCCTTACTCACTACCTACCTATCATCAATGCGGTAGGTGCGCAGCTTACACGCCAACAACTTGATGCAATCGTTGATTCTGGCCAGGTACAGCGCTTTATCGACGACCTCGCTCTGGATGACCAGCCCGATGAGGTACAGGAGACTGAAGCTACCTGCGATGTTGCCGGTTCGGTCGAAATCCTGCGCGGGAATGATGGCTTCAGCTGGTTGCTGCACAACAAACGGCAAACGCCAGCCAGCATGACAGCGCTGGATATTGCCTGGCCGGAGAGACTGGGCAAGATCAGCAGCATTCGGCTGGGCAACACCCACCTGCCGCCATCCGCCTGGCAACAGCAGGGCGGTTCGTCAGCGGCGATTCAATTGCCTCCAGGCAAGACGCCGCAATTTTCTGGTCGCGCCGAGCTGGACGTGCGCTTTAGCAACACCGACAAAGCCGCAGCACCATTGCAGAGTGAGTACACCGTTACCGCTTCATTCGGTAAAGACTGCCAGACAAAACTGATTCCCGGTTATGCGAACAACAGTGACGACTTCTATTACAGCACCGTGACCAGCGCTGACGAACTGCACAAACATCAGGTGACAGGCCGCGGCGTGACAGTAGCCGTGCTGGATTCAGGCCTCTGGGACCACCCTGCCCTCACCCGGGACACACGGGGCCATAACCGCGTGCTGGCGCGGTATGACGGCATAACGGACAGCAGCGAAAACGGCGTGTTTGACGAGAGCGGCCACGGCACGCACCTCACCAGTGTTCTCGCGCACAGCGGCAAGACCCTGCGCAACGGGCAGCCCACAGGAAGCTTCAAAGGCATCGCGCCAGACGCAAATCTGGTGGTCGTCAAGGCCTTCAATGAAACCGGGCAGGGCGGCATGCTCGATATAGTAAGAGGGCTGCAATGGGTTGTGGATAACCGGGAAAAATACGCGATACGCGTACTAAACCTGTCATTTTCCGCACGCCCCCGCTGGCCCTATTATCTTGACCCGATCAACCAGGCAGTGATGCGAGCCTGGGCAGAAGGCATCACCGTAGTAGCGGCGGCCGGCAACGAAGGGCCTGAAAATATGACCGTAGGCTCCCCCGGCAACCTGCCTTACATCATTACCGTGGGAGCGACTACCGACTCCTGGACCCTACACACCCGGGCTGACGACTATATACCCGACTTCTCCTCACGCGGCCCCACCCCGGCAGCGCACATCAAACCCGATCTCGTAGCCCCGGGCGGCCATATCACCGGCATAACCCGCCCTGGATCCAGCCTCACACGCGACCACCCTGAATACGCACTGCCCGGAGGGGAGTTTGTGATGACAGGGTCATCCCAGGCCGCCGCAATTGTATCCGGCCTGGTGGCCCTGCTACTGCAACTGGAACCCGACCTCACACCGGACGACGTAAAATGCAAACTCCTGGGCACTGCAGAGCCCGCCATCAACAAGGATGGCCTGTTAGCCTACAGCCCCTTCGTACAAGGCTATGGCTCAGTAAGCCTGACCAGGGCCATCACCCTGGGAGAGCGCGGCTGCGGGAACGAAGAACTGAACATTGCGCGCGACTCAGCCATGGAGGAACACTTTGAGGGGCCTGCCATTGTTGATTCAGAGGGCAATATCAGCCTACCAGGCCTTAGCGAGATGCTATCTGCAGAGGAACCCGCAAAAGGAGCCAGCACCACCCGCGTATGGGGCGTTAAAGACCATGTAGAGCGCCTGCCAGAAGATTATCGACAGCCGCCAGAGCACCCGTTCGCCTGGCACGAACTATATGAGATGGAAAAACAGAAAACAGAAAACCTGACGCGCGACCGCTGAGACATTTAATTATTCTGAACCACACAAATTTTCATCTATTTCCTTCACTCCGCGATTGACCTGAAAAGGTCACACTCCCCGCAGAACCAATCAGACGAAGCGTTATTACTTATAATTCAATGAGTTAAGCGCCACCACCCGCAACCCCCACAGCAGCAGCACCCTCTCCAGTTACCCCAAAATGGTTATATACACGCCTTCATACCTGTCCCGCCCCCACGTATAACAAAGTCAAGCGTCCAATTAAGAAGATGTGAACCGGGTCTCAGAGGAGATCCACAGACTTTTAAGCGCGTCACGGATTTGGTGGCACTACTAAGTAAAAGAAGGCGGACGACTATGAAAACTCTCCAGTTAGTGAAGGCGGCAAGCGGATGTGCTCTTGCTCTGACCCTTACAGCTCCGGCTTTAGCTCAAGTCAGCAGTGACACAAAGCCACAGGCTCAAGCCCAATCCCAGCTAGTACACCGAGTCAGCCACTCCTTAGCTGCATCGGCACAATACAAACGAGCAAACGGCGCTGGCTACAAGTGGGGCGTTACGTCCGTCAACGCTGATGTGAGCCACAATTGGGCACTTGAAGAAAGCACAACCAAACGACAGGGCGGCTACCAATGGGGCAAACATGCGGCCTCAACAGGGATGACTTCCGAGTCTTACGCCGACACCTCATCCTACTCTTGGGGGGAGTCTGGCTTCTCTGACCAATCCGGCTACAAGTGGGGCCTTCGCAACTTTGCCGACCAATCCGGCTACAAGTGGGGCCTTCGCAGCTTCGCCGACCAGTCCGGCTACAAGTGGGGCCTTCGCAGCTTCGCCGACCAGTCCGGCTACAAGTGGGGCCTTCGCAGCTTCGCCGACCAGTCCGGCTACAAGTGGGGCCTTCGCA
>Ga0070727_10005303_pt1 | contig 10592 bp, 7 predicted proteins | sample tdAd472_FD_66722 | JGI IMG/M metagenome (GOLD analysis project Ga0070727, IMG submission 66722) | Marine sediment microbial communities from the Atlantic coast under amendment with organic carbon and nitrate - tdAd47.2 | ecosystem: Environmental > Aquatic > Marine > Coastal > Sediment | place... | reverse complement strand
CCATACGCCCACAGGGATCACCGTGGACAAGGGGCTTCGTACCAGCAACCGCCGGACCTATGCCATCGGCGATGTCGCGGGCGGTATGCATTTCACCCATCTGGCAGGCTATCACGCCGGCATCGTCATCCGCTCGGCCCTGTTTGGCCTGCCGGCCCGCGCCCGCACCGCGCATATCCCCTGGGCGACCTATACCGACCCGGAGCTGTCCCATGTCGGCCTGTCCGAGGCTGAAGCCCGCGCACAATATGGGGCAAAGCTCGAAGTGGTCCGCTTTCCCTTTGCCGAAAATGACCGCGCCCGCGCCGAGCGCAAGACCGAGGGGCTGATCAAGGTGATGGTGGTGAAATCCCGCCCCGTTGGTGTGTCCATTGTCGGCCATCAGGCGGGGGAGTTGATCGCACTCTGGTCCATGGCCATTGCCAATGGTCTGAAAATGGGACAGATCGCCGGCATGGTTGCACCCTATCCGACCATCTCCGAGATCAACAAGCGCGCCGCAGGGGCCTATTTCACCCCCCGCCTGTTCGAGAATGACCGGCTGAAGGCCTTTGTCCGCTTTATCCAGCGGTTCTGAGGCCGGAGCCGCTTGCAGAACGCCCGCGACAAGCATAGCCTGTGAAGCAATGATGAGCGTATCGGGCTGATGTTTCTGAACTCCCTTTCCGGCCGGTTCCTGCTTTTGACCGTCATCTTCGTGATGCTGGCAGAAGTCCTGATATTTGTGCCCTCTGTCGCCCGCTTCCGCGAGGATTACCTGCAAGCGCGTCTGGAACGGGGCCAGATCGCATCGCTGACGGTTTTGGCGGATGCAGATTCTATGGTCGACCCGGACCTTGAAAAGGAATTGTTGCAGAACGCCGGCGTGCTGAACGTCGTCCTGCAACGGGATTCGCGGCGCGAACTGGTGCTCGCCTCGCCCATGCCGCATGGGATCGACGGCAGTTTCGATCTGCGCGACGCAACACCGTTTCAATTGATCACCGACGCGTTTGCCCGGATGTTCACGCCCGAGGATCAGGTGATCCGCGTCGTCGGAACGCCGGTCAACAAGGCCGGGCTCTTGATCGAAGTGACCATGCATACCAACGATCTGCGCACCGGAATGCTGGATTATGGCCGTCGGGTCTTTGGCCTGTCGCTGGTCATCTCGGTCATCACATCCGCCCTTTTGTTCCTGGCGGTGCGCAGCGCATTGGTCCTGCCGATCCGGCGCGTGATTCACCACATCACAGCCTATAAGAACGCGCCCGAGGACCTGGCCCAGATCATCTCTCCCAGCGCCGGGATCACCGAATTGCGCGATGCCGAAGAAGCCTTGCGCGCCATGGAGGTCGAGCTGTCGGCGGCATTGAAGCAAAAGGATCGTCTGGCGATCCTCGGCGGGGCCGTCGCCAAGATCAGCCACGATCTGCGCAATATGCTGACGACAGCGACGCTTTTGGCCGACCGGATGGAGCAAAGCGAGGACCCCGCGGTGCAGAGGGTCACACCCAAGCTGGTGAATTCGCTGACCCGTGCGGTCAATCTCTGCGAAAACACGCTGGCTTTTGGCAAGGCCGAGGAGCCGGCCCCGGTGATCGCGCCTTTCGCGGCGCGCAAACTGGTCGCGGATGTTCTCGAAAGCGAAGCCCTTGCCGCCGAGGGGGCTGGGATCACCTTCGACCTGGCGCCCGGCGACGAGATCACGATCCATGCCGATACCGAGCAGATTTACCGGGTTCTGACCAACCTCGTTCGAAATGCCCGACAAGCGATCGCAGCCAACAAGGCACCGGGCCGGATCACCGTGTCGCTGGAAGAAATGGCGGATGGCTGGGTGATCCATGTCGCCGATACCGGTCCGGGTCTGCCGCCAAAGGCGCTCGACAACCTGTTCCGCCCGTTTGAAGGCGGAGCAAGGCGCGGTGGTTCGGGTCTCGGGCTTGCGATTGCCTCGGAACTGGTGCGCGGTCATGGTGGCACGCTGGAACTTGTGGAAACCGGCGACACCGGAACCGCCTTTCGCCTGACCGTGCCGCGCAGCGGGAGCGCGGCAAAAAAGGCATGATTTCTCCCTTGCAAAACACCTGATCAAGGGCTAAATCCCGCCCTCACGCACCGGTAGCTCAGCTGGATAGAGTACTTGACTACGAATCAAGGGGTCGGGGGTTCGAATCCTCCCCGGTGCGCCACTTTCCTTCCAATGTTCCATCGTATTTACAGCGCTTTACGAGGTAATCGCCTACCTTTAAAGCGTCCGGTCACCGATTTACATGAAGTCCCGGGTCACTCCTTGGTCACCCGATTTTTGACGTGAATCGGCCGCGAACCCGTGAGTGTCGGTGATCCCCCGACTTGGGTTCTTCCCGAAAGCCGACATTTCCATTGGGTCGGACCAACGCATGCCAGGAGCCAAAAGTGACGAATGCTGCGCAAGGCGCGAATGTCTGCTTGTTGGTGCAGTGGCCGAGTTCACAAGAACACGCTGAACTTCGACAGCACCGCTTGGTCGATTTGCGTGGTGACGCTGAGTGTTTGGCAACGTCAGACTGCCCCGTGAGGGGCGGCTAGACCCATGATTCGGTGGGGAATGCAATTTTGGTGGGCGACAGCGCCCCACGTTGAAAACTGTTGCTATCCCTCCGCCAACACCACATCTTGTTGCGATAGGTAGCTTCTACACACGTATTCGTGTAACTGTTGCGCTCCAAGCACTATGGGCGAACGCAGCGTTAATCTTGTAATAAGCGGCTGTTGATATATATGGCAACACTGATACAGTTGTGTGAGTCGGGGGCACTCGACAAGATTGACCCCCTAGAAGCGGATGAACTTCCGTGGAGAGAGCTATATGGAACGACAGATTTTATTGGGTGGCTCAACGACGCCCTGCCCGCACTAGGCCACAATGATTTGTACTCCAACCTCTCACCTCAAGAACAGGTGTTTGCCGCGTTCTCAGAGTACGTATTGGGCGAAGAGTTTCTCGACGACAGACGCTTTAAGAAGCTTAGCGTCACGCCTGAGCAATACGTGTGGGAGATCAAGACCGAAGAAGTCAGAATCTTTGGATGGGTCCCCCGTGTGGACGCATTCATTTGCTGCTTCGGTGACAGCAAAGATCAGATTGTTGTGGAAGATAGCTACGGTCGATACATCGCCCAAACAGTCTATGTGCGAAACCAATTGGACCTAGACGAACCAAAGTTGATCGCCAGTGGAGAACTAGAAGATGTCATATCGAATGCAGATTGATCCGAAGAGCCGAAAGGCAGCACGTTTCATTTCGCGCCTCCAAAAGACAATCCAAAAGGCACTTATCGCTTCGGGTATGACGCAACAACAAGTTGCCGAAGTTCTTGAAGTGGATCGGTCGGTTATAAACCGGCGACTTAAGGGTAATGCGAACCTAACCGCACGATCAATCGCAGAATTTGCCTATGCGTTTGATAGAGACGTGGAGATTAGATTTGTTGACAGATCAGTTTCCGAACAATCGAACACACCGTCTGCCACAAACGTTGTAATCAACCTAAATGACCATCGCGGGCCGTCAGGTACGGTCAGCCCTTGCGGCGCGTACAGTATCGAGAGCGCGGCTTTGTGAATACAGAACCCTATGGCATTACGCTGTTCTGTGACGACATTCGACTTGAAGTCTCAGGAAAGATCACGTTGGTAGGATGCTACCAAAATGAGATGAATTTTGCCGCACCGGCCCCGGCTGTTCTTCCAGCCTTAGCGGCTTGGATCAATATTCGTATTCCGAAGGCATTCGAATTCTCGACAGTTAGAATTCTAGCGATCAAAGACACGGATGGCGAAGTCGAAGAACTATCCTCGATGAAAGTCAACATAACCGAAGAAGAGAAAAAACAGGCTCTTTCTACGACCGCCGACGATCCACAAGGCGCAAGAGTGTCGGTAATCGGTTTCCAACTACGATGGGCACCAATTCGGTTCGACGCACCATGCTACGTTAAGATAAGAGCATACCTTGATGGTAAGCACGAAGTTCAAGCCGGGACGCTTAAGGTGAACTTCCCAATGCCAGAAGCCGCTGAAAGCAATGTGTAGTTGTCGACGGCAAAGCTCTATCGACGGATTCCTCAAAGCAGTCATCCGCGCAGCCGCAGCAAAAGTTCACTCCGTCCCGCTCAGCAGTCCTTGGTGTGAAAACCGGCGAACGTCTCCTCCAGTCCAGACTGGTCAACTTCCTGCCAGCTCTTCAAACCTTGCCGAAAACCTCCGCTTCGCCTCTTCCGGTGCCCAGCATTCGACCCTCCGAGGGACCAGATTTTGCGAATGCGTCCCCAAGTAGCATTTGCGACAACCGATTTTTCGTATACGAGGTCAGCCAACACAGACAAAAAAGCAGGCACATGTTCGAACACTCCGGTTTCTCTGGGCAACGCCCAGAAACGAGCTCCCCGAAAGACTGGGTCAAAATACTGTCAATCTACCGTGATCCGAGTTCACTGCGCAGCGCCTATGAACTTGGCGTCACCGTGGGCCCCTTCGTTCTTTTATGGACCCTGGCATGGGTGTCTTTGAGTGTCAGTTACTGGCTGACTTTAGCGATTTCCACGGCCAACGCGGCCTTTTTGTTGCGCCTTTTTGCCATCCAGCACGACTGCGGACATGGGGCGTTTTTCAACAACCGGACTGTCAGTGATTGGCTTGGGCGCGTGCTCGGCGTGCTGACCCTGACGCCCTATGACGTCTGGCGGCGCACGCATTCCATTCACCACAGCTCGTCCGGGAACCTCGGGCGGCGCGGCATAGGCGACATCCACACCAAGACCGTCGCAGAGTACCAGGATCTGACGCCGCTTAACCGCTTGATGTACAGACTGTATCGAAACCCCATCGTTTTGTTCGGCTTTGGCCCGAGCTACCTTTTCCTGCTGCAAAATCGCTTGCCCGTGGGGCTTATGGCCAGCGCCAGGTATTGGGTCAGTGCGATGGGCACGAATGCCGCGATCCTTGGAGGGTTAGCGATTATTCTGCATTTTGGCGGCTTGATGCCGATCCTGCTGATCTTCCTGCCCACGACGCTTCTGGCGGCGACGGCCGGGATGTGGCTGTTTTACGTGCAGCATCAGTTCGAGGACACGCATTGGGACGTCGAGGAAGACTGGCAACTGCATGACGCCGCCCTGCGCGGCAGCTCGCATTACGTGCTGCCGTCTGTGCTGCAATGGCTTACCGCCAACATCGGAATTCACCATGTGCATCACCTCTACAGCCGCATCCCGTTCTATCGCCTGCCAGAGGTGCTGCGAGATAATCTGGAACTCGCCGAGGGCAATCGGATGACAATCCGCGAAAGCCTTGTCAACGCGCGGCTGCATCTGTGGGACGAAAAGACCAAACGGCTGTTGTCGTTTTCTCAAGCCCAAGCCCTAACCTCTGTGCCAGCGAAGGTCATGCGATAGCTGTTCGTTGAGGGGCTGCTATCTGTATTCCGTCTCAAGCACGGCCTCAATCTGTGCCGCGAATTTTGCCGCGGCGACCGGCAGGGTGCGGCCACGCAACTGACAGAGATAAAGCAGGCCTTTGGGGACATCTCGGGTGTCGATGCGGCGCGTGACAATCCCTTCGTCTGGCCGTTTTGGCAGCCCGACAGGGATCTGGAATGACACCAGTTGTTCGTGTTGAGGGTAACGCCGCAGAAATTCAAAACTGTCAGATTCAATGACGACCGGCAAATCAACGGACGATCGAAAAAGCGCCAGATCCAACAGGTGCCGAACCCCGTATTGTTGCGAGGGCAGGCCGACCGGGAAAGCCGCGCAGTCGCGCAATCGGATCACGTCTTTGGCGGCCAACGGGTGATCATGCGCGAGCACGGCATGGAGCGGTTGGCGCACCGTGATCAGGACCTGCACATCCCGCAATCGAACTGGCTCGAAGATCAGCGCGATATCCGCGGAACTATCGACCAGCGCCTGCTCTGCCGCAGCCCTGTCGCGCAGGCTTACCTCGAATGTGACCGCCGGATGCTCGGCGCGATAGAGCGAAATCTGCTCAGGCAGGAAATAGGGCAACAGCGCCTGGCTGCAGGCGATGGAAACATTGCCGCGTCTCTCGCCCGAGAGATCGGCGATCTGCCCCCTCAGCTTTTCGAAATCCGAAAGTTGCGCCCGGATATGGGTGATCAGCAATTCCCCTGCAGCCGATGGGCGGACGCCGCGGGGGAGGCGTTCGAAAATCGGGACGCCAAGCTCTTCCTCCAGCGCCAGCACGCGGCGATTGAGCGCAGTCGACGTAATGGCCAGCGTTTCCGCGGCTTTCCGGATCGATCCTGCTCGGGCAATAACATCAATATATGTCAATGGAGTCAGGTGTTTGGTGGACATAGGGACGCCTCGCACTGATATAGTGATGCAAAATTTGCATCATTCTTGTGCAAACATAGCAGAAGACAGCAGCGGTTGTCTGGCGGAATCTCCTTTCAGCGACTCATCGCCGCCACGGGTTCTACACGCACCGTGCGCACCAAAGGCCCACAAAGGAGACCCAAACCATGACCATCACCCCATTTTCCCGCCGCGGATTTCTGAAAGGCGGCGCCGCATTAGCCGGGGCGTCAGCTCTCGGCACACTCCCATCACTGGCTCAGGCCGACAGCCATGGCCTCACCGTGGGCTTTATCTATGTCGGGCCGAAAGACGATTTCGGCTATAACCAGGCCCATGCCGAAGGGGCCGCCGCCGTGAAGATGATGGACGGTGTGACCGTCGTCGAGGAAGAGAACGTGGCAGAGACCGTGGACGTGCAGAAGTCCATGGAATCCATGATCAGTTTCGATAGCGCGGCGCTGCTTTTCCCAACGTCTTTTGGATATTTCGACCCGCATATCCTGGAGGTCGCGCCGAAATACCCAGACGTGCGCTTCCAGCATGCTGCCGGGCTTTGGTCCGCCGACAAGCACCCGATGAATGTCGGCTCATATTTCGGCTATATCGGTCTCGGCCAGTATCTCAATGGCATCGTGGCCGGCCACATGTCCAAGTCGAAGAAGCTGGGATTTGTCGCGGCAAAACCCATTCCGCAGGTCCTGCAGAACATCAACTCCTACCTTCTGGGTGCCCGGCAGGTCGACCCGACGATCACCTGCCAGGTCATCTTCACCGGGGAATGGTCGCTGGCCGTCAAGGAAGCCGAAGCGACGAACGCGCTGGCCGACGCAGGCTGCGACGTGATCACCTGCCACGTGGACGGCCCCAAGGTGGTCATGGAAACGGCGGCCGGGCGCGGCGCCTATGTCTGCGGGTACCACGCCAACCAGTCGCCGCTGGCGCCGGAAAAATACCTGACCGGTGCGGAATGGAACTGGCCGGGGGTGTATACAAGGATGGTTCAGACCGTTCTGGACGGCGGAACGATCGACAATTTTGATCGCGGTGGCCTGGCCGAGGGGTACATCAAGATGTCGCCGCTTGGCTCGGCGGTGACCGACGCCGCCCGCGCGCAGTTTGAAGCCACAAAGGCCGAGATGTTGAAGGGCAATTTCGCCGCCTACAAAGGCCCGCTGAAAGACAATGCCGGCAACACCATCCTGGGCGCAGGCGACAGCCTCGTCGAAACCGACATCTCGCTCGAAAGCATGGATTACCTTGTCGAAGGCGTGATCGGCTCGACCTCGTAACGGGGCGGACGAGATGGCGATGGCGGATCAAAATCCAAGCCGCGGGGGAGAAAAGATCCTCTCCCCCGATGGCTGGCTCGCGGCGCTGGCGCAGCGCTCCGAGGCCGTCGTCCTGCCGATGGGCGCGCTGCTCGCCGGGCTCGCAGCCTTCGGGCTTTTTCTTCTTATCCTGGGCAAATCGCCGGCTGATTTCTACGCCTTGGTCTACAAGGCGGGTTTTGGCACGGCGTTTTCCTGGCAAAACACCCTGTCGCGCACCGCACCGCTTCTCTTTGCGGCCCTGTGCGTTGCGCTTCCGGCGCGGCTCGGGCTGGTGGTGATCGGAGGCGAAGGGGCAATTGTTTTGGGTGGCGTCGCCTGCGGGGCGCTGGCCGGGTCGGTTTCGGGGCTCCCCGGGCCGCTGGCCATCCCGCTTTTGGCCCTTGCGGGCGCTTTGGTGGCCGGGCTCTGGATCGGCGCGGTCGGTGCGCTGCGCCACTATCGCGGGGTGAATGAAACCATCGCCAGCCTTTTGATGGCCTATATCGCGATTGCCCTGATGAACCATCTGGTCGAGGGACCATTCCGCGACCCGGCGAGCCTTAACAAACCCTCGACGGCGCCGCTGGCCGCACATCTCCGGATCGGCGACATCCCCGGCTGGGATGTGCATTGGGGTTTGGTTGTCGGCATCCTCAGTTGCGTGGTGGCCTGGGTTCTGATGGAACGCACCACCTGGGGTTTCGCGGCGCGCATCGCGGGTGGCAACATCCGTGCAGCCCAGGTTCAGGGCCTGCCCGTGGGCCGTCTGATCCTTGGCTTCACCGCGCTTGGGGGTGCATTCGCGGGGATTGCCGGGGTGTTCGAAGTGGCCGCCGTTCACGGGTCGGCAAACGCCTCGCTCGCCTCCGGATACGGTTACACGGGCATCCTCGTGGCCTTTCTCGCGCGTCACAATCCACTGGCAATCATCCCGGTTGCGATCCTGCTGGCCGGTTTCGAAGCCTCCTCCGGCCTGCTCCAGCGCCGCATGGACCTGCCGGACGCCACGGTGCTTGTGCTTCAGGGCTTCGTATTCGTCACGATCCTGCTGTCCGAAACCCTATATGGGCGGCTCCGGATCTTTTCCCCTGCGCGCTGGAGGACAAATCAATGACCGAAGCCGATCTTGGCCTTTGGGCGATTCCGGTCGCCATTCTCGGCGGCGCGATCCGGGTTTCCACCCCGTTTCTCTTTGTATCCCTCGGAGAGGTTCTGACCGAGCGCTCGGGCCGGATCAACCTCGGGCTCGAGGGCACGCTCGTCTTCGGCGCCATGGCAGGATATGCGCTTGCCTATGAGACCGGTTCGCCCTGGATCGGCGTTCTGGCCGCCGCCTTTGCCGGTAGTCTTTTCGGATTGTTTCATGGCCTTATCTGCTCGCTCCCGCGCGTCAACGACATCGCCATCGGGATCGCGCTCATGCTGCTGGGCATGGGGCTCGCCTTCTTCTTTGGCAAACCCTATATCCAGCCGGTCGCCCCGGATCTGCCCTCGATCGGGTTCGGAGGGTGGTCGGACCTGCCGCAGGTGCAGGCCGCGCTTCGGGTCAACGTCCTGTTCCTGATCGGGATCGCTGCCGCCATCGCGCTTTGGTGGATGTTCCGCGCCACCCGGATCGGGCTGTTGATCCGGGTCGTCGGGGATTCGACCGATGCCGCCCGCGCCATGGGGCTGAGACCCGCCGTCATCCGAACCCTGGCCACGGCGGCGGGCGGTGCCTTTGCCGGTGTCGGCGGCGCCTACCTGTCGCTTTTCTACCCCGGCAGCTGGAATGAGGGCATTTCGTCAGGCCAGGGGCTGATGGCTGTCGCGCTGGTGATTTTCGCCCGCTGGAACCCCCTTGCCTGTTTCTGGGCCGCAATCCTGTTCGGCGGTGCCGGAGCCTTGGGTCCGGCCCTGCAATCGGTGGGCGTGTCCGAGGGCTATTACCTGTTTTACGCCGCGCCCTATGTCCTGACGCTCGGCGTTCTGATTGTCACCTCCTCGCCGACACGCGCCATGACCGGCGCGCCGGGCGAGTTGTCCATCACCAAATAGGAGAGCAGCATGAACGGTTTAGGCGGTTTGAACAAGTCCCCGGAGGGCGTTGTGATCGGGATGGTCCAACTGCAGCTTCCGGTCGTGGAAACACCGGCTGATCTGGCGAAACAGACCCAAAAGATTGTCGACATGGTCGGCAAGGCCCGGCGCAACATGGCCAGCATGGATCTGGTGGTCTTCCCCGAATACGCGCTGCACGGGTTGTCGATGGATACCAACCCTAAGATCATGTGCACGCTCGACGGGCCCGAGGTGGCCGCCTTCAGGCAGGCTTGCATCGAGAACGACATATGGGGCTGTTTCTCGATCATGGAGAAGAATCCCGGCGGCAATCCCTACAATTCGGGCATCATCATCGACAATACGGGCGAGCTGAAACTCTATTACCGCAAGTTGCACCCCTGGGTTCCGGTCGAGCCATGGGAGCCGGGGGATCTGGGCATTCCCGTGATTGAGGGACCGAAAGGCGCGAAACTCGCGCTGATCATCTGTCATGACGGCATGTTCCCCGAGATGGCGCGCGAGGCGGCTTACCGGGGTGCCGAGATCATGCTGCGCACGGCAGGATATACCGCCCCGATCCGGGACAGCTGGAAATTCACCAACCAGTCCAACGCATTCTGCAACCTGATGGTGACGGCGAATGTCTGCATGTGCGGCACCGACGGCACTTTCGACAGCATGGGCGAGGGCATGATCGTGAATTTCGACGGTGCGATCCTGGCCCATGGTACAAGCGGCCGCGCGGATGAGATCATCACCGCTGAAGTCCGGCCGGACCTGGTGCGCGAAGCCCGTGCCCATTGGGGCGTTGAAAACAACATCTACCAGCTCGGCCATCGCGGCTATGTCGCCGTGAAAGGTGGCGCGCAGGACTGTCCCTATACCTACATGA
>Ga0070727_10005300_pt1 | contig 10595 bp, 10 predicted proteins | sample tdAd472_FD_66722 | JGI IMG/M metagenome (GOLD analysis project Ga0070727, IMG submission 66722) | Marine sediment microbial communities from the Atlantic coast under amendment with organic carbon and nitrate - tdAd47.2 | ecosystem: Environmental > Aquatic > Marine > Coastal > Sediment | place... | reverse complement strand
TGCAGGCTTTGCCGTTGCCTTGGTGGTCGTAGCCTTCTTGGCTGCAGGCTTTGCCGTTGCCTTGGTGGTCGTAGCCTTCTTGGCTGCAGGCTTTGCCGTTGTCTTGGCCTTCGGTGCCTCAACGTCGTCTTTCACATCGTCCTGTGATGGGCGGAAGGATTCCTTCCAGGTTCCGAGGACCGACTCAATCTGCTCGCGAAGCTTTGCAACCTGCTCGGTGATCTGGTCGACATCCACGGCAGACTGGACCGAACCGACCGTAGCGTCGACGTGCTCGCCTACGTTCTTGTCGCCGAGCTTGACGGCTGTCACCTTGTCGAGGCCGGTGCCTGCGAATTCCTTGGTAAGAGCCAGAAGCTCTTTCGCCTTGTCTGTGGCAGTTGTTGCGGCATCGGTCGAAAGGTCGACGGCCTTCGTGCTTGCGGTCTTCGTTCCATCGACAACCGTCTTGGCTGCCTTCGTAACGTTTTCTTTCTGGGTTTCGAGATTGATCATGATTCCTCCTGATCGATGCTGGAGAAGCTCAGATAGATCTCCTTCAGCGCTTGTTTCTGGGTCTTGGTGAGGTTCGCGTCTCCGTCAATCGCACCTACCACGTCGGGGCCCTCGTGCTCGTCGAGCAATCCTGCCTTTTCGTAGAGGGTCTCCGTCCGGATGGACAGAGCATCTGCAATCGACCTGAGGATCTCGGCCGACGGCGTTCGTACACCTCGCTCAATCTGGCTGAGGTAGGGATTCGATACCCCCGTCAACTCGGCGAGCTTGCGGATCGAAAGGGAACTCCGTTCCCTTTGTTCCTTGATGAACGCTCCGACATCGGGGAGCTGTGGTTTCCTCATGATTGCATGATACAGCGAAACGCTTGCAATTGTTAGCACTTTGACTGCAGGAGCTAGAAGGCCGTCTTGCGTGTTGCAAGCATGTCGTCAAGTGCATGCTGGATGGATTGACGGATGTCTTCGCTTCGTTCCAACAGCTCGAGAGCATCAGGTGGCCTGCCGTCAGAGGACGGCGCAACGGGTGGAAGGAAGCGAATCTTCCACCTAATCGGAAGGGGAATCGGATTGAGTGCGACTGCGATCTCATCGACGCGTTGGTCAGGGAAGAACAAACGAACCAACCTCGCGAGACGCTTCGACACCATGACCGCAGGATGGACTTCTTCAGACCCGACGATGGCCACAGGAACAATGGGGACACTGGCCTCAGCCGCGATCTCGGCGAAACCCCCGCGCCCAAGTCTGCCAACGCGGTAGGCCTCCCACACCGGCTTCATGAAACCTCGCTCGCCCTCAGGAAAGACACCGAGCAGGTGGTTCCGTCGGAGCAACTCGCGGGCGTCGTCGCGTGTTGCGTACGCGGCGCCGACCTTCCGATACAAGTGGGACACCGTAGGAAGCATGTTGAAGATCTCGGTACCGATGACACGTACCCGTCGGGGGCTCGGAGCCTCGTTCAGCACCGCGAGCCCGAGCATCGCTGCGTCGTATGGCAGAGCTGCGCCACCATGATTCGCAGCGAGGACGGCTCCGCCGGACATGGGGACATGTTCGATGCCCTCGACCTCAACTCGGAAGTAGTCGTAGTAGAGGCCATTGAGAATGTGCCATGCCATCTCGGCGACGACCGGGTCGAGCCCGAATGAGTCGATGTCGTAGGTGGCCAGGCTGAGGTGGCGCCACAGTGTCGGCCAAGTCGAGAACCCGAGGTGGCCGGCGAGCGGGATCGCCATGTCCTCGATGACACCCGGCGTATGAAGGCCGCATCGGTCCGATCCGACGAGCACCGGCAGTCCGCATGGATGACCCTCGATGCTTGTCCACGGGCAGTGACGGTCGCCATCGATGAGTGCCGCGAGCCTGTCGGTGAGTTCGTCCCTTCGAATGCGTGCCCTCGCACGGTCCGTAGGAGAGATTCCTGGGATGTTGATCGGTGGAAGACCATCGACCACTTCGGTCGCCGAAGCTGCATCGTCAGAATCGTTATCGCCGCCGGACGAATCTGTGGCGAGGGCGTCGATGAGTTGCGCCTTGTTCATCGAGGACCGCCCCGCAATGTTGCGCTGCCGAGCCATGGTCAAGAGCTCTGCCTTCGTGAGCCCGGACATCGCCTCGTGGTTCATGCGTCGACGTCCTTGGTGAGGCTGTAAGCACTCAGCACCGTTTGGCGGCATGAATGTGTTGGCTCGAATCCAAACTCCGCCCGCATGAGCGACGTGTCTGTGACTCTTCCGTGCTTCAGAATTGCCTGGACATGTGACGGAACGACAATGTTGGCTCTGGCAAGGCTCTTGATCGCCGTTTCGAAGAGCCGTTTTGGTAGTGGTTGGGGAATACGGCGTCCGAGACGAAGGATCCTCGAAAGGTACAGTTGGCCGTCTGCCGCGATGTTGAAGGTGCCTTGCGTCTCGTGATCGAGGGCATGCTCGAGAGCGGCAACCGCATCACGTTCGTGGGTGACCTGGAGGCGTGGGTCGAATCCGAGCAGGGTCGGCACGACCGGCAGATTCAGATATCTGCTGAACGGGTTTGCGACTTTCGGTCCGAAGATCGGTGCGAACCGCAAGATCGTGTACCGAATGTGGTCGTGGCGATTGGCAGCCTCGGTGACAAATCGCTCCATTTCGGTCAGGTCCCGCTGATAGCGGGATGGTGTTCCTTGCGGACGCGTTGTCTCGGACATGATCGAAGGATTGCGAGGGCTTGCGCCGTAGAACGCCGTGTCGGATTTGACGATGACAGAGCGGACGGTATCGAGACGTTCAATGGCTCCGAACAGTGCGAGCGCCCCGACGATGCGTTCCTCTCCGTCAGTGTTTCGACCTTCTTCCGCCGTTCGGTGAACGGATTGAAGGTGTATCACGGAGTCAGGTTCGACCTCGAGCATGTATCTGGCGAGGGAGAGACGTTCAAGAGACAGTTTCTCGAAGGGTGACTTGAACGACACCCTTGGGGCGGTGTCGTCAACGGCGAATACCCGCAGGTCTGGACGAGCCTCGAGACGTCGTATCAGTTGCCCGCCGGTCCACGACGCCGCACCGGTGACAAATACCTTTCGCATCTACAAAGGGTAGGACCAGCGCCCACCCCACGCAGAGTCGACCCGACTCAGTCTGGGAACCCTGGGTTCTGTAGCGGGTCTGATAAGACTGGTGACCCACAGAATGGGGAGGACACCCCAGAGATACCGAGTCCTGGTTCCGTCCTAGCCTGCCAGCCATGACAATGACCGAAAAGGAGAACCGCCGAATGCCTATGGCGGGCGTCATCGGCGTCGGGTTGATTGGCGGCTCGATAGCGGCTGGTCTTCGACGCGCCGGGTGGGATGTAGTCGGGTACGACGCAGATTCTGATGTAGCGAAGGTTGCCGTCGCAAGAGACCTTCTCGAATCGGTCGAACGCTCCATAGATGATCTACTCGCTCGTAGCCTCGACGTCCTCGTGGTCGCGGTTCCTCCCACGGCGACCGTTCAGGTCCTGTCTCAACTCCGAACAGACGTACCTGTGTTGGATGTCGCAGGCGTCAAGGTTCCGATTCTCGCCGCTTCGGAGCATCTTCCACGGTTTGTCGGAACTCATCCAATGGCAGGGCGCGAGACATCCGGTCCGATGGCTGCGAGCGCTGCCTTGTTCCGCGGTGCTTCATGGGTTGTGATCGATGGCGCCGATCCGGAGGCCGATGCAATGGCCATTGAGGTGATTACTGCGCTCGGCGCTCGACCCGTTCGCATGTCGGCAGCTGACCACGACGCCGCTGTGGCGAGGATCAGCCATCTCCCGCAGCTTGTGGCAGGAGCGCTTCTTGCCTCCGCGACTGAGTCGGACGGCGCCCTTGATCTCGCGGCAGGAAGTTTTCGGGACCTCACTCGGGTCGCTGCATCGCTTCCAATCCCGTGGGTTGAATTGTTGAAGGCCAACAACGCACCGGTCCTTGACGCGATCGGTGCTTTGACTTCTCAACTTGCGTTGATCAAGGCCGCAATTCTGTCTGAGGATGACACGTTGCTGACCATCCTCGCAACGGCTCGGTCCACCCGGCGGGACCTCGGTGCTCCGGTCGCGGCGGTCCGTGTTGCACTCGCCGACCAGCCTGGTGAGATCGCCAAAGTTGGCCATGCTCTTGAGGTATCCGAGGTCGACGTGCGAGACATTCAGATGCGTCACGCTCCCCACGGTGGCGGCGGCGTCCTGACCATCTCGGTACGCCCCGGAGAGGAAGGCGCCCTCGCCCACGCCCTGGAAGCCGCTGGACTACTTCTCGTACCGTGACCGTGAAACGCTACCGTGAGGGAAGCGTTCATTCGGAGGAGTCATGACGCCAGAGAGACCAGCGTTCACGATCGGCATCGAAGAGGAGTACTTCGTCGTGGACAGGGAAACCAGGGATCTGGTTCCTGACCTGCCTGCTGGGCTTCAAGAGGCCCTGACGAGGGCTCCGATTGGCATGACAAGTCCGGAGTTCATGCGGTCCCAGGTGGAGATTGGTACGCCTGTCGCAGCTGACATGGACGAGGTTGCCGAATACCTCAGGACGATGCGCAGGTTCGTTGCGGACTCCGTCAGCGAGCACGGCATGGCGATCATTTCAGCGTCTACGCATCCCTTTGCGAATTGGTCGCAGCAACGCCACACCGACAAAGACCGCTACAACATGCTCGAGCAGGCGCTCCAGGGTGTGGTGCGAAGACTTCTCATTTGTGGCATGCATGTGCATGTCGGAATCGCCGATGAGGATCTTCGTGTCGAGCTGATGAACCAGGTGACCTACTTCCTGCCACACCTGCTCGCCCTCTCCGGTTCATCACCCTTCTGGCACGGAGAGGACACTGGTCTCAAGAGTTACCGGACGTCTGTGTTCAGGGCTATGCCGAGAACCGGGCTTCCCGACGAGTTCAACAGCTGGACCGACTATCAGCGACATGTTGATGTTCTCGTCGGCACCGGTGTCATCGAGGATGCCTCGAAACTCTGGTGGGACATCAGACCATCGTCGCGGTATCCGACACTTGAGATGCGTTCGACCGACATCTGCACGAGGATTGAGGATGGCCTCACCATCGCAGCGTGTTACCAGTCCCTGCTTGCGATGCTTTACCACCTCCGCATGGACAACCGGCGGTGGCGCCAGTACTCCAATCTGTTGATTCAGGAGAACAATTGGCGAGCACAGCGTTACGGCGTGGACCAGTCGTTGATTGATTTCGGCCGCGGCATGCTGTCGCCAATGAGCGAACTCGGTGAGGAACTGATCGACATTGTTCGGGAGGAAGCCGTTGCTATTGGAGCGATCGAATATGTCGAGAACGTGCGGACGATTGTGGCTTCTGGCACCAGTGCCGACAGGCAACGCAAAGTCTTCGTAGATGCTCTCGCTGGAGGAGCCGAAAACCAAGATGCGCTGAACGCGGTGGTCGATCACCTCATCTCAGAGACCGTGGAGGGTGTGTGAGTCGCACCCTCAGGGTGGCAGGGGCGCAACTCGACCATGTCGTTGGCGATATCGCCGGTAACACGACGAAGATCGAGCAGGCGATGGCGTGGGCGTCCGAACGCAACGCCGACGTCCTCCTTGTCCCAGAGCTCGCAATCACGGGTTACCCGCCAGAGGACCTGGTTCTCCGTGTCGGGTTCGTCGCCGAGAATCTCGAGGCGCTCGCATACCTCGCGGCTTTGTCGGGGGAGACCGCCGTCGTCGTCGGCTTCGTCGACCGCCTGCCGGAGGAGCAAGTCGATGATGACTCAGTTCCAAGGGAGGTCGCCAATGCCGCAGCCGTGCTTCACCGTGGACGTGTCGTTTCGATCTATCACAAGACATTGCTTCCGAACTATGGAGTGTTCGACGAAGCGCGCTACTTCGCAGAAGGGAGAACGCCTCCTGTTCTCCACACCATCGCCGGGGTGCAATGTGGCATCTCTATCTGTGAGGACATCTGGGATGCGGAGGGTCGTCCCACGGTGCAGGCGAATGGTGGCGCTGAGGTTCTCCTCAACATCAATGGCTCGCCGTATCACGTTGGCAAGAGCGAGGAACGGCTTGGGCTGATCTCGGACCGAGCAACGGAGACGGGGACACATGTGGTGTATGTGAATTGTGTTGGTGGACAGGACGAGTTGGTGTTCGACGGAGCATCGATGATTGTCGATCCGGCGGGCTCTCTTGTGCAGCGGTCCCCGTTGTTTGTTGAGGATCTGTTCATCCACGACATCGAGATCGACGAGCTTCCGCCTGCCGCGAGCCTCGACGTTGTGCGCGTATCCGCAGATGCAGCCACACGGGAGGTCATGACCGGGAGCATCGCATCGGCATCGGATCCGACAGCTGAGGTGTATCTCGCTCTCACGACGGGCCTCAGGGACTATGTGACGAAGAATGGGTTCTCGGAAGTTGTCGTTGGGCTGTCGGGTGGGATCGACTCTGCCCTGACAGCTGCTATCGCTGTGGACGCGCTCGGTTCCGAAGCGGTGCATGGCGTGACGATGCCGAGCAGGTACTCGTCCGAGGGCTCGGTCGACGACTCTGTGGACCTTGCCGAACGCCTTGGAATCACCATCGACACCATTCCGATCGATCCACTGTTCGCGGGTTTTCTGGACGCGTTGCAACCGCTCTTTGGCGACGCACCAGCCAATGTCGCCGAAGAGAACCTTCAGGCGAGAATCCGGGGAACAATTCTCATGGCGATTTCGAACAAGTTTGGAGGAATGGTCGTAGCGACAGGCAACAAGTCAGAGATGGCGGTCGGATACGCCACGCTCTATGGAGACATGGCCGGTGGGTATGCGGTTCTTAAGGATGTATACAAGACGACGGTCTACGACCTGGCTCGATGGCGGAACCGGGAGAAAGAGGTCATCCCCGTTTCAACCATCGACAAGGCGCCCTCTGCGGAGCTCAGACCGGATCAGCTCGATTCTGATTCGCTGCCAGCGTATGCGACGCTCGATGCTGTGCTTCGGATGTATATCGAGGACGACATGACCGCGAACGAAGTCATCGAATCTGGGCATGATGCTTCGCTCGTTCGACGCATTGCGGGTCTGGTTGATCGCAACGAATACAAGCGGAGGCAAGCGGCGCCCGGCGTCAAGATCACGACGAAAGCGTTTGGGCGCGATCGACGGCTTCCGATCACGAACCGCTTCGTCCCATGACCATCCAAGACCGGCAGCCCGTCCTGATCAACGGCGTTTCCGTCGCCGCAGCCGACGCCGGTGTGTCAGTGTTCGATATCGGGTTTCAAAGGGGATACGGCTGTTTTGAGGCGATGCGCTCCTACCAAGGCGTTCCCTTCCGGATGCAGCGCCACCTTGAGCGTCTGGAGAACAGTGCACGGAATCTCAGGATCGATGTTGGCTCGCTCGAAGTCATCGCCGCGTGGTGCATGCAGGTAGCTGGGCACGGGGACGGTGTTGTGCGTGTCTTTGTGACCGGAGGCACTGACATGCATCACCCTGGGGCTGACAACTCCGTCATTGTCTTCTTGGATCCTGTTCCAAAGATGCCAGACGTGTTTTCTCTCGATGTCATCGAAGCACCGTGGCACGCCGACGGGAAGTCAAGTGAGTTGACGGGAGCCAAGACCTTGTCATATGGCCCGAACCTTGCGGCGACTATCAGCGCCAGATCAAGGGGCTTTGATGACGCGGCACTCGTGGGGTCGACCGGTACGGTCCTCGAAGGTCCAACGTTCTCCCTGGGCTGGGTTGCAGGCAGCACGATCTACACCCCGAGCCTCGATGCGAACATTCTGGCCTCTGTGACGAGGGAAGCGGTTCTCGAGGTCGCCGCATCGCTTGGCATCGAGTCGATAGAAGGGTCGTTTGGCCTTGATGAACTTCTCGGGGCTGATGAAGTCTTCGTGCTTTCGACCGTGCGCGAGGTCAGCTCTGTCGTGCGGGTGGGGGAAACGTCGTATCCGCCAGGTTCCGTGACAGCCAGGCTGCGATCTGGATTTCACGATCTCGTTGCAGCTGAGACAAAGTGAGCTCGATTGTCGATGAGGTGTTGTCGTTGTACCAAGGCGTCGTCACGGACCCGAGCACGTGGAGCGAACAATCCGTGGTCGATTGGGTTGATTCCGTGGGAGCGAGCGAAGAAGTCGACCGTCAATCTGCCAAGTATCTGCGCCGCGTCGTGCGGGTTGCGGAGAAGCTCCGGTTGTTCTGGTCTGCGGACGTGAGAAGAGACGATGACTCCATCGCGTGGCAGTCGCGGGTCGACATAGCGCTCGGGCCCCGCGCTTGGCGTCCGGTGCTTGACCTTGCCACCCACCGTCTCGCGGTCGCACCGACAGAGGTGCTCTTCGATGTGGTCAATGACCTGTTTCGCGTCGTGAACAACAGACCATGGCTCGAAGATACGAGCTACCAAGAGTGGCTCGATGACACCTGACCGACTTCGTCGCGGGAGGTAGCATCTGACGATGGTCACGTTCAGATGGATTGTGGTGGTGGTGGGTATGGCACTCTTTGCCGCTGCCTGCCAATCCGGCTCGGTCGACACCACGACAACGCGGGCTTCCTCGCTGCTCAGCTTGCCGACGCCAAGTACAACAACCACCGTGCTCGCGCCGGAAACCACACTGCCGTCCTTTGACCCGCTGGCACCACCGATGTACCAGATCGTGCAACGGGCTCCGGTCGCGGGGGCCTCTGGGGATGAGATCGTGATCCTGCTCGACCCAACGAGCTACGACACGCTTACTGACATCGACATTGAGGAGGTCCTCGCCGAGGTGGTGATGCTGTTTCCTCCCGTGTGGATCGCCCACGTCATCGATGACCCAGGGGCTGCCAATGTCGTCGGAAACCCTGACGCGACAGCAGGGGAACTTGCGGCCGTAAGCGACAACTACCTTGCGCGGCTCGACAACGGGTTTGAAATCACGTTCCTTGGACCGCTTGCCGATTCGGGCGGTGGCGTGATCGGTTCCTGAGCGTTACGTAAGCAGAATCGTCGCTGTAATCAGGAAGCCACCGAACCCAACGATGTCGATAATCATCGTCAGGAAGATGTTCGACGCCAACGCAGGGTCTTGGTTCATCCTTCTCAGGAGTACCGGTATGCCTGCACCAACCGCACCTGCGACCAGGAATGCTGCCCAGACAGCGATGAAGACGATGATGGCCAATTCCTGGGGTGCAATGGCTTCGGCTCCATCGGCCTCGAACAACCCAATGGTGAGGGCCGCCATCGCTGCGGCGATGATCGAGATGACCGTACCGTCGATGACCCCGACCATGATCTCTCTCCGAATCGCACGCACAGCACGACCTCGCGGCAGATCGCCCACGGCCATTGATCGAATGATGACGGCGAGACTCTGTGCTCCCGAATTGCCAGCAAGGAGTGCAACCATTGGCATATACGCGGCAAGAACCGCATAGGTCGTAAGTGTGTCCTCGAACCGTGAGATGACGGCCGCGATGGCAACGCCGACAATCAAGTTGAAGGTGATCCATGGCAATCTCCGCCTGACGGAGCGGCTCACCGGAGTGAAGACGGACTCTTCCTCACCGGCACCGACCATGACGGCGATGTCCTCGCCGACCTCTGCCTGGATCGCTTCGATCGCCTCCGAGAACTTGACGATGCCGACAAGCGTTCCTGCGCCATCGACAACGGGAATCGCGATGAGGCGGTACCGCTGAATCAGCTCCGAGACATCCTCGCGGTCGGTGTCCGGCCGGACGGTGACGAGAGTGGATTCGATGACTTGTCCGAGCGTCACTCCTGGATCGGCGAAGACGAGATCGCGGAACGACACCACTCCCACGAGCCGATTCTCTGCGTCGACGGCGTACACGTACAGCAGGTTCGAGCCGAGTTCATCGTGGAGCCTCCGAAGCTCCTCAATCGCGACCCCAGCCTCCATGTCGATGGGTAGGCCAGCGAAGTCGGTGGTCATCATGCCGCCGGCGGTGTCCGCTGCGTGAACGAGAAGCGCTTGGATTTCTGCGGCGGCCGTCGGATCGAGACCGGCGAGGACAGCTGTTCGTTCCTCTGGCATGAGCACGGCGATGACGTCGGCAGCTTGGTCTGGTTCCATCGATGACACGAATGCCGCTGCCTCGATTGAATCGAGTTCTTCGAGTATGTCCGCCGCAGGTTCCGCCCGCATCTCGTCAAGGACTTCGCCTGCGTTACTCGCGTCCAGTCCTTGAAGGAGGTCAGCAGCGCCCTCTTCGTCGAGAGCCTCAAGAATGTCAGCGGCGTCGTGTGGATCGCGTTCTGCGAGTTGCTCCCACGCATCGTGGTGTGCGTCGAGGTACTCCTCGGCCTGATCCGGGTTGCGTCGGGCGAGTTCCCGGATTGAGGAGCCGAATTGGCGCGGTCGAGGAATCCGAATCTTCATAACCCCCACAGCCTATCGCTTGTGTGCTGTGCCCGAGAATCCCAGGACCTCAGAAATGCAACGAGCCCCCAGGGGGGTGGGGACTCGTTGCCAGGTTGGTAGACCCCCAGGGGGGACGAGGGGTCCACAAGGGTCGACTAGCGACCCAGCACTGTGAGCCTATCTGATTTTCAGCGTGTCGCAACCGGTCGTGTCGTTGCTCTGCGGCACTGAACGACGGTGAAGGTTTGGCTACTGAGGT
>Ga0070727_10005298_pt1 | contig 10599 bp, 13 predicted proteins | sample tdAd472_FD_66722 | JGI IMG/M metagenome (GOLD analysis project Ga0070727, IMG submission 66722) | Marine sediment microbial communities from the Atlantic coast under amendment with organic carbon and nitrate - tdAd47.2 | ecosystem: Environmental > Aquatic > Marine > Coastal > Sediment | place... | reverse complement strand
AGGCTCCGGTTGGCTCGCTCGCGACAGCAAAACAGCTGCAGGGTAAGGCATTGTCCTACAACAACATTGCCGACAGCGACGCCGCTCTCGAGTGCGTGAAGCAATTCGCGCAACCTGCCTGCGTCATCGTCAAGCACGCGAACCCCTGCGGCGTTGCAGTCGCCGGTGACATCCTGGAAGCCTACGAGAAGGCGTTCAAAACCGATCCGACGTCCGCTTTCGGCGGCATCATCGCATTCAACACGCCGCTCGACGCCAGGACGGCCGCGGCGATCATCGAACGACAGTTCGTCGAGGTCATCGTCGCACCGCAGATAGAGCCGGATGCGGCCGAAGTCTGTAGCGCAAAGAAGAACGTGCGGGTGCTCGAGACAGGCGACTGGCCGAAAGAGGCAAGCCCCGGCTTCGACTTCAAAAAGGTGTCGGGTGGCCTGCTCGTGCAGAACACTGATCTCGGCAAGATCACGCCCGTCGACCTCAAAGTCGTCACCGAGAAAGAGCCGACAACCGAGCAGATTGACGACATGCTGTTCGCCTGGACCGTCGTGAAGTACGTGAAGTCGAATGCCATCATTTTCTGCAAGGACGGCATGACCGTCGGCGTGGGCGCGGGACAGATGAGCCGCGTCTACAGCACGAAGATTGCCGCCATCAAGGCCGCCGACGAAGGACTCGAAGTCAGGGGTTCGGTCATGGCCTCGGACGCGTTCTTCCCATTCCGCGACGGCATCGACGCGGCCGCCCAGACAGGCATCGCCGCGATCATCCAACCCGGTGGCTCAATGAGAGATGAAGAGGTCATCCAGGCCGCAAATGAGCACGGCCTGGCAATGGTGTTCACGGGAATGCGGCATTTTCGCCATTGAGGTAGGTTCTGCCAATGAAGGTTTTGATGATTGGGTCGGGGGGGCGTGAGCACGCGCTCGCCTGGAAGTGCGCCGAAGCAGCTCATGAAGTGCTCGTTGCGCCGGGTAACGCAGGTACAGCACGTGAGCCCGGGGTTCGCAACGTACCAGTGTCCTCAGATGACATTGAAAACCTGCTTGCACTTGCCGTAGACGAAAATGTCGATCTGACAATCGTTGGTCCCGAGGCGCCGCTCGTTGCCGGCGTCGTCGACCGTTTCCACGAAGCCGGGCTCGCCTGTTTCGGCCCGAGCGCTAGCGCGGCACAACTCGAAGGCTCCAAGGCATTCACGAAGAATTTCCTGGCGCGCCACAGCATCCCGACTGCGGCGTACAGAAATTTCACCGATCTCGGCAAGGCGCTCGCGTACATCCGCGAACAAGGCGCTCCCATTGTCATCAAGGCCGATGGCCTCGCTGCCGGCAAGGGCGTCATCGTCGCGCTGTCACTCAAAGATGCCGAACAGGCGGCGACCGACATGCTCACGGGTGGCCGCTTTGGTTCCGCGGGCGCGACCATCGTCGTCGAAGAGTTTCTGGCCGGCGAGGAAGCCAGCTTTATCGTCATCACAGATGGCACCACCATCCTGCCGCTCGCCACGTCACAAGATCACAAGGCCCGGGACGAAGGCGACACCGGCCCGAACACGGGCGGCATGGGCGCCTACTCCCCCGCCCCGGTTGTCACGCCCGAGATCGAGGCACGCATCCTGGACGAGGTGATCCGGCCGACGCTCGAGGGCATGAAGAAAGACGGCGCAAACTACGTGGGGTTCCTCTATGCCGGGCTCATGATCATGGCCGACGGCACGCCCAGGGTCATCGAGTTCAATTGCCGCATGGGTGACCCTGAAACACAGCCGATCCTGGCTCGCCTGAAATCCGATATTGCGGAGATCTGCAAGGCGACGCTCGACGGCACACTTGGCGACATCACGGCTGATTGGGACGAGCGCGCGGCGCTCGGCGTCGTCATGGCCGCAGGCGGGTATCCCGGGAGCTATACGAAGGGCAAGCGCATAGCGGGTCTCGACGAGACCTACGCAGAGTCGCAAAAAGTCTTCCATGCCGGAACGGCGCAGGATGGCGATGACGTCGTGACGAGCGGCGGCCGCGTGTTGTGCGTCGTCGGGCTCGGCGACAGTGTTGCCAACGCGGCGGACCAGGCATACGACGCCGTCGACAAGATCTTCTGGGAAGACGTCTACCTGCGCCGCGATATCGGCCACCGTGCAATCGCACGCGAACAAGCCTGACCGCGCCATGCTGACGACCGTCGAAGCGACCAGTGCCATCCGGCGCACGGTGCCGGCCATTGGTACCGAATCCGTTCCGCTGGACCGTGCAATCGGGCGAGTGCTTCGAGAACCTGTGAGTGCGGAACGCGACCAGCCGCCGTTCGATCGCGTGATGATGGATGGCATCGCGATTCGCTATGCGGATTTCAAAGGCGGATTGAGGCAGTACCCGATCCAGTCTACGCAGCACGCCGGTGATCCTGCACAAACTCTCGACGTCGGCAAGGCGATCGAGGTCATGACCGGCGCTTCCCTGCCCGAGGGTGCCGACTGCATCGTGCCTGTCGAACGCATTGCCGTCACCGACGATGTGGTGGAGATCGAAGCCGGCTACGACGCGGCTGCAAAGCAGTACATCCACGCGCGCGCGTCCGACCACGAACAAGGTGCCGAATTACTGCGACCCGGCACACGTATTGCCGCGGCTGACGTCGCGATCATCGCGTCCGCCGGCATGCCCGAGATCCTGGTAGGCAAGATGCCAACGATTCGCGTGATATCGACGGGCAACGAACTGGTTCCTGCCGGTGCAGCGATCGGGCCACACCAGGTTCGCATGTCGAATGGAGCGGCCGTTATCGCGATGCTCAACGATCATGGTTACAGCCACTGCGAGCACGACCACCTCATCGATGAACGCGATGTCCTGAGGGAACGCCTTGCAGAACACCTGGCCGCCGCCAATGTATTGATCCTTTCGGGCGGTGTGTCGATGGGCAAGGCGGACTTCGTTCCGGAAATTCTCGCCGAACTCGGCGTCGAGGTCGTGTTCCACAAGGTCAGTCAACGTCCGGGCAAGCCGATGTGGTTCGGCATCGGTCCCGAGAAGCAGACTGTATTTGCACTGCCCGGCAACCCGGTATCCACGCTCGTGTGTTGCCGGCAGTATGTCATCCCGGCACTCGCGAACGCATCGGGTGCTAGCCCGCGAAACCCGGAGTTTGCGGCACTGGCCCAGGACGTAGCGTTCAAGCCGAAATTAATTTGTTTTCTGCCGGCCAAGCTCGTATCCAACGCCACCGGCACGGTACTGGCGTTACCTGTACATACGAATACTTCGGGTGATTTTGCTGCGCTAACGGGAACAGATGGCTACGTGGAACTCGCGCTCGAGCAGACGCTCTTCGAGACAGGCACGACTGTGCCGTTACATCGTTGGTAGTGCCAACGACCTGGCCCATCTTGCTTGCGCGCGACCCGCGCCGGATACTGGACGAAAGTAAGCCTGGTCGTTCGACGACGAGCCAAGGAATTGAACAATGATTGACCATCTGAGTACATACGCGACCGATTTCGTTTCAACCAAGGCATTCTATTTGGCGGTATTGGCGGAGCTCGGTTTCTCTGTGCAGGCCGAACTCATTGTTGACGAAGACCCGGAATTGCCCGGGCGTCGGGCATGTGCATTCGGACCGACAGGGCGGCCAGTTTTTTGGGTCGTTGAGGTCCTTGACGCTGCGACTCCTCGACACGTTGCATTTGCCGCCCAGGATCGAGCGTCTGTAGCCGCCTTCCACTCCGTTGGCATATCAGCCGGTGGTGAAGACCTGGGCGCGCCGGGACCACGCCCGATATACCACGAGAATTACTTCGGAGCTTTTTTGACGGATCCAGACGGAAATAACGTTGAGGCGGTGTGTCACGCGCCTCCATCATGAATCGACAGCCGTACGCTAATTTCAGGTCACCCTGGACGTAGACGCAACCACCTATGAAGCAGTTTCTCGGACTCACCGCGATCGTCGTACGCGACTACGACGAAGCGATACACTTCTATACGAAGGTACTCGACTTTGAATTGGTCGAAGATTCATATCAGCCGGAACAAGACAAGCGTTGGGTCGTCGTTGCACCGCCAGGATCGACAGAATCTCGTGTGCTACTTGCTCGTGCAGTTGGGGATGAACAGTTATCCCGTGTCGGAAATCAAACTGGTGGCCGCGTGTTCTTGTTCCTCTACACTGACGACTTCTGGCGCGACTATCGCGCCTACACCGAACGTGGCGTCACATTTGTTCGCGAACCCAAGACCGAGGAATATGGAATCGTGGCGGTTTTTCAAGACGTTTGCGGAAACCTTTGGGACTTGATTCAGCCAATTCCCAACCAGTAGGCTAATCGGCGACCAGCGTCTAACGCACCGCCGCACTTGAACAGGAACAGTCTCATGTTTAGAGCGATCTCATTTGCCGGGCTGTGTTTGTTGGTTACCTTGTTCGCCCGAGCCGAATCGACGGCTCCGGCGGTGGATGACTGGTACCAGAATCATTACGCCCCGCTTTGGAAAGAAGACCCCTGGGACAAACTTGAAGAAGCCTCGGCGTTCTATGATGAAACCCTTTATCTTCACCCGCCGGAAGGCCCGATGACCGCCGTAGATAGCCGTGCATGGCTTGCCGAAAGCCTGGAGGGATGGAAGTCGGACGGATGGGTCTCGAGCATCGTGGCGAAGTACCACTCCGATCAGTTGAACCCATCGACCGCTATGTTCAGGGTCAAATGGCGAGACTTGTACGCCGATGGCAGTGAGGAATTTTCCTGCGGGTGGTATGTGGCCGACCTCGAAGGCGACAGCTGGGTGATCACACAATATGGTGAAATTGATTGTGCGGAACACGGCTTATGAGATGTTGTAAGTCAACGGTATACGGATAGGCCTCGAATCCTATGTCGCAGTTGCGAACCTCATCGCGAATCATCCTCAGGCGGTTCACGTCTGCCGACCTGGCCGACTTTCAAAGCTATCGGAATGACCAGGAAGTTGGCCTGTACCAGGGCTGGTCACAGCAGTCTGACGCGGATGCTTTGAAATTTCTCCAGGGGATGGGTGCTGCGGAGTTCTTTCGACCGGGCACCTGGTTTCAGATCGGAATAGCCGATCGCGACACGAACTCGCTGCTTGGGGACATCGGAATATGTGTCAGACATGATGAAGCAGAAGCCGAGATCGGTTTTTCGCTTTGCCGTCAATCGCATGGCCTGGGACTAGGATCAGAAGCGGTCCGTGAAGCGATTTCCTATATTTTCGACAGCACTAAATGTGGTCAGGTTATTGCCATAACCGATACTCGCAACCTGTCCGCAATTAGACTCCTCGAGGGCCTGGGTATGCAGCGGACACGCTCAGACGGTGCCGTATTTCGAGGACAGCCGTGCGAGGAGCACACGTTCATCCTACAGCGGCAGATATCAACGCAATAATGTGAAAGACTTGCCACCCGACGCAGAATTGAAACCATAAGTTGAGATCGAAATGAAGAAAATCACGTTGTATGTGGTCACCGCCCTTGTGTCTTCGGGAGCGGTTGCAGCACAAGACACCCAATCGGCGCACGCCCAAAAGACGCTGGAGATCTACACCCATATCATTGGCGTTGAGAGTTCCAAGAACCTCGGTAATGTCCCGAAGGTAGCCAACTACCTTGCTGGTCAGCTTGTTGCCGCAGGCTTCGCTGCAGAAAATGTGGAAGTGGTGCCGGTTGGTGAGACGGCCGGCCTGATTGCCCGGTATAGAGGTGATGATTCCTCGGGCAAAGCACCGATTCTCGTTTTGGGGCACATGGACGTCGTGGAGGCTCTTGAGGAGGACTGGGAGCGACCACCCTTTGAACTCACGAAGGACGATACCTATTTTTATGCCCGGGGAACTACCGACAACAAATTTGGCATCGCGCAGGTCACGTCCACGTTCATTCGTTTGAAAAAGGAAGGCTTTGTACCGAATCGGGACCTGATTATCGCCTTTTCCGGCGATGAAGAGAGCGGGATGATTACTACACGGATGCTCGCCAATGAACGCGAGGACCTGGCAAAGGCCGAGTTCGCTCTCAACTCGGACGCCGGAGGTGGCAGCCTCACCGCAACTGGTGAGTCTGTTGTTTACCGGATCCAGGCAGCCGAGAAGACCTACGTGACCTGGGAGATTACGGTGCGCAACCCGGGTGGACACAGCTCCCGCCCACGGCCGGACAATGCAATCTATGACCTGGCCAACGCGATTACGAAGATACAGGCTTATCAGTTTCGGGTTCGTTGGAACGACATGACGCTCGAGTATTTCGAGGAGACGGGACAACGGCTGGGTGGCGAACTGGGCGAGGCGATGATCAAATTCGCCAAAAACCCGGAAAATCAAGAAGTTGCGGACCGGCTCGCAAAGGAATCGTCGTACGTAGGCAGCACCCGCACAACCTGTGTCGTAACGATGTTGCGGGCCGGCCACGCTGAAAATGCCCTGCCCCAATCTGCCACGGCTACCGTCAATTGCCGGGTGTTCCCGGGTGAACCGGTGGCAGAGGTGAAGGAGACGCTGAAGCGTGTCATCGGCAACGAAGCCGTCGAGTTCAAGCTGACTTACGTGCCCACCGAGAGCCCCGTCTCGGAGTTACGGGAAGATATTCGCGCCGCTGTCAGCGACGCGGTGCATGCTCGTTACCCGGGCGTCAGAATGATCGCCACCATGTCGTCGGGCGGGACCGATGGCATGCACTTTCGTAGCGCCGGTATTCCGACATATGCGGTGAGCGGCATATTCATGAACCCCGATGACGGGTACGCGCATGGCCTTAATGAAAGAGTGCCGATCAAGGCCTTTTACGATGCGCTGGATCACTGGAGCACAATACTCAGGGCATTGGCGAGCGATACTGAGTGACGCTTACGCGTCCGATTCTGCGCCGTCTTCCTCGGCACCATCCTCTTCATCAGCCTCGGCGCCGTCGTCACCACCCTCACCACGTTCCTCTTGTTTGCACTCGCGCTTGTCATCACCGACGCGTCCTTCTTCCTGACGGCAATCCTGTTTGTCGTCCCTGTCGCCTTGCCGGTCATCTCGGCGGTCCTTGCGTCGATTGTCAGCCACGAAGTGACTCACGTCATCGGCTGTCAAAACAGAACCGTCGAATTCGTCGTCAGCAAAAACGGAGAAACAGAGAATTCCTATAGCGCCTGCGATTAATACTCGGGTAATCATCTGCGTCGTGCCTCTTATTAGTGTTTATTGACCGAAAAATAACTATGCGCTTCGATTCTGCCGCAATCAAGCGAGCGGCTTTTTCTGCGCCCATCTACTCTTGCTTTCCCAACATTCCCACCAGATACTGGCTGCAGCCACACATAGACGCCGGGCTGCGTTGACCAGCCGCGCCAGACGGTCAGATCGGCGTATAGGGGACCAACTGATGACAGTCTTTTCAAGGACCCGCTTTAGCCCCTTGCGGCGCAAAGTGATAATCGGCACCGTTGCGGCTTCGAGCCAGCTGGTGCTTTCCTCCGCGTCGCTGGCCGGATTCAAACAACCTGCTTCATTGGGGGGGGACAGAATGGATATCGAACGTTTCGTTGAGGACTGCGTTGATGCAAACAAAGAATTAGAAGCGCAAGCTGCGATCAAAGACGTGCTCGCTCGTGCCGTGTCCGATCCGAAAGCTGTCCTCGCGGCTTTAGGCGAGCCCGACAAGGCTGGTATCAATGTCATCCACCGATCCACGACGCTGACGATATTCAATGCGACCTGGACTCCGCAGATGAACCTGATGCCTCACAATCATCTGATGTGGGCAAATATTGGCATCTATACAGGGCGAGAAGACAACATCATGTGGCGCAGATCGGAACGAGGTATCGAGGCATTTGAGGCGGAGGCCCTGTTTGAGAAGGATGCGGCAGCGCTACCAGTCGACGCTGTCCACTCCGTAACAAATCCGCTGCTGCGATTTACCGGCGGAATTCATATCTATGGCGGAGACTTTTTTGACACCACCCGCAGCCAGTGGAATCCCGAGTCCCTGGAGGAAGAGCCATCCGACGGCGCCGTAATCAAGGGAATATTCGAACGAGAGAACGAGCGCTTGGGTATCGGGTAGGAACCTTGAGGGCGCAATGATGAGGTGGACTCTACGTACTCTCGTAATTATTGGCATGATCCTGCCATCACTGGCGGACGCAGGGGACGATTCCATAGACCATGCGGCCGCGATCCTCTCCGCATACAACAAGTGGGCAGAAACGACCAACGCGAAGGATATCGACCAGTGGTCGACGTTTCTCGCACCCGAGGCCGTCTTCTTCCCTTCCGATGGCCCGGCACTCGATTCGAATGAAGCTATTGTCAGCTATTACCTCAAACTCTTTGATGATCCGAACTTCACGTTGGACTGCGCACAATCATTCATTGAGGTTTTTGAGTCAAACGACGTCGCTTGGGCTCGCGGCACCTGCAAGGCAACATTCTCGCTGCCGGACGGACGCGTGGGTCGGGGTTCAAGTAAATGGGCGAAGATTTGGGTTCGCTTGGAAAGTGGTGAGTGGAAGTGTCGCCTCAACACGTGGAACAACAATTAGGGCGCAAGTGGCCAATGCCGGCATGCGTTGTATTGGCAAAATCGAGTCGGCCGCAAGGCACGTGCCTGGTAACGGGTCTGAAGCGGTCAATCATTCATTACCATTTTCGGTATTTGCTATGTGCAGAAATATAAAGATACTTTTCAATTTTGACCCCCCGGCGTCGATGTCACAAACTCCGAGTCGATCGCTGCCTCGATGCATTTGTTTGAAGCGAAACACTTCATTGCTCCATTTGTCGCACATGCTGCTGGTACGCTTACTGGTGCATTGGCTGCCTACTTCATCGCCGTCAGCTATCGGCCACATATTGCCTACATCGTCGGCCTCGCATTCTTCGCCGGCGGCATTGCAGCAAGCCTTATGATTCCGGCACAAAAGTGGTTCATCGGTGTTGACCTGGTGTTCGCGTATTTCCCGATGGCGTGGATCGGCGTGACACTCGCGAGCCGCATCGTGAATGGCTCCGGCGGTGGCGCGCCAACGACTGTCAGAGACGCCTGACAACGGTGGCAATAATAGCGGAACTCTACGATCTGGAAACCCGGCCTTGACTGACCTGGATGAAAGGCGTCAATGGATGGAAGCCCTGCATGCGTACAGCGACGACCAGGACCGCTTATTCGGCCTCGTTGCCAGTCTCGCCAATCTCCTCGACAAGGATCTCGTCGTGGAAACCATGCAGTCGGTGCTCGGCATCGAGCCGGTCCACGACGGTGACTGCGTGATCTTCGATGATTTTGCGATTCAGTTTGGCCAGGATAACCGGGTAAAGAGCGTATACAGGACGATCGACGGCTCAAAAGAATTCGACACGTAGACCGGCATGCAAGAGAGTAACAGGACGTGAACGAATTTCTTGACGCCGCCATCGAAGAGGCGCGCAAAGGGCTCGACGCCGGGGGAATTCCGATCGGAGCGGTACTTGTCATCGACGGCAGGATCGTCGGCCGCGGGCACAATCAGCGCGTGCAGAATGGCAGCGCCGTGTTGCATGCTGAAATGGACTGTCTGGAGAACGCCGGGCGTCTGGACGCAGCAGATTACGAGCGATCAGTCCTTTACTCGACGCTGTCACCCTGTGATATGTGCAGTGGCGCGGTGCTGCTGTACAAGATCCCCAAGGTCGTCATCGGGGAGAATCGAACGTTCCAGGGCCCGGAAGACTATCTGCGATCGCGTGGCGTCGAACTGGAATTTGCTGACTGCGACGAATGCGTAAGACTCATGACGGATTTCATTCGCGATAATCCCGACCTCTGGAACGAGGACATCGGCGAATGAGAAATGCCGTGACCCGCCAAAAAAGGGGTCAAAGCCCTTTTACGCCCGTTTCATCGCCTCGAAGAACTGCGCATTCGTCTTCGTATCCTGCAGCTTGTTGAGCAGGAACTCGATAGCCGCGAGCTCGTCCATGGGATGCAAGACCTTCCGCAATACCCACATCTTCTGCAACTCGTCCGGATCCGTCAGGTACTCTTCCTTGCGTGTGCCGGAGCGATTGATATTGATCGCCGGGAATACGCGCTTCTCGGAAATACGGCGATCCAGGTGGATCTCCATGTTGCCAGTGCCCTTGAACTCCTCGTAGATCACTTCATCCATCTTCGAACCGGTATCTACAAGCGCCGTGGCAATGATCGTAAGGCTGCCGCCCTCCTCTATATTTCGCGCCGCACCGAAGAACCGCTTCGGCCGATGCAATGCATTGGCGTCAACACCACCCGTGAGCACCTTGCCCGAAGACGGTACAACCGTATTGTAGGCACGCGCGAGGCGAGTAATGGAATCGAGCAGAATGACGACGTCACGCTTGTGCTCGACGAGACGTTTTGCTTTCTCGATCACCATGTCGGCGACCTGCACATGCCGGCTCGCTGGCTCATCAAAGGTAGACGAGACAACTTCACCGCGTACCGTGCGTTCCATCTCGGTGACTTCTTCCGGGCGTTCGTCGATGAGTAGCACCATCAGATCGACATCCGGCGCATTCGCTACGATCGCCGAGGCGATGTTCTGCAGCAGCATCGTCTTACCGGCTTTCGGCGGCGATA
>Ga0070727_10005297_pt1 | contig 10599 bp, 8 predicted proteins | sample tdAd472_FD_66722 | JGI IMG/M metagenome (GOLD analysis project Ga0070727, IMG submission 66722) | Marine sediment microbial communities from the Atlantic coast under amendment with organic carbon and nitrate - tdAd47.2 | ecosystem: Environmental > Aquatic > Marine > Coastal > Sediment | place... | reverse complement strand
AGGTTCCTGACCGATGAAGGCCGGCTGGAGATCGCCAGCTGGCGCCTGCCGGACGATGTGAAGACATGGCGGGTGATGTCGAGCCCGCTTTCCCGGGCGCGAAAGACCGCCGTTCTTCTGACCGGGCCGGAGCCGGTCATCGATCCGCGCCTGATCGAGATGGATTTCGGCGACTGGGAGGGCGAACGCCTATCGGACCTGCGCGAACGCCTGGGCGAAGAGATGCGCGCGAACGAAGCGCGCGGCCTGGACTTCACGCCGCCGGGCGGCGAAAGCCCGCGCATGGTGATGGAGCGGCTGAAACCCCTGCTGACGGAAATTGCGGAAGCCGGGAAACCCTGTCTGATCGTCGCCCACAAGGCCGTGATCCGGGCGCTCTATGCCATGGCCACGGGCTGGGACATGACCACGGATGCGCCGGTGAAACTGAAGAACGCCTGTCTGCATCGGTTCAACCTCGCCCCGGATGGGACCCTCAGTGTCGACACGCTCAACTATCCGCTCACCTGACCGGCCCCGGTGAACCGCCAACCGATCGAAAGATGACCCCGCGCCTTTTCATTCATGTGCAGCATCTGCTCGGCATCGGGCATATGGAGCGCGCCTTCGCGATCGCATCCGCCTGCCGGGGCCTCGGTTTCGACGTCACGATGGCGACGGGGCGGGGGTCCTGCACGGCGGACGGCCGGGACCGCCCGGTATCCCATTGGGTGCCCCTGCCCGATCTGCGGTCGGCGGATGCGGGTTTCTCCGTTCTGCTGGACGAAAACGGGAACCCCGCCGGCGATGCGCTTTGGACCCGCCGCAGGGAGGCCCTGATGGACGGGTTCCGGACCGCGGAACCCGATCTTCTGCTGGTCGAGGGATTTCCCTTCGCGCGCCGCCGCTTCCGCCACGAATTGCTGCCCCTGCTTCAACTGGCGCGGGAAAGGGGCGTGCCCGCGGCCTGCTCGGTCCGGGATATCCTGCAGCCGAAAACCGCCCCGGACAGGATCGAGGAATGCCTGTCCTGGGCGAACGGACTTTTCCACCTTGTCCTGGTTCATGGCGACCCGCGCGTCGCCCGGCTGGAAGACTCTTTCGCCGCCGCCGGGCGGCTCGAAATCCCCATCGTCTATACCGGCTATGTCGCGAAGCCGGACGGACCGGACGACGGCGCCACGGGGCGGGACGAGGTGATCGTCTCCGCCGGCGGCGGCGCGGTCGGCGCGGCGCTGTTCCGGGCCGCCCTGGAGGCCGCCGCCCTTCCCGGCGGGGACCGCTGGCGCTGGCGCCTGCTGGTCGGCCGCAACATGGCGATGGCGGAGGGTCCCGCGCCCGCCCATGTGACGGTCGAGCCGGCGCGGCCGGATTTCCGTTCGCTGCTGTCGCGCGCCGCCGTTTCCGTGAGCCAGGCCGGCTACAACACCGCGGTCGACCTGGTCGCCAGCGGCGCGCCCGCCGTCCTGTGCCCATTCGCGGAGGGCGGGCAGAAGGAACAGGCGATGCGGGCCGACAGAATGGCCGCCGTCCTGGGCGCAAGCGTGCTGCCCGAAACCGGCCTGACCGGCGCCGCCCTGCTGGCGGCGGTCGCGGCGCAGGCCGGGCGCGGCCGCCGTACCCCCTTGAACGACCGTACCCCCTTGAACGACCGGGCCGCCGCGAACGACCGGGCCGCCCCGATCGACCTGGCCGGTGCGGAACGGACCGCGCGGATGCTGAACCTGTTCCATACCGGGACCATCGCCGCCGCGGCGGGATTGGGATTACCCGCCGAAGAAAGACCCGATGAAAGGGGACAGTCTTGACCGTCGACCCCTGGCAGGAACTGCAGCAGGAATTGGACCGCTGGCATGCCGCCGCGCGGATCGCGACGCTGTGGTGGCGCGACGACGATGCCACGAGGCCCGGACCGGTGCTGGACCGGCTGGCGGAAACTGCGTCGGGCGCGCCGGTGTCCCTCGCCGTCATCCCGGCCCTGGCGGACCCGGCGCTCGCGCAGACGCTGGACCGGCATCCCGCCCTTACCGTCATCCAGCACGGCTATGCGCATCGGAGCCATGCGGGTCCCGGGGAAAAGAAATGCGAATTTCCCGCCGGCCGCGGCGAGGCGGAGATGCTGGCCGATCTTGCCAAGGGCCGGGAGCGGCTGGCCGGTCTGTTCGGGCCGCGCTTCCGCCCCGCGCTCGCCCCGCCCTGGAACCGGATCGCCGACACCCTGCCGGCGAAGCTTGAGAGGGCCGGGCTCTTGGCGCTCTCCACCTATCGCCGGGCGAACCGCCCGCCGGGGCCGCGCCGATGGATCGACACCCATTGCGACATCCTCGCCTGGCGGACCAGCCGGGGTTTCGTCGGCGACGCGGAAGCGCTGGGCCTGATCGCCGGCCATCTGCGCGCCCGGCGCACCGGTGATGCCTTGGAAGAGCCGACCGGGGTGATGACCCATCACATCGTCCATGACGAAGCCTGTTGGACATTCCTGCGAACACTGGCGAGAGTTGTCGCGGACCATCCGGCGGCGGCCTGGTGCGACCCTTTCTCGGATCTGGCGGCGGCATGACGGAGCAGACGATACACAGCGCCTATGAACGGCGACCGCTGCTGGCGGATTTCGCCCGCTGCGCCGCCGGCCTGTTCTTCACCATCGGGCCCGCCCTATTCCTGAACCCCCTTCCGGTGCTGTACTGGATCTTCCTGGCCGCCGGCATGCTGTTCCTGGCCTTCGGCGTGAAGACCGCGCAGAAATGGGTGACCAAGGTCGCCGTGACCGCGGATACCCTGACCGTGACCGCGCCGTTTCGCGCCAGCCTTGCCTGGAAGGATCTGAAATCGGCCAAGCTGCGCTTCTACGCCACACGGCGGAAAAGCCGGAAAGGGTGGATGCAGCTGACCCTGAAGGACGGAAGGAGCCGGATCGTCCTGGATTCCGCCTTGGCGGATTTCGATCTGGTCGCGAAATACGCCGCGCGCTGGATCCTGGAAAACGGCATCGAGCTGGATATTCCCAGCCGCGAAAATTTCCTTGCGCTCGGCATTCGGCTCGACCGAAATGCCGGGGTGGAAGAATGAAAAGCAGCCGGAAAAGCATCGAGAGTTCTTTTTCCGCCGAAAATAGGGGGGTCGGGAGCGTTTCAGTTGACGGCTCTTAACCAGTTGTGAACATTTTCTTCCGTAATATTTAACCGGCGCCAAGTAACCGGGGGCGTTAAGAACATCCCGGAACGCCGGATACAGGTGATCGTCAGCAGGGGGAGCCGTCCTGGCCCATGTCCGAAAACTTAATCGAAGTCCGCGACCTAAGAGTCAGTTTCGATCTGCCGGAAGGGCAGATAGAGGCCGTTAAGGGCGTTTCCTTCCGGGTCCCGGCGGGACGAACGGTTTCCCTGGTCGGCGAGTCCGGCTCGGGCAAATCCGTCGTCAGCCAGGCGATCATGGGCATCCTGCCGAAATCCGCGCATATCACCGGCGGACAAATCCTGTTCCGCGACCCCGACAAGCCGGGGACCGTTCTGGACATCGCCGCGATGGACCGCGACGGACCGGACATGCGGTCGCTGCGCGGCGGGCGGATTTCGATCATCTTCCAGGAACCGATGACCTCGCTCTCGCCGCTGCATACGGTCGGCAACCAGATTTGCGAGGCGCTGGAACTGCACCGCAACGTGAGCGGCGCGGAAGCGATCGCGATGGCCGAGGAAATGCTGGCCCGCGTCGGTTTCCCCGATCCGGCCCGCGCCATCCGCACCTATCCCTTCGAACTGTCCGGCGGTCTGCGCCAGCGCGCGATGATCGCGATGGCCCTGGTCTGCCACCCGGCGCTGCTGATCGCGGACGAACCCACCACCGCGCTCGACGTGACGATCCAGGCGCAGATCCTGAAACTGTGCCGGGACCTGCAGGACGATTTGGGCATGGCGATCCTGATGATCACCCATGATCTGGGCGTCGTCGCCAACATGGCCGAGGAAGTGGTCGTCATGTATCACGGCGAGGTCATGGAACATGGCGCGCTGACGGATATCTTCCGCGACGCGCAGCATCCCTATCTGCAGTCGCTGCTGCGGGCGGTGCCGCGCTTCAACATGAAGCCCGGTGAACGCCTGGTGCCGATCCGGGAGATCAAACCCCGTATCGGCGGCCACCTGACCGTTCAGAAGGAAGCCAGCGAGGGCAAGCTGGGCGAGCCGATCCTGTCGGTCCAGGGCATCACCAAGACCTATACGATCAAGAAGGGCAGCCTGTTCGGGAAGCAGGAGCGCAACCAGATCAAGGCCGTCGACAATGTCAGTTTCGAGGTCCGCCGGGGCGAATGCCTGGGTCTGGTCGGCGAATCCGGCTGCGGCAAGACGACCTTGAGCAAGATCCTGATGCGCGCCCTGTCGCCGGATGCGGGATCGATCCGGTTCTACGACGGCGCGGAGATCGACATTCTGGGCCTGGAAGGCAAGGCCCTGCTGGATTTCCGGAAGAAGATGCAATTCATCTTCCAGGATCCGTTCTCCTCGCTGAATCCGCGGATGACCGTGCTGGACCTGATTTCCGAACCGCTGGAAATCCACAACGTCGCCACCCATCGCGAACGCCAGGAGCTGGTCCAGGAACTGATGGAGCTCGTCGGGCTGGATACGCGGCACCTGAAACGCTACCCGCACAGTTTCTCCGGCGGGCAGAGGCAGCGCCTGGGCATCGCCCGCGCGCTGGCGCTGCGGCCGGAACTGCTGATCTGCGACGAGCCGGTTTCCGCGCTCGACGTGTCGATCCAGGCGCAGATCCTGAACCTGCTGAAGGACCTGAAGGAAACCTTGGGCCTGACCTATATCTTCATTTCCCACAACCTGGCCGTGGTCGACTATATCGCCGACCGGATCATGGTGATGTGCCGCGGGCGTCTGGTGGAAATGGCGCCGCGCGACCTGCTGTTCAGCAACCCGGTCCATCCCTATACGCGCGGGTTGCTGACGGCGGTGCCGGATCCAAACCTGGATCACCCGCTCAATTTCGATCACCTGATGTCCGAAAAGGCGTCCGAGCCCGCGGTCTGGCCCTTCCCCTTCGGGGAGGTCGACGGCGTCTCGCCGGTGCTGCGGGACCTGGGTGACGGCCATTATGTCCGCGCCCTGCCGGACGCCAACCTGTCGGAGCTGGCGGCATGATAAATCAGTACGCCCCGGCCCGGTCCAACCGCGCCCAAACCAACCGCGCCCAAACCATCCGCGCCCAAACCAACCGCGCCCAAACCAACCGTGCCCAAACCGCGGCGGCGCAGCGCCGGTCCACCCTTCTGGCGGCAGCGGCCGGGCTGGGCCTTCTGGCCGGCGCGCTCGTCTGGGGCCTGACCGCGAACCGCGCCCATGCGCTGGACATCGTCGACACCCCCTTCTTCGCGGACGCCGTCGCCGCCGGGACCCTGGCGCCGGTGGCCGACCGCGCGCCGCGGGAGCCGCTGGTCGTCAAACTGGACCGCCCGGGCCAGAAGGTGGGCCAGCACGGCGGCGATATCCGCACCCTGATGACCGACGCCAAGGATACGCGGCAGATGACCGTTTACGGTTACGCGCGCCTGGTGAAATACGACCGGGATTTCGAACTGGTTCCCGACATCCTGAAATCCGTCGACGTGGAGGACGGCCGGTCCTTCACCTTCACCCTGCGCCGCGGCCACCGCTGGTCCGACGGCGCGCCCTTCACGACGGAGGATTTCCGGTATTGGTGGGAGGATATGGCCCATAACGAGGAGCTGTATCCCGTAGGCCCGCCGGCCTTCATGAAAGTGCGCGACGCCTATCCGCAGGTCGAGATCCTGGATGAGGTGACGATCCGCTATACCTGGGACTTCCCGAACCCCGATTTCCTGCCCGGCCTGGCCGGCGCGTCGCCGAACTACATCTATGCGCCGGCGCATTACATGAAGCAGTTCCACGTCAAATACGCGGACCCGGCGGAACTTCAGGCCCTGGTCGAGAAGGAGGGCCAGCGAAACTGGTCCGCGCTGCATACCAGACGCGGCCGGCTGTACCGGAACGACAACGTGGAACTGCCGGTGCTTCAGCCCTGGAAGGTCGAGACGCCGTCGCCGAGCGACCGTTTCGTCTTCTCCCGCAATCCGTATTACCACAAGGTCGATGTGAACGGGCTGCAACTGCCCTATGTCGACCGCGTCATCGTCAACCTGACCGAAAAGAAGCTGGTGGCCGGCAAGGCCGCGACGGGGGATCTTGACCTGCAGGGCCGGTATCTGCGGTTCGACGATTTCACGCTGCTGAAGCAGAATGAAAAGAATCACGGATACAAGACCTTGCTGTGGCGCATCGCGAAGGGCGCGCATCTGGCCTTGTTCCCGAACCTGAACAACAAGGACCCGGTTTGGCGCGAGGTTCTGCGCGATGCCGAATTCCGCCGCGCCCTGTCGCTGGCCGTGAACCGGTACGAAATCAACCGCGTGGTCTATTTCGGCCTGGCGCTCGAAGGGCAGAACACGCTGCTTCCCGGCAGTCCGCTCTACAAGCCCGAATACCGGGAGGCCTGGAGCGACTTCAATATCCGCAAGGCGAACGCGATCCTCGACCGGCTCGGCCTGAAGCGCCGCCGCATGGACGGCTTGCGGATGCTGCCGAACGGAGAGCCGATGGAGATCATCGTCGAGACGGGCGGCACGTCGACGGAGGAAACCGACGTCCTGCAGCTGATCACCGACAGCTGGCGCGAAATCGGCATCAAGATGTTCATCAAGCCGTTGAGCCTGGACAACATGCGCCGCCGCGTCTTCGCCGGCGAAACGCTGATCTCGATCTCATCGGGCTGGGAAAACGGGCTGGCCACCGCGGCGATGTCGCCGACCGAGCAGGCGCCGATCAGCCAGGTGCAGCTGCAATGGCCGATGTGGGGCCAGTATCATGAGACCAACGGCAAGGCCGGCGAGCCCGTCGACATGCCCGAAGCCCAGGAACTGCTGGACCTGCTCGACACCTGGTACCGCGCCAAGACCGATGCGGAAAAGCGGCAGATCTGGACCCGGATGCTCGAAATTCAGTCGGAAAACGTGTTCTCGATCGGCCTTGTCGCCGGCGTGCTTCAGCCCATCGTCGTGCGCGACGGGTTGAACAACGTGCCGGAGGAAGGGCTGTGGAACTGGGATCCGGGCGCGCATTTCGGCATCTACGGCATGGATACGTTTTGGTGGGATCGGGACGCTTTGAAACTGACCCAGCAATAGGTGAAGGGTCACGCGCCGCGACGCCGGCTGCGGGGGAGGAATAGAATAAATGCTGGGATATTTGGCCCACAGACTGTTGGTGATGATCCCCACCTTGCTGGTGATCAGCGTCTTCGTCTTCGTGATCATCCAGTTGCCGCCGGGCGACTACCTGACGACGCTGGTGACCGAGCTTCAGGCCCAGGGCGAAACCATGAGCCAGGAGCGGTTGGAATATTACCGCAAGGAATTCGGCTTCGGCGAACCGGTCGTGAAGCAGTATTTCGTCTGGCTCTTCGGCCTGCTGCAGGGAAATCTGGGCTATTCCTTCGAACATGAACTGCCGGTGGCCGACGTTGTCGGCGACCGCGCCCTGCTGACGGTCATCGTCTCGCTGGGCACGATCATCTTCGTCTATGTCGTTTCCTTCCCCATCGGGGTCTATTCCGCCGTGCGGCAGTACAGCCCGGGCGACTACGCGCTGACCTTCGTCGGCTTCATCGGCCTGGCGACGCCGAACTTCCTGCTGGCGCTGGTGCTGATGTATCTGGCCAACGAGTATTTCGGCACCTCGATCGGCGGGTTGATGGACGACCAGTTCAAGGACCAGCCCATGTCCTGGGCCAAGATGGTCAGCATTCTGGAACATCTGTGGGTGCCGGTCATCGTCATCGGCACGTCGGGCACGGCGGGCATGATCCGCCGGCTGCGCGCCAACCTGCTGGACGAGCTGCACAAGCAATATGTGGTGACGGCCCGGGCCAAGGGCGTGCCCGCCGGCAAGGCGCTGATCAAATACCCGCTGCGCATGGCGCTGAACCCGTTCATCGCGGATATCGGCAACATCCTGCCGGAAATCATCTCCGGGTCCGCCATCGTTTCGATCGTCTTGAGCCTGGAAACCACGGGGCCGATGCTGCTGCGCGCCCTGCAGAGCCAGGACATGTATCTGGCCGGCAGCTTCCTGATGTTCCTGGCCCTTCTCACCGTCCTCGGCACCTTGATTTCAGACTTGGCGCTGGCGGCACTGGATCCACGCATCCGCCTCGGCGCGGACCTGGCGAAATAGCCCGGGCTTAGGGAAGGAGACCTCCACCATGTCCGATGTTTCGCAAGGCGCGTCCGACCTGAAACACTATGTGAACGACCGGCCGTTCGACCCGTATGCCGCGGTCACGCTGTCGCCGGAGCAGGAAAAATACTATCTGGCATCCCAATGGGTGCTGATGTGGATGAAGTTCAAGCGCCACAGGCTGGCGGTGATCAGCGGCCTCTATCTGCTCCTGGTCTACCTGTCGGTCGTGGTTTCGGAAGTCCTGGCGCCCTACAGCTTTTCCCACCGGCACACGGACTATCTCTACGCCCCGCCGCAGGAGGTCCGGTTCTTCCATAACGACGAATTCATCGGACCCTTCGTCTATGACTACGACGTCAGCCTGAACATGGAAGAGCTGCGCTGGGATTATACCGAAAACACGGCGGAGCCGAAGAAGCTGCGCTTCTTCTGCACCAGCAACGACTATGCCGGGTCGACCTATGAATTCTGGGGCGTCTGGGAATCCAATTTCCATCTGGTCTGTCCGGCCAAGGACAGCCAGTTCTTCTTCCTGGGCACCGACCGGCTGGGCCGGGACATCCAGTCCCGCATCATCCAGGGCGCGCGGATTTCGCTCACCGTCGGCATGATCGGCATCATCATCAGCTTCACGCTGGGATTGGTGATCGGCGGCATGGCCGGCTATTACGGCGGCTGGATCGACTCCATCGTGCAGCGCGTGATCGAGGTCATCCGCTCCTTCCCGGCCCTGCCGCTCTGGATGGCCTTGTCGGCGGCAATGCCGGTGACCTGGTCGCCGATACTTGTCTTCATCGGAATCACGGTGATCCTGGGCCTGCTGGATTGGCCGGGCCTGGCGCGCGCCGTGCGCTCCAAGCTTCTGGCCCTGCGGGAAGAGGATTTCGCCGTCGCCGCCCAGCTGATGGGCGCCAAACCGGCGCGGATCATCGGCCGGCACCTGATGCCGAGTTTCATGAGCCATCTGATCGCCTCGGCGACACTCGCGATCCCGAGCATGATCCTGGGCGAAACCGCGTTGAGCTTCCTGGGCCTCGGCCTGCGCCCGCCGATCACCAGCTGGGGCGTGCTGCTGAACGAAGCGCAGAATTTCAGCGCGGTCGCCCTCTATCCCTGGCTGCTCTGGCCGGCGGTGCCGGTGATCATGGTGGTGCTGGCCTTCCAGTTCCTGGGCGACGGGCTGCGCGACGCGGCGGACCCGTACAAGTAAGAGACCCTGTACTCAGCAGGCCGTTTTGGGGAAAGGCGCCGGTTTTCGGCGCCTTTTTTCTGTCTGTTCGTGTATCGCCGTTCACATTATTGACCAGATCGGCCGAAACCATCGGCTCTCCCGTGTTACAATGGCGCCCTAAATGTAGCGATATTGCAGCGACCGCGCGCCCGGTTCGCGGCGCGCGGCAGGAGGACCAGCGATGAAAAAGCTGTGCTTTGCCGCAATCGCCATGGTGCTGACCAGCGTCACACAGGTGCAAGCGGCGTCTTTCGATTTCACGGTCAACAATAACAACCGCATCTTCTCGGGCGTGATCCTGGACCCGAACGTCTTCGGGTTCGCCCAGAACGACACGCTCTTCTTCGAACTGCTTTCCGGGTCTTGGGGATCGATCGACGGGTCGGCTTTTTCCAGCCGGTTCTTCGCCCAGCAGCCGGCCCAGATCTCCTTGGGATTCGGATCGGTGGACATTTTCGGCACTTCCGCCGACGCGACGGCCGCCACCCGGAATGCCTTTCTGGCGGATCTGGCGGATGACGGGATTCCCCAGTCCTTCGCCTATACCGTGGTCGATCAGAACTCTATCCAGGTCTTCATTCCGATCGGCGAGAATGACGGCCCGCTGCTGGGATCGTTGAACATCCGCGCCCATATCAACAGTGTCGAGACCGCCCAGCCGGTTCCGGTCCCGGCGGCCCTGCCGCTCTTCGCCTCGGTGCTGGCGGGATTGCTCTGGGCGGGATGGCGGCGGCGCGCCTAGGGCAATTTCGGGTCCCGCGGTACCGCTGAGATCGGAAACTCTAGCGCCTTGTGAGCCACAGACTGCTTTCAAAGGCCCCGTCGGGGACGGGCAGCCGCGCGGCCGGGTGGTCTGGCATTTCGGTCAGCAGCCTGCGCCTCGCATAGTGGCTCGACCACAGCAAATCCCATCCCCCGCCGCCGATCAGCGCCGCGACGCCCTGCTGTTCGTTGTAGCCGCGCCAGGCCCAGTCGCCCGGATAGGGCCAGGGCAGGAAGATATCGTGGATGTGGAGCAGCACGCCGGCCGGCAATCCGGGCACGACCTCGGAAAACAGCAGGTCGACATCGGTGCCGGGCATCAGGATATGGCTTGAATCGATCGACAGGATATCGCCGGGT
>Ga0070727_10005295_pt1 | contig 10600 bp, 6 predicted proteins | sample tdAd472_FD_66722 | JGI IMG/M metagenome (GOLD analysis project Ga0070727, IMG submission 66722) | Marine sediment microbial communities from the Atlantic coast under amendment with organic carbon and nitrate - tdAd47.2 | ecosystem: Environmental > Aquatic > Marine > Coastal > Sediment | place... | reverse complement strand
GGCAGATTTGATGATAATAGCCCAAGCTACTTGAAGAAAATCTAACGCAGTATAACGCAAAAAGAGCCCGCCATAAAGTGTCGAGTTTATAGGTTCAGCTACTTATTATAACTTATACGCCTAATTCTCCAACTTTTGTCTGAGAATGTACTAGAAGGTAGGACTTCAGTTTTGAATCGTAGTTTTCACCTTTTTTGAATGGCTTAGAGCAGGTTTGGGCAGGCCTTAGAGCTAAGTAGCAATTGAGGCCTACCCAAAATACTTATCGCTTATTCGACAACTTAGCCGCCTGCAGCATTTTATCAAAAATTTCATTGTTTTGATAGATGCCCATAAAGTACTCGGCGCCGGGGCCGTAGGCAAAAACAGGAATTAGGGCGGCAGAATGATTGCCAGTAGAAAAAGAAGGAGCAATTTTGGAGTAATCACCTTGTCCAAAGACGGTAGAGGCAGACAAAGATAAACCACCGGTCTCGTGGTCAGCCGTTACGACTACCAGGGTATTTTTGTCTTTAGCAGCGAAGTCGAGGACGAGTCCGAGGGTTTTGTCAAAATCTAATGTTTCTTGAATGACGTAGTCCGCATCATTAGCGTGTCCACCCCAATCGATTTGAGACCCTTCTACCATTAGGAAAAAACCATCCTCATCTTGGGATAGGTGATCCAATGCCATTTGGGTAGCCTTAGGGAGGAAATCGCCACGGCCTTCTTGCATTTTGGGCATGCCGTCAGGAGCCAGTAAGTAGGCGTATTTCTTCTTGATGTCTAGGGAGGTAGCCGCCAACTTTTCGGTATCTACCTGGAAGCCTTTCTGTTGGAGTGAATCAATGTAGTTCACCTTATCCGAACGCTCCGCAAAGAACTTCGTCCCTCCACCTGCAAAAAAATGGACGGGCGCATAGACCAATTGCCGGGCTATCTCTTCATAACTACCGCGCGAAGCCGTATGCGCATAAAAGGAAGCAGGCGTGGCATGTACGATAGAGGAGGTAGCCACCAGTCCTGTGCTTAGGCCTTTGGCAGCCAGCATCTCTAGGATCGTTCGTACTGGGACCGTATCCTGATCGACCCCGATAGCTCCATTGTAGGTTTTAACACCAGCTGAAAAAGCGGTAGCTCCAGAGGCTGAGTCCGTAACCCTATGGCTTGTGGGTTGATTTTGGTGGAGGCCAATGTGCTTGAAGCGTGAAAAATTACTTTCTCCTTCTTTGTAATAATAAGTGGTTGAAACCTGGGTAAGGCCCATACCATCTCCAATGAGTACGATGATATTTTTGGGCTTCTTATTACTGACTTGGGTCGTTAGGCGGTTGGTGGTACAGGAGGCCAATACGAAAATAAGGGCCATCGATAGAATAAGAGGGTTTTTCTTCATCTTGAGTCATTATTACGGCGCTGAATGCCTTACTATTACTAATTATGTCGAAATAAAGGTAGGCTTCTGCGACAAGAGATACCGATTTCTGCGGTCAATTTTTTGTAAGAAAGCAGTATAAGCTTTAAACTTGCTTTGCAGATCGCCAATACTCCTTCAAACACCATCCGCCCTCATTATCTTAAAAGTAAGGGTGCTATCGTTTTTCTCCTGCTTATGATTTGGACTTCGCTATGATGGACACAAAACGACATTCCCTTTTTTGTGTCCTGTGTCAATGTATCGGTGTGCATCGGCAGTCTGTTCCAGCGAATAGCGTTGATCGATGATTAATTTTATTTTTCCTGCCTCCATCAATTCTTTGACTTCCTGCAGGCATTGTCGAAGGGTCGAAATCGATAGTGTTCCTGTCGCTGAGAACAAGGCTTTTTTTCCGCCAAATATGGACGTTCGTATCATCTGGAAAAGAAGTGACAAACCCAGCACAGGTGAAATATAGACGCCCTTAGGAGTCAATGATTTCTTACACTGGGAAAACGAACTTTTACCCACTGTATCGTAGATAACATCATAGGTGAGTCCATTTTTCGTAAAATCCATTTTAGCATAATCAATGACTTCATCTGCTCCCAGCGATTTTACCATTTCTATATTTCGAGCGCTGCATACCCCTGTAACTATTGCGCCAAAGTGCTTAGCCAATTGCACCGCTGCTGTACCTAGACTGCCAGAAGCCCCATTGATCAGAATACGCTGACCGGGCTGAATTTGGGTTACTTTTTGGAGAAAATTCCAAGAAGTAATTGGCCCATCGCCCACTACTGCCGCTTCTTCATAGCTTATATTTTCGGGCTTTTGGATAATAATCCCTTCTTCTTCAACGCAGACATACTCGGCATAGGTACCAAAGTGCTGAAGAGATTCCCCAAATACTTGATCTCCCTTTTTAAACCAGCTCACCTTGGCCCCTATGGCATCAACCTCTCCCGCAAAGCCCGTTCCAGAAATAGCATTTTTAGGTTTTGTAAGTCCCAAGAATAGTCTTCCCAAGAGTGGGTAACCTGTACGCATCATAGTCTCTGCCCTGGTCACGGATGCCGCATGTATTTTTATGCGTACTTCATGGTCTTTGGGTATAGGTTTATTTACCATTTGAAGTTGTAAAACTTCTGGCCCGCCATAGCTCACAGAGACAATAGCTTTCATTTTTTCATCACTCATTTTTTTGTTTTCCATGGGTCATTTTTTTATACGTCAAAGATAAGACCCAGAAAAAAAGGAATCGTTCGTGTTTCGCATTCAGAACGTATTCCTTTAGAGCATGTTCCTAAGACCGATTTCGTCGCTTAGCCTCTCGGCTTCTCTCTCCCGCTTTCTGGTTGAATGTATAGACATAACTCAACGTCCAGCGAGCAGCGTTGAAGTTGGAAAGTCTATTGATGAGGAAATTGTCACTCATGACTTCTTCTCTGTATTTATTGGAGTTGAGCACATTGGTGACATTGAATATCAAGGTGCCTTTGTTTTTAAATAGGCTTTTGCTGAGACCTAGATTCAAGGTCGAAACGGCTTTAGCCCTGGTTTGAGCATCATTGAAACGGCCCCGAAAATTGAACCGACTTTGGAACGTAAGCCCTTTTTGCGGTTTGATATTTAAAGACCAGGAGGTGCGCCAGCTTTCATTGGTAATATCTAACGTAGTGGTCGCTATTTGGCCTTTTTTCTCAAACTGGTAAGCATTTACTTCTCCATTGATCGTTAACCAGCGAGCCGGATTGTAGGACAATGCCACTTCCATACCTACCCGAACCTCCTGCTCGATATTGAATAAACTGACCAGAAAAACACCTTCAGGATTTTGAGAGGTGAAATACTCAATATTTCCTTTGGTAGCTGAATAATAGAGGGATGGGTTCAGGGTGAATTTTTCTGTTCTGAAAAGGAGGCCCAGTTCCGCGACATCCGAGAAAGAAGGTTGTAAAGTGGGATTACCAGAAAATCGAGAATTGAAATCAGATAACTCCGCAAAGGGATTCAGCTGCCATAAAGAAGGTCGGTTGATTCGCTGACTATAACTCGCTTGAATTTTGGTTGAGTTGGATAGATCATAGCCAATATTTAAGGTGGGAAATAGGCGACCATAATCATTCGTCTGCAGGAATTCCCCCAAGGCATCACCAATTTCTACGGCTGTATGTTCATAGCGAAGTCCCAATAAGTAACTCAAGTTTCCCCATTGGTTCCCATACTGGGTATAGACGCCCAGGATTTGCTCATCATAGTCCAATTGGTTCGTAAAACCATCTATAGATTGAAAATCCTCTTCGATCTCTTCTTGCGCAGAAAAACTATTTTTAACGAGCCTATTTTCGTATTTCACTCCAAATTCCAATTTGCTATTTTCAGTTAGCGGGGTAAGAAAATCAGATTGGATCGCAAAGTCATTGTTTTGTTGACCACTGGAAGTCCTCAAGCGGGAAATAGCGGCTGTACTAGGGAACGTTTCCGTGGTTTCAATATCAAAATCCTTGGTACTATCCCAAAAATCATATTGCAGATCGATGGTGAATTTTGCGCCCTCTTTAATGAATGTTTTGGTGTAATTCATCTCCAGTTGATTATAACTTCTTTCTTCCTGAGAGGTTCCAAAGGTGAATAAGCTGCGATCTCTCGTCCCTGCATTGAAATAATCGTAGAACAAATCGGTTTGATCGCTATCCTTGGTTTCATTTCGCAAAAAGGCAGCTGTCAGCGTGTTGTGTTTATTCAAATAATAATCCGCTCCAAAGTAGAAGAAGCGCCCATCATCATGCCGATCTTCGTCTTGGCGCTGGTTTAATCGAGTGGTTTTTCCATCTTCGAAGGTCTCTTGATCAGTGGTGTATAGGCCCACATAATCGGTATAGCGAATACCCAGATTAGAAAACAAATTCAGCTTTTCTGTTTTGTAATTCAGGCTACCCATCAGTCGCAAATCCGTAGGAATTCCCGTCACCACGCGCGCCTGCCCACTCACCCCACTCTTTTTATTCTTTTTCAAGATGATATTGATGATGCCCGCCGAGCCAGCGGCATCGTAACGTGCAGAAGGATTGATAATCACCTCCACCCGTTCTACATGGTCGGAAGGTATTTGCTCCAGGGCTTGGTTGGAAGTCAGGCCGGAGCGGCGGCCATTGATGAGTATCGTCACATTCGCATTGCCCCGAAGGCTCACCACTCCCGACGGACTCACTGCCACGGAAGGGACATTGCCTAGTACATCCGTCACCGAACCGCTTTGGGATAAAATATCTTTCCCGACGTTGAAGACTTTTTTATCGAGCCGAAGGGATAGCTGTGATTGTTCACCGGTTACCACTACTTCGTTTAATTGCACAATATCTTCTTTCAGTCTGATGGAGCCTAGGCTTATTTTTTGATGCGATGGATCTATCCTTACCGCCTTGGCATACGCTTCGAAGCCCTGGTACTGAATCTCTAGGACAAAATCTCCATTAGGAAGATTCGCTATCTTAAAGAAGCCTTTTTCATCCGTTATCACGCCTTCGATGAGTTTCGCTTCTGCGTCTTTTAAAGCTACAGTTGCATAAGGAAGTGGCTCCGCTGTTGCTTCCGTAAGCAGTATTCCGGACACCTCCCCTGTGCTTCTTTTCTGGTCCTGCGGCCGAGCCACAATGCTATTTAAGAGGAGGAGGATAATGATAAAAATTCGGCTTGGAATGGATGTCGTCGGGTACATATCTACTGTTTTGTTTGAAATACTTCTTCTAAGAATTGAAGCCAAATTCAGTTTTAAGCGGAAAGAATACAAGGCATTTTATGCTAACTGCTCTATAGCTTTCTGAATGACTCTTACGCTCTACTTTTTTCACCTAACTTTGTTGAGTATGAAGTATTTGATTATGAAGATTAGCACATGGGTAGTAGTGGGTATTGTTCTATTGACTAGTGGGTGTGGACAAATGCATTACCCTGACGGACCAGTCATCAAGTACAAGGTGGGAGATCAACCAGAGTGGGCTGGCATCGATTGGGATGATAGCGATTGGTCTACCTATGTTCAAAAAGAAGCAGATGATATTTTCTGGGCACGTATAAAGCTTAATTTTTCGGAGGACTGGGGTTCCGATCAACATTTGGGACTCTTTTTGGCAGTATTTGGTGACTACGACCTCTATTGGGATAGTGTTTGGATCGGTAGCAATGGTCAACCAGGTTTGGAAAACGAAAATGATAAAAGCAGCGAGTATCATCGCTTTTTTCTTATTCCCGACTCGCTTTCCCGCAAGGGGCCGCATGTCCTTGCTCTCCGGGCCTCTCAAAAGTACTATACAGCCGACGGCACCATACGAGACTTTATGATCAACAATTACCTCGAATTGGTACAGAAGCCGATCCGATTTAGCATGTACATCAATTTGTTGGCGGGGGCATTTCTAATCACGGCCATTTATTTTTTCATCCTATATGTCAATGACAGAAATTCTTTCCCCGTTCTGCTCTTCAGCATATCTAGCTTTCTTTTCTTCTTGTTGATTAGTACAGAATACATCAAATTCTATGTGCCTTTCCACTATTCGAAGTTTTATACCCGACTGGAAATCATCAGTCTTCTCACTTTCTTGATCTCCTTTCTAATCCCCTTGTATTTTTCGATTCAATTTGCCTTCTTAAAGCGAAAATGGTGGCTGCCCATATATAGCCTCCTGCTGTTATATATTTATATCTTCTATCACAATTATGGTAATTATGATGAAATGACCGTTTACCTGACTTCCAGCATGTGGATCAGCTCAGTAGTGATTGTGGGCTATGGCGTTGTACGACAGGTAAAGGGAGCCCTGCTTGTCTTCATGGGGTTGCTGATTAACGTTTTCATTCATTACGGGATGCGGAATTATGACTATAGCTTGGTCTTGAGTTTCATCATTCTTTTACTCTGCATGTTTTACATTCTGGCGCTTCGTATCAGAGAACAACGAGAAGCCTATGAATTCTCCCTAGTCCAAACTACGCGCCTGAAACACGAATTGCTCAAGAAAAAAATCCAGCCCCACTTCCTGATGAACACACTGACTTCAGTCATAGACTGGGTAGAAGAATCGCCCCAAAAAGGCATCCAGTTTATTGAAGCCCTGGCCGAGGAATTTGACTTACTCAATCAAATTGAAGATAAACAATTGATCCCCATTAGCCAGGAAATACAGTTGTGCACCAGTCACCTAAAGATTATGGAATACCGCAAAGAAATTGAGTATATCTGGGAAGATGAACAGATTGACCCGGAAGAAAAAATCCCACCCGCACTTATTCATACCCTTTTAGAGAATGGGATTACACATTGCCTGCCGCTTCCCAGTGGAAACATTCGTTTTAAACTATCCTATGAGGCGAATGCCAAAGCCAAGACTTATTATTTTTTCACTTACGCTACCCTTCGAATGCCATCCCAGGAAATAGTAGAAGGAACCGGAACTAAATATGTCAAAGCTCGATTGACGGAAAGTTATGGCAACCGCTGGGATTTTCAGTCGGAACAAACGGAAGAAGGATGGAAGAATGTCATTACCATTTACAAGCCTTAAGATGAAGATTTTAATTGTAGAAGACGAGGCCAGAATCGCCAAACGAATAGCTCGGATGACCCAGGCTTTCTTTGGCTCAACTTTGACTACACTACAGCTCGTCGACTCCCTAACGGATGGCTTGGCTTATATCAAAGATCACGCCTTGGATTTAGTGCTTTTGGATTTAAACCTGAACGGTGCCAATGGCTTTGACATGCTCAAGACCGCTGTGGCAGAACCCTTTAACACGATCATCGTTTCGGCTCAGAAAGAGCATGCCCTCTTAGCTTTTGAATATGGTGTGCTCGATTTCGTTCCCAAACCCTTTAATCAAGAGAGGTTGGAACAAGCCTTCCGGCGAATCGTCTCCCACGAAAAAGGCAGTACGGAAGGGGCTCGCTTTTTGGCCGTAAAAAAACAAGGAACCATCCAGCTGGTCAAAAGCGAAGAGGTCTTGTATATTAAAGGGGCAGGCGTCTACACCGAACTATTCCTCAGCAATGGCCAAAAAGAATTGCACGATAAGTCTTTAGAAAAACTAGCGCAGCTACTCCCTTCCTCTTTCGAACGCATCCATAAATCCTATTTGGTAAAGATGACGGAAGCTACGGGTATCCGGGTAAGTTCGGGCAGCAAATATGGCTTAGAGCTGAGTAATGGCGAGGTATTGCCTATTGGGCGGACTCGGTATAAGGGGCTTAAGGAGAAATGGTTTTGAGGGGTTGCGGGTTGGAGGGTTGGTTCGGACTTCCCGACTCGCAACAAAATCAACCCGCAACCCACCAACCCACGACTCTCCTAATTCACACGTTGGCTTTCTTCCACGGCTTTGCGTTGTCTAGCCGACTTCAGTTTTTGATTGCCAAAGTTGCGGGAGTAGGTCAACATGAAGGTACGCTGAGAAAAATCGAATCGCCCATTGTAGGCCAGATTTTGGGCTTCTACATTCGCCGTTCCTAGCAATACAATGGAATTAAAAACATCGTTTACATTAAATCGTAGAGTCCCCCCATTGGAGCCCAAATTTTTCTGGAGCCCCCAATTGAGTCCATACATTTTTCCAAAACTCAAGGTGCCGGAAATTCGAGGTCCGATATAGAAAAAGGAAAGTTCGGAGGAAAAGCCTTGGGGCAAGTTAAAGCTCTGCTGGGTATTGAACTGCACATAATCTCGCTTCAACTGGACAGCTTGCCCTTCTAGGTAGGAGTTGTTTTCCTGTTGGAAATACATCGCATTGGCTCGCATATTCCACCATTTGGCGATTTTGAGCGGAAACCCAAGGGTAAAAGACAAGGTCTTTGAATTTTTAAGGTTTTCAGATAGCAATAGTAGGCGATTCGTTGTGGGATCATAGCGCTGTTGAAACCGAGCAATCGTACTATCCTGTACGGAATATTGAGCAGAAAAGAAGATCGTTTTATAGCGTAGATCCACTTTGTAAGCATCGGTAAAAGAAGGCTGAATCGCCACATTCCCCGCAAAGAAGGTAGTCGGATCGACCAAAAAGACGAAGGGTGCCATTTCATTAAAGGTAGGGCGGGTAATCCGGCGAGAATAAGCCAAGTTAGCCCCGAAGTTTTCGCTGAAATTATGCGCCAGATAAGCACTAGGAAAAAGTCGACCAAATTGTCGATCAATCACCCTCCCATCCGTTTCAGTGTCCAATCTGGAATCGGTATACTCATAGCGAAGTCCAAATTTTGCGTTAGTCTTTTCTCCCAGTTTTATATCTGAGGAAGCATAGGCGGCCCATATCTGTTCGGCCAACTCGCTATTGCTACTCAAGCTAGGATCATCGACCCATTGGTTGCCTTCAAACATCCGCACCCTTACGCTATTACTGAAACTAGAATTGACCGCTTTCACCCCCAGGTCTAAACTGAAATTCTCGTTAAAACTCTTGTGATAATCGGCCTTTCCAACCCAGATATCAATAGGTGTTATCTTTTGAGATTCGGTTAACTCTTCTGCTAAAAAGGTGTTGGATCCATCGAAAACGGAATTGATGTAGTCCGCTGGATTTTCATTGTAAAAATCAAGATAATCTACATCAAAACTTACATACTCATTCTCGGTAAAATTATGCTTTAGGTTCAGATTGGCACTAGCATGGCGCCATTGATTTATTTCATCATTTTTTACCGCATTCACCTTCACCAATTCATGGTTCTGGTAGACTTGATTCGTATTCAGGGCATCCATCGTCCACTTGTTGTCATAGCCGGCGAAGAGGCCGCCAATGATTGTTTTATCGGTCAGTTGATAATCCATCCCAAATCGGATGTTATGGTTTCGCTGTGTGGGACTACGTACCGCCATGGTCATAGACCGATCCACAACTGCGCCGCTGATCGTCCGGTCGGTTTCAAATACTTGTTCTCGCCCGTTAAGCAAAAAGGAATAGCTACCAAAAAGGCTGAGCTTATTTTTCCGATAATTTAGGTTTAGGTTATCATTTGACATATGTCCTCGGCCATAGCCGTAGGAAGCAGAAAATGAGCCATTGAACCCTTCATCAGTCCGCTTTTTCAATCTAATATCGATATAACCGGCATTGCCCTCTGCATCAAACTGAGCTGGAGGTATGGTAATCAATTTGATACTCTTGATATTATCTGCACTCATACCCTCTAGGAATTGTACCAGGCTTGAGATCGGCATGTAGGTCAATTTCCCATTGATCATCACATTCACCCCTTCTTTGCCGACCAAGGAGATATTGTTATTTTGTCGATCCACTACTACGCCAGGAGAGCGTTCCAAAATATCTAAGGCTGTCGCACCGGCAGAGACTATACTATTCTCCACATTGATGACCAAGCCATCTGGTTCTGGTTTATACAGGGGCTTTTTTTCTATCACCACCACTTCGTCCAGGTCAAGTCCACTCTTGGGGCGAATAGGCGCTAGCTGCTTACCTTGGCTTCCCGACAGCTCAAATACAGTGGTGTAAACATTGTTATACCCAACTGAAGTGACCTGTACAATATAGGATCCGGCCTTTACTTTTTCAAAAATATATTGCCCATCGTCATTAGACATCGTCCCGCGAATAAAGGAAGTATCTGCCGCTTGCATGAGGTATACATTGGCGGCAAGCATTCCTTGCTCGTTTTCGTCCAGAATTTTCCCACTTATCGTACTTTGTGCACTCAAGCCATTAAATACAAGAAGGCCCAAGGCTAATTGAATTAACTTTTTCATGATTGTTTGGTGTTACTAAAGTTTGTAGAACATGTTTATTACCCGCCAAAGGTGCAGGGAATAGGCCATCGTTTAAACAGTAAGCTAGTAATGGGTAGCCTATAGCTAGTAAGTGGTCTTTTTGACGGTTTTAGTGGAGAAAGAACGATTTCAATTGAGATATATAGAAGCGCGGATGTATCACAATGGTTTGTGTTATTGATGGCTCATGGCGTGTTCCACTGATTTTGCCATATCCAAAGCGGAAGTTTCCAATGGCATGGGTTAAATCAAGTTCACAAAATTCAATAAAAGGATTCATCTAGGAAATAGGATCGCTACCTCCGACAGTTAAACTTTTGTAAGACTGACCGACCTAAGTACTTTGTAAAATAAGTAGATTCGTCTTTTGGGTGCTGGATTTTTATGCTAATCGAGGAACGCCCGGAACCTGATAGCCCTAGCTACCAAG
>Ga0070727_10005293_pt1 | contig 10604 bp, 13 predicted proteins | sample tdAd472_FD_66722 | JGI IMG/M metagenome (GOLD analysis project Ga0070727, IMG submission 66722) | Marine sediment microbial communities from the Atlantic coast under amendment with organic carbon and nitrate - tdAd47.2 | ecosystem: Environmental > Aquatic > Marine > Coastal > Sediment | place... | reverse complement strand
TTGATGTCACTCGGTATTTCTCCCGACCTGACACAGGCTGCCTACCGCGTCGGTGACTCAAGTACCAACATCATCACGCCATTGATGCCGTACTTCCCGCTTGTCGTCGTCTACTGCCAGCGCTACGTCAAAGGGACCGGCATTGGCACACTGACCGCCATGATGCTGCCGTACTCTTTGTGGTTCCTGTTGACCTGGACGATCTTCCTGTTGATTTACACCGCGATCGGGTTCCCGCTGGGCATTGGGGCCAGCTACACGTATCCACCGAGCTAGGAACGGCAACCAATCTACTTGTGACAAAAAAATGGGCCCGAAAGGGCCCATTTTCATTGATCACGTTGCCAACCGCTTATTCAGCTGGCGCCTTCTCAACCGTTATTGCCATAGCTGCAGTCGAAGTAATCACAACCAGATCACCAACCTTCGAGCGCTTCAGGTTTTCCGGGTTCCTCGCCACGTATTCGGTAACCATGCCGTCGGGCCCCTTCAGCTTGAACGTGTTCGCCTCGATGTTGATGTCTTCAACCGTTGAGATAACGACCGTCGAATCCATCGCCGCGACACCAGGCATCTCGCCTTCCTTTGTGCGGGCGAGGGCGGCGGCATTCGCTGCGTCCGGCTCCAGGCCATCATTGGCGAGGACGTCGATGGTGAAGGACTCTGTGTACTCAGCAACGAGCACATCGCCAACGCTCACCTGGTCCAGGTTGCGAGCCTCATCGCTCGCCGTAAACGTGAGTGCTTCGTCATCAGGCTTGCGTACGGTCACAACGCGTGTTTCGTGATCGATGGCCTCAACGACTGCCGTTACAACCATGGTCTGGCTTGCGGCAAATGACGGCCGATCCAGTTCTGCCTCTTCTGTTCCGGCCATTACCGCCGTCGCCGTCAGTAACAACGCCGCAATGCTCAGGATTTTGGTATTTTTCATGGGTAGTTCCTTGGACTTGGGGGGAGGCTATTCTATAGAGTGGACCGAGTTACAGGCAACCAATTATGACCATTAGCTGAGGTACAACATGAAGACCCTGAAATGCGATCTATGCGATGTAACGGCCGACGGCGAGACCTTCGAGGGGTGGATGACCGCGCTGCGTCCTCACTACATGGAAGCTCACGCCGACGTCATGAACGACCCCAGCAAAGGCCCGGCCGAAATGGAGAAGTGGATGGCCGATAACAAGGCGAGATTCGACGCCGCCTGATGTAAGGGCCTCGCAGTGCGAATCAGTCGCCTATGCAGGCACCCGCATAGGCTTTCATGACGCCGGAGTTCTCGAGCTGGCATTCATTATCGTAGGTCACGCTGTCCATGCCGCAGACCGGTGAATAGTCTTCGGGGCAGTTTCGGCCGACTTCCTCACACACGCCCGCGTAGTCCACTCGAACACCCCTGCGCTCTGCATGACAGGCGTTCGCGTAGGTCAGGCCATCGGCGGCACAGACCGGCACGAATCGAACCGGGCAGGGCCGGACGTTACATGCTCCCTCCGTGAACGTGCCGATTCCGGCTGCATCTGCCAGGCAAGCATTGTCGTACGTGTTGCCGTCGTCGCCGCAAACCGGCGCGTACACTTTCGGGCAATTGTCGAAATCGCAGTTTCCCTTGCGCTGCACGGGCACGCGCTCGGCGCCGGCCTCGCAACGATTGATAAAGGTCCTGCCATTCATACCGCAGACCGGCTCACTGACGCTCGGGCAGCCATTCGGTGTGCATGCGCCCAGTCCCGCGATCGTGACGCCCGATTTCGCCGCAAAGCATTCGTTGATATAGGTGTTCCGGTCCTCGCCGCAAACGGGATCGAACGTCTCCGGGCAGTCCGTCGCTTCTGTGTCATCGGGGCATCGCCCCTGGCTCACGACCTCCACGCCCGCGGCGCCTGCAACGCAGTCATTGCTGTAGGTTTGCCCGTCCGCCCCGCACACGGGGTCATACTGCATCGTGCAGGCAACCTCATCAGCCTGGGCCATCGCCGCGGCCGGTGCGATCAGGAACAAAATGATTGTCAGGTAGCGTGTTGTCATTCGATCGAGTTCTTTCATGTAGTTCTTAGAACATATTATCCCGGCGGGGTTCAACGGGCCGCGCCCCAGAAATTGTAACTAAGCGCGCGGATCCCGGGAATATACATCCTGTTATCGTCCTCGATGTCGAAGCCGCCCTCCTGAAGCAGCCCGGGTATATCCCGATCCATGTTGCAGCCGCCCGAAAACCGCCGCCAGCCACCATTCAGCCGGCGCTGCCATTTGTGAACATTAGCGTCCGGCGCCTTGCCATGTTCGCAAAAGAACAGGTGGCCGCCTGGTTTCAGGACCCGGCGCATGCCGCGCAATGCCGTTACTGCGTCGGGTATCGTGCATAGAGTATAGGTAACCAGGATAGAGTCCACCGAGTTGTCGTCGAGCGGTATCTCCTCGCCCGGCAGGTCAATTAACTCAACGTCGATACCCGATGCCGCAATGTTCTCGGCGGCGGAACGGCGCATGCCCGCCGACGGCTCTAGACCGAGCACGCGCCGCACCTTGTCCTTGTCGTAGTGCGGCAGGTTCAGGCCGCCGCCGAAGCCGATCTCGAGCACGTCACCATATGCCCGCGGCACTATCTTCTCGCGCTGCTTGCGCGTTGGCTTGCTACTGCAGGCGACATTGATCATCGTCGGCAGAATACGATCTTCATAAAAACTCATCGCACCACCTCACTTACGCGAACCAGTTCGAACCCTTCTTCGATCAGCCGCGGCAACTCGCGCTCGAGCAACTCCAGTGTCGATGGGTACGGGTGACCGATTGCCACGACCTGGCCGCGCCGACGCGCGACCTCTTTCATGCGCTCGAATTCCCGGGCCACCGTTTCCGGCGAACGATCGGGGTCGAGGAAGACGTCGCGACGCGTGGCATCGACACCGCTTTCCGCGGCGATCTGTAATGCAACGCTGTGATGCGTTGTGTAACTGTCAATAAAGAAAAACTGCTCGCGCTTTGCGATCTCCTGCATCAGCCACGTCATATGTCCCGGGTGCCGGGTGAGCAACGATCCGCGATGACTGTTGATGCCGACTACGTGAGGAACGGCCGCAAGTGCCTCCGAGAACGCAGACTCAACGCGCGCCCTGCTCATATCGAGATTGATCTCGGATGGCTCGATGTCCGCGCTGGTCGAAGCGGCCTGCAACGGCAGGTGCAGCAGTACTTCCTTGCCGGCGGCGTGCGCTTGATTCGCCAGGTAGCGCGCGCGCGGCGACCCCGGCAGGAAAGAAAAGCTGATTGTTCCGGGCAGCCCGATCGCACGCTCCCCATTCGCGAGGTGATAGCCCAGGTCATCGATGATAATCGCGATGCGCGGTGGGTCCGCCAGCGCCGTGCCGGCGAAAAGGAGAGACAGCGTAGCAATCAGGCTGCGCCGCACCTGATTACTGCGCGTTGCTGTGCATCACCGGACGAGCCTGCAGGTGGTCAATCGCTTCGGCAAGCTGCGCGTCCGCTTCACGGTCTAGTAGTCCGGACAGGCTCAGGTCCGGGAAGCCGGGCGTGTCGTCGATGTAGACGTCCGGCTCGATGCCGACGTCGTGAATGCTATCGCCCGACGGCGTGTAGTAACGCGATGTCGTGAGCTTGATGGCGCGCCCCTTCGAGAGCGGCACGACTGTCTGAACCAGGCCCTTGCCAAACGTCCCGGTGCCGACAACCAGTGCACGATTGTGATCCTGCAGGGCGCCAGCGACGATTTCCGAGGCCGACGCCGAGCCCTTGTTCACCATAACCACCATTGAGGCACCGTCGAGAATGTCGCCGCGGTGTGCCGAGCGCGTAAATCGCGAGTCGATCGAGCGGCCATCCGCTGTCACGATCACGCCCGAGTTCAGAAACAGGTCCGACACGTCGACCGCCGCATCGAGTACGCCACCCGGGTTGTTGCGAAGGTCGAGCACAAGGCCCTGCAACATGCCGTCGTTGGTGTCCTGCAATTCGTCGACCGCCCGACTTAGTTCACGCGCGGTGTTTTCGCTGAATTGGCTAATGCGTATGTATCCATACGACGGGCTCAGGAATTCCTTGTGCACGCTCGCCATGCGGATAATCTGGCGACGCAGCTCGTACTCGATCGCGTCCTCGTCACGCAATACCGTGACCTTCACCTTCGAACCGGCATGTCCGCGGAGACGGCTTATCGTGTCCTGCAGGTGGGCCGCTTCAACGCTTATTCCGTCGACGGCGATGATCTGGTCACCACTGCGAATTCCCGCTCGAGCGGCGGGCGAGTCGGCGATCGGTGTCACGATCATCACATTGCCGCCGACCTGGTCGACCTCGATGCCGATGCCCGTATAACTGCCGGTCGTGCTGATGCGGATGTCACGATACTCGCCGGCATCCAGATACTGGGAGTGCGCGTCCAGGTCGCTGACCATGCCGCGAATCGCGCTTTCCAGGAGCTCTGCATCATCGATCGGCTCGACGTAGTCCCGTTTGACGCGCTCCAGCACTTCGGCGAACAGCCGCGCCTGTTCCCAGGCCAGCTCTTCCTTATCGAGCGATGGCTTATCGCTGATCAGGCCACCGCCGACGGACAGGCTCAACCCCATCACCACGCCGATGACCAACACCAAAACTGCTCGAACTTTCAAAGACATACGCTGTTCCATACACCGCGGACCCGGGCCCACTGCGGCACGATCATCGACCTTAGCACAGCAACGCGCGATAATGTGCCCACACGGTCAATAACAAGAACAAAGGGGGGATTATGTCTCGACCGCCGATCATGTGGTCCCGGCTGCTTATCGAGAGCTTCGTCATCGTGGTCAGTATTTTGCTGGCGTTCGCGATCGACGCATGGTGGGACGATCGACAGGAGGAGAAGGAGGCCGTGCTCCAGGTTGACCGCGTAATTGCGGAGCTCGAGGCAGGCGCCGTCTTACTCGAAGAACAGATTGAACAACTCGACGTCACGACCAATGCCGCAAAACGCTTTCTCGCGAAGTTCGGGCCGGAGCCTGAACCGGTCGATAAGACCGTGGTCGGTGATCTGTTCAACTATTTGTTTGCGTCAGGGACAATTACTTTTGATCGTAGCGCCTCACAACAGTTCCTGGCCTCGGGCCTGCTCACGCGGGGCGCCTGGCGTGACGTCCGGAATGACCTTTCAAGCTTATTGGCCCGGCAAAGCGGGTCGGAGAAACGCTCCGTCGAACTACGCGAGATGCGGCCAGCCATAAATGCATACACCACCCGCCTGGTGCCGTCGCTGGATGCGGTGCTGCGGCACCCGGTGATGGCCGATTATTCACCCAGTCGATTTCCCTACGATCCGACGGTCTTATTTTCGGACATGTACCTCGAGGGCCTCATCGCGGACTTCGCGATCCGCATGGAGATCAATCGCAGCGGTCACCAACGTCTGCTCGAAGCACATCGTGCACTGGTCGAGAAGATCAAGGCGACGCGAGACCACTAGATGACAATCTTCGAATACCTGATGGTGCTCGTGTCCATCATCATGGGCCTCGGCATAACCCAGGTGCTGCGCGGCCTGAGTAAAATCGCGCGCAGCCAGAGGGCCGACCTTACCGTGACACTCTGGGCGGTGACGCTTTTCTACCTGTATGTACAGAACTGGTGGGCGTTCTGGGACCTGAACGACGTAACCGCCTGGAACCAGTTGTACTTCACGTTGATCTTGCTCATTCCGTGCGCAATGTTTGGTGCGACGGAATTGCTCCTGCCGATGGGCGCGAGCCCTGACACTGACTGGCGGACGCACTTCCTCAAGGTGCGCCGCTGGTTCTTCACGATGATGCTCACTTTCGCGTTCTTTGCCATTCTCCAGACACGCGTGCTGATGGGCATACCCTTCAACCACCCATATCGCATCATGCAGGCGATCATCGTCACGTTTCTGATTGTTGGCTTATCAAGCCGCAATCCACGGATCCAACCGTGGGTTGCCGGAGGGGTTTTGGGAACGCTATTGGTTGGTCAGGCGATCTTTCGCATATTACCGGGGCTTGGTTAGCCGCCTGGCGTCCGTGTGACCCAGCGCCGTGGGTTTTCGGGTTTCGTGCCGCGCCGCAGCTCGAAATAGAGCCCGGCCTGGGGCCGGCCGCCGCTATCTCCGACCGTCGCAATGACGTCGCCCGGCGCCACCCAGTCGCCCGTGTTCTTGAGGATCGTTTCGTTGTAGCCGTATAGCGTCATGTAGCCTTCGCCATGGTCGACGATGACCAGCAAACCCATCCCTGCCAGCCAGTCCGCGAACGCGACGCGCCCATGATAGACCGCTCGAACCTCCCTCCCCCGGGGGGCGGCCAGCACGACGCCATTCCACTTGATGTTGCCACCGACACGCGGCTGCCCGAAGTCATGCAACAGCGTACCTGCCACAGGCCAGGTTAGCCGACCCTTGTGCGCTGTAAAGGGTTGCTCCGACGTGATCGGGTAATCGGAAAGAATGCTCGACAGCTCCGCGATCAATCGCGTCAGGTCGTCTTCCTGGGCGGCGAGACGATCGACTTCCTTTCCTTCATCGGCCAGCTTCCTGCGCAGCGACGCGAGGACCCCCTGGCGGCTCTCCTGCGACGTATTGAGCTGGCCGAGCTCGTCATAACGCGTCCTGGCCAGCGTCACGAGCCTTGCCTCTTCGGCAGCAATCTGGGCCCGCAGCTCATCGAGTTTGCGGATCTCCTCGATGACAGCCGCGATGTTTTCCGCGCGATAGTCGTTGAGGTAACGATAGTAAGCCATGAGCCGGCCGAGCGTGGCCGGGTCGCGCTGGTTCAGGAGCAGCTTGATTTTCTCCTGGCTGCCACTCATGTAGGCCATGCGGACTTGCGCGGCCAGCGCTCCTGACTCCTCATCGAGGTGTCTTTCCCGGTCGGCGAGCTCCGCATCAAGCGCCTGCTTCCTGTCGGCAGCGTACTGCTGGTCTCGCTCGATTTCCTTCAGGCGCATGCGTTGCTCGGAGATCTCAATCTCGAGTTTCTGCAGCTCGCCGGTCAGCCGGTCCCGCACCTCGGCGGCCGCATCCATACTCTGTTTCAGGTCCGAGATGCGCTCCCGGACCTGCTGAAGTTCCCGCTCCTTAACCTTGGCTAATTCGTCGTGCGACTCCTGGGCCGAAGCGGTCGCCGCAAGGCACAGGAGCGCCAAAATCAGGGTGCTTCGGTACGCCATGGGCGCGAGTGTAGCGTTTGTGGGGTATTCCCTCTCGCCCAAACGGGTATAATCGCGGGTTTTAGGCTCTTCAAGGCGCAAACCCCTGCGCCGAAACTATTGATTCATGGACAGATTTCTGGAATTTGCCGGCAACAATACGTTGCTGGTGTCGGCCCTGATGGTCAGTTTTTTTGTGGTCATCTTCACGGAATTGCGCCGCAAGGCCTCCGGGATGGTCAACATCGACGCCGTCGATGCCGTCAAACTGATCAACAATGACGCCGTTGTCGTCGACCTTCGCAGCAGCGATGCGCACGCCCGTGGCCACATCGTCAACGCACGTAGCATCCCCTCGGACGAGCTTGATGCGAAGCTGTCGACGCTCAGCAAGTCGAAGCCGATAATCGCTGTCTGCGACTCCGGTATTTCGTCGACCCGCGCGGTCAATACGCTGCGCCAGAAGGGCTTCGAGAGCGTCTATGGTCTGAAGGGTGGAATGAACAGCTGGTCACAGGCGGGCCTGCCCGTCGTCACAGGTAAGAAGACGAAGAGCAAGTCAGCGAAAGGAAAGAAGCGGAGCTAAGCGCCGCTTGATTTATCATTAACGACCCACATAACGGGTCTGGAATTGCCCGCCGCTGTGGGCACATACTTTAAGAAACAGGAACCATCATGGCAGAGCAGGAACAGGCCACAGAAAAAACACTGGCCGTTAGCAAGATTTACGTAAAAGACTTTTCATTTGAATCGCCCCAATCGCCACAAGTCTTCAAGACGGGCGAATGGAAACCCAAGACCGATTTGAATCTGCGCAGCTCGCATACAGACATCGAAGACAGTATTCACGAAGTGGTTCTCACAATCACGATTGAAGCCAAGGATGAGGACAACACACTGTTCCTCGTCGAGCTGCAGCAAGCCGGTTTGTTTGAAATTTCAGGCTACGAAGGTGAGGAGTTCGCGGCGATCGTCGGCACTTTCTGCCCGAACCTGCTGTTCCCGTACGCGCGTGAAGCGATTGCGGGAATTATCCAGAAGGGCGGTTTCCCGGAATTTGTTCTGCAACCGATCAACTTCGATGCGCTGTACATGCAATCGAAACAGCAGCAAGCGCAAGCCGCGGCCGAAGCCATACCGGCCGAGACACACTGATCGGCGGCTCTGCACCAAAAACGATCGCGGTCGTCGGCGCGGGGTCCTGGGGTACCGCGCTGGCGCTGCAATTTGCCCGGGTTGGCTGTGACGTTCGCCTGGGGGGTGTAGTCGAGATTGACCTCCTCGAGGCGATGGTCGACGACCGGGAGAACAAGCGTTATCTCCCGGGCATCGATTTCCCGCCCAACCTGACGGCGTATCCGGATCTTTCCGAGTGCCTGCAAGGGGCCCGCGACATTCTTGTCGTCGTGCCGAGTCACGGGCTCCGCGACACACTTTCGCAGATCAAGCCGATGCTTACCCCGGACTCTCGAATCTGCTGGGCGACCAAGGGGTTTGAGCTCAGTACCGGCAAGCTGCCGCACCAGGTTGCCGCCGAGGTACTTGGCCCCGACTTCCCGGTCGCCGTGCTCTCCGGACCGACCTTTGCGAAAGAAGTCGGCGCCGGCCTCCCGACCGCAATGACTATCGCGTCGAATGACAGCGATTTCGCAAAGGCGCTGGCCGAGGCTATTTCCAGTGATAATTTTCGCGCCTACACGTCCGACGACATTATCGGCGTCGAAGTCGGTGGGGCCGTCAAGAACGCGCTGGCTATTGGCGCGGGCATGTCGGACGGTCTCGGGTTTGGCGCGAACACCCGCATTGCGCTGATCAATCGGGGCCTCGTCGAGCTGATGCGTCTCGGCGTAGCGCTCGGCGCCAGGAAAGAAACCTTTATGGGCCTCGCCGGCATGGGCGACCTCGTCCTGACCTGCACGGACAACCTGTCGCGTAACCGCCGCATGGGTCTCGCGCTAGCGGCGGGTAAGACCGTTGAGGAAGCGCAGGAAGAAATCCAGCAGGTCGTCGAAGGCGTCAAGGCGGCCAAGGCTGTGCACGATGTGGCCGAAGAGCTCGGCATCGAAATGCCGATTGCCAACCAGGTCTATCGTATTCTCTATGAGGGTGTCGCACCGCGCGAAGCGGTTGAGGCGCTCATGACGCGTGAACTAAAGCCCGAGTCCGAACAACACTAACAATCAATAATCGGGGGGGGACAAAACATGGGACGTTTGCTTCTGCTAATCGGGGCGATGCTGCTCACGAGCACGACCCTCGCGCAACGCTCATACGACGTCGATATCCTCGCTGAAACCTTCGGTTTCGACGACGCCACAAAAAAGACCGTACCGCTCGACAAGCTCATGCAGGGCTGCCCGGCGCGTGACTGCATTCCCTCAATCGATAATCCGAAGTATCTCGTCGCCGATAAGGCCGACTACATAAGCGACGATGACCTGGTCATCACGCTTGCCTACGAGGGCGAGTACTTCGCTTTTCCGACCAGAATCCTCGACCACCACGAAATTGTTAACGACACCTTCGCCGGAGTTCCGCTTGCGATCACCTGGTGCCCGCTGTGTGGATCGGCGGTTGGTATCGAGCGTACCGTGGCTGGCACAACCACGACGTTTGGCGTTTCCGGCGTTTTGTACAACAGCGACCTGGTTCTGTACGACCGCTCGACGGAAACGCTGTGGGACCAAATCGAGGCACAGGGAATTGTCGGCCCGATGACGGGCGAGCATCTGACCCTCGTCCCGGTTTCCATGTCGAAGTGGGGCCGCTGGCGCGCGAAGCATCCAGACACCCTGGTGCTGACGACCGACACAGGATTCGACAAGGACTACACCGCCGATCGGTTTGCCGAGTACCGTGAGTCGACGCGGCTGTTCATGCCCGTCAGCGCGACCAGCGATCGACTTCACGCCAAGACGGTCGTGTACGGATTCGACCTCGATGCCGGCAAGATTGCCTACCCCGTGGAATTACTCGGCCACCCGTATACACACGAGTTCGCCGGCGAGGAAACGACGGTAACGCTTGCCGAAGATGGTACGGTAACGATGCAGCGCGACGGTGAAACTCACTATCCGATTCGTCTCTTCTGGTTCGCCTGGTACACGTTCCACCCGGAGACGACGCTGGCCCAATAGACTCTGTCTAATTCTGTTGGCGAAAGTCGCTGAAGCTACTACCCTGTAAACTAGTGCGAGAATAACAAGGAGCGCTCAACATGGACCGACGCAAATTCTGCCAGACCACGCTGGCCGCGGCTGTTGCCGCCGCTACTCCTGTCATAGCCGGCTGCGGGGAGAAGGCCAAGGTCGCTACCGAAGCTGACACGTCCTTACAGGCCGTATCGCTTGATGGCGCCGAGATCGAACTGGAAACGGCAGCAATAAAGGAGCTGGGCGACGCCATGACCGGCCCCGTCATGCTTTCGGGTCATCCCGACTACGACGGCGCTC
>Ga0070727_10005290_pt1 | contig 10607 bp, 6 predicted proteins | sample tdAd472_FD_66722 | JGI IMG/M metagenome (GOLD analysis project Ga0070727, IMG submission 66722) | Marine sediment microbial communities from the Atlantic coast under amendment with organic carbon and nitrate - tdAd47.2 | ecosystem: Environmental > Aquatic > Marine > Coastal > Sediment | place... | reverse complement strand
CTCAGCAATCCAGTCCGCCCACTGCTCCGCCGGATAACCACGCCCCATGATGTCTCCTCCCCAGGAAAGCCCCGAAGAATAAACACCACGTCAACATGCACTTCAGCTGGCGCTTACGATGACTCGACGGCTGCTCGCGCCGGCACAACTTGCTGGTGAATCTGCCCGCTGGTCACACCCTGCCTGCGACAGACGTGTCCCGAGCGCTGCCTACCCGAACAGGACGTCCATGACCTTGCCCTGGTTGAGGCGGCGGGCTCGGTTCTGGCGGTCGACCAGGTCGCTTTCCAGATCGATGCCCAGCGAGTCGTAAACCGTCGCGCCGATGTCGGCGGGGGACCACGGGACGGTGACGGGATAGCCGCCGGTCTTGTCCGTCCTGCCAATGCACTGCCCGCCGCGCACCCCGGCTCCGGCAAAAACCGCCGTGTAGCCATGAGCCCAGTGATGGCGACCGGGGACCGCCTGGTTGGCAAGTGGCGAGATTGTCGGCGTCCGACCGAACTCGCCGACCATGATCACCAGCGTCGAATCGAGCAGGCCCCGGTCGACCAGATCATCGAGCAGCGCACTGACTCCCTGGTCGGTCGGCGGCAGCAGCTTCGTCTTCAGACGCGGGAAATGATCGACGTGCGTGTCCCACGACTGCACGATGCCCATGTTGCACTGAATGACCGGAATCTCCGCCTCGACCATGCGCCGAGCCAGCAGCAGTGTCTGACCGAGTTGATTGCGACCGTAACGTTCACGCGTTTCGTCGGCTTCGTCCTCAATGCGGAACGCCTTGCGGAGCCGTCCCGACGTGAGCATCGACCAGGCGACGTCGAACTGGTCGGTCAACCGCTGGCCAGCCGACGAGCGATTCAGCTCAGCTTCGGAACTGACGGCCTGCTGAAGTAAGGCTCGCCGCTGCTGCAGTCGCTCGGGATTCAGGCCGTCAATCAGACTGAGCCCCTGCACCTTGAAGTCGGCCTTGTTCGGGTCGTCACGGAGCACGAAGGGATCGTACTGCGTGCCCAGAAACCCGGCGTGCTGAGCTGGCCAGACCAGCGTGCCCTCGATCAGCGGATGCGGCAGCGTGACCTGGCTCGGCAGTCCGTCCGCAGCAGGCCGCAGGTAATCGATCGCCGATCCATAGCACGGCCAGTCGGCCCGGTTCAGCGACTTGGCCTGGTTCGAATCGCCGCGAAACGGCTGCACCGAACCCGTCAGCGTGTAATGCGTGCCGGAGAGGTGCCGGTTGTCGGTATGAGCCATTGACCGGACGACCGACAGCAGGTCCGCTCGCTGAGCCATCCCGGTCATCAGCTCGCCAAACTGAACACCGGGGATGCGTGTGTCGATCGGCGAGAACTCCCCCTTCGTCTCGGGCGAGTCCGGCTTTGGATCGAACATGTCGATATGCGATCCGCCTCCGGTCAGAAAGACGATCACAACAGACTTCGCTCGTTGCGACGTGCCGGTTGCCGCCGCTGCTGCCTGACGTTCAAGCAGTCCGCTCAGGCCGAGCCCGAAAAACGACGAACACCCGATCTGCAGCATCTCACGGCGGTGAAACATAGCGAGCAGTCCTTTGGCCAGACGAAGTTGCGGAGAGACAAAAACGCGTAGCGAAAGTCGCGCAGACTTTCGACACGAACAGATAACCGAAACTCTCCGCGAGTTTCGCTACGTCCTGGTTCTGCATCCGAAACTCTCCGCGAGTTTCGCGACGTCCTGGTCGGTCAGCTGATGAGTTCCGGGATCGGCTTGCCCTGGTCGACGATCGGTGTCGGGCGACCGTTGAAGTCTTCGATCGTGATCTGCGAGCTGTCGATGCCCAGATGGTGGTAGATCGTGGCAAGGAAATCTTCGGCGCCGCAGATGCGTTCGATCGAGTCTTCGCCCTTGCTGTCGCTGGCACCAATGAAGCGACCGGTTTCGATCCCGCCGCCAGCCCAGATGTTCGAGAACGCTCGCGGCCAGTGATCGCGACCGGGCTGCTTCGTGCCGGACGGAGCGCTGGCATTACCGGCTCCAGTGCTGGGCTGGTAGTTGATCTTCGGCGTGCGACCAAACTCGCCGGTGACAACAACGAGAACGCGTTCGGCGAGCCCGCGCTCGTAAATGTCTTCAATGAGGGCGGAGACTCCCTGATCGTAAGCGTGCGAGCGAAACCGCAGCGCATCGAAGACGTGATGATTGACGGCGTGGTCGTCCCAGTTGTTGACGCGACCACACAGTGGGCCTCGCAGGCTGGTCGTGACGACGTCGACGCCGGCTTCGACCAGGCGGCGAGCCATCAGCAGTTGCTGGCCCCAGGTATTGCGACCGTATCGGTCACGAGTGCGGTCGTCTTCTTTCGTCAGGTCGAACGCCTCTTTCGTCGCTGCGTTCGTCAGCAGCGTCATCGCCTGCGTCTCGAATTCGTCGAGAGCCTGCAGTTCACCGGCCTGGTCGAACGCTCGTTCCAGCGTGTCGAGATTCTTCCGCAGTGACGATCGGCGTCCCAGATGCCGCACTTCGCGCTGGTCGGTCAGGCCGATGTTCGGCACAGAAAAGTTCGGCAGGTTCGGATCACCGGTGACTGAAAACGGAGCGTAGGCATCGCCGAGATATGCCGGGCCGTTGTAAGACGACGGAGCGTTGACACCGACGTACGCGGGCAGCGGGTTCTGTCGCGGACCTTCCAGCGACCGCAGGTAATTCGTGACGGACATCCAGTCCGGCAGTTTCGGTTTCGTCTTGTCGCGAATGTCGGGATCGCCGGAGAGCATCCGCATGCTGCCGGCGGGATGGCCGGGGCTGCCGTGCCGCATCGACCGGAGCACCGTCAGCTTGTCAGCAATCTTCGCCTGCATCGGCAGCAGCTCGGTGAACTGCAGGCCAGGCACGGCGGTCGGGATCGTCGAAAACGGCCCGCGATACTCGCTGGCCGCGTGAGGTTTTGGATCGTACGTGTCGATATGCGAACAGCCGCCGGGCTGCCAGACCATAATCACGGCGGTCTTTTTCTTCGGAGCCGCTGCCGCACTGGCCGCTCGCAGCCGCAGAATGCCGGGCAGGCTGAGCGTTGCGAATCCGGAAAGTCCCATGCGAAGAAAACCGCGACGGCTCTCCGGACCTGGGCAGAAGCTGGTCGTTGCGTTGAACGGGTGCGTCATTTCTGAGCCGCCTCTTCAGTAGGGTTGACGCGGATCGAAATCGGCGTCGAGACGATGATGTCGACAATGTCTTTCGGCTGAGCTTTAGCCGTTGCTGCTTTCAGTTGCTTGTCGGCTGCAGCGACAGCGGCCTCGGCGGCTTTCTGTTTTTCAGCGGCTGCCGCAGCCGCCTGGTCCGCCGCGGCCTGTTCACCCTCGACGGCTGACTTTGCGGATTCCGCGAGCATCTTTGCTTGTTCCGTTGCTGCCGCAAGTTCTTCCTGAGCCTGCTTCACTGCCGCCTCGGCTGCACTGACAGCCTCAAGGTTGTATCGGTACTTCGCGACCGCGCTGCCATAGAAAGCAATCGTGTAGTCACCCGGCTGCGTCTTCAGAGCGGCGAGATCGATGACAGCTTCCGACGTGTCCGCCGTCAGCGACGCATCAAACGCGGGAACCTTCTCAAAGCCGGCTCCGTAAGTTTTCAGCGTGATGTTCGCGCCGGAAAAATCCATTCGCCGCGTATGGATCAGCGGGATCGTCAGCTTCTCACCGACCTTCGCTTCCCAGACCTTCTCGCCAGGAGCGGCGATTGTCAGCGGAGCGAACTCAGAGCCGCAGGCCGACACCGGTACGTCGGCCAGCAGTCGCGGGCTCGGAATCTCGCTCCAGGCATTCGCGACCGGCCACGCCATTGAGGCGAGGTGCACCCGACGCGTCGCGGTTTCGCCGTTGATCTCGGCAGTGGCAGTGAACGACGCACTGGTCAGGCCGCGCGGGGCATTCTGGTCGGCGGAGATCAGCATGATGCCTCGCGACTGGCCGGCAGGAATCCTGAGCCCGGCCGCCGTGACGCCGTCCGGCAGGTTGTCCATCGACAGGTTGATCTCGCCGTTGAAGCCGTCGCGGCGAACGACGACGACCTCCAGCGGCATCGTCGCGCCGCCTCGCAGAGCAATCGGTTTCGACAGTGCATTGCGGTCGCCGTTTCGCAGGTTCATGTGCAGTGCCCAGGCAACGACGGCAAAGTCGGGCTGAGCCTTGCGGACAATCAGACGGTAAACGTTTCGCGGGTCTTTTCGAGTTCCACCGAACAGGTCGCGGAGCTGCAGACGATGGACGCCGTCCGCCTTGATCTCGACCTTCCCGATGATGTCCGTCGAGCCGGCGTTGTAGGGAGGGCCGTCGTACGAGTAACCGTTGCTCGACACCTTGACGGGACTGGCAATGTCGGCAAGTTCCGCGACGTCGGTCAGCTTCTCGGCATCGCCATCGCGCGTCACATGCTGGACGACGATCGACGGATCGGTCGGAAGTCCGAAGCGTTCCGAAGCGACTTCGACCCACCACACGTCGCCCTTCTTCGCGTCGAACTCGAACGTGTCGACGTCGGCCGCCGGGAAGAAGCTGCCGGAGATGTCGCACGGCAGCGTGATCTTCTGAGCCTGAGCGTGCTGGTTGTTCGGTTCGGTTTCAGCTGCGACGCTGCCGTCAGTCAGCCCAAACGGCGGCCAGGAAAACGCGTTGACCGCTCGTGTTGAGGGCAACCGCGCGAGCGTCGCCCCTTCAGCAGCTTCACGCAGCACCAGGCGATAGAAGTAGTGCGGCCCGCCGTTGTAGGTCAGTTCATGAACCTTGATGACAAACGTGCCCGCTTCCGGAGCCGTGAAGTCGATCGCTCCGCCCCGGCGTTCGACAGCCAGGTCGGCTCCTTTTTCGTCGGCAACAATGAGTACGGGTTTCAGCTTGGAATCGATTCCCTGGGCCGAGCACTCGACGATCACCCGCTGCCCCTTTTGAGCCTCGAACGAGTAGAAGTCGACCGAACGGGCGGTCATCACGGCGTTGCAGATCGAGTTGATCTGCACGGGCATCGCTTTGTCGAGCGACGTGTTGCCCTTCGTCTGAGTGGCTTCCGGCAGCGAGCTGACGCTGAAAATACGGCACGACGAAACGCCTAGCCGCGTCATCAGGCGAGCTTCGTGCAGCCCGACCGGGCAGTCGGCGGCAATCGTCACGGCAAACTGATTCGCGATGGGCTGCCCGTTCGCGTCGAGCTTCGGCGTCGCGGTGATGCCCGGATGCGAGAAGCTCAGTTCGTCAACGTTTTCGAGATTGTCGCCGGTGATCGTGACGTCAACCGCCGTACCAACCTGCCCGCCCATCGGCATCGTCGTCAACAACCGAGGCGCCGGCAGGCAGACCGATTGAGCGACGACAGATGATGACGCCGTGAGAGAAGTCAGCACGGCGAAGGCGAGTGTCGTGCGAATTGCCACAAAGGGTGATCGTCGCGTCATTTGTCAGTTCCCAAACGGCCCGAAGGGCCAGCTCTATGTAAGCCTGGGGCGAAGCCCCAGGAAACGTGTCCCATTAACCATCAAGCCCCGAAGGGGCGGCCCTAATGGTTAAACAGGAACTCTTTCGTATTCATCAACGCCCAGATCAGATCCTGGAAGTTCTCCTTCGCGGACTGAGATGCGTTCATGGGGTTGCCGGCGGCGTCGAGAACGGGTTCGTTGATGTAGGCCATTGCCGTCTGCAGTTCATCCGGACGCGGATCGCGGGAGAATGCGAGCTGGTAGAGCCCCTTGATCCGATCTTCCAAGGGCTCTTCGGATGCAGCCAGCGTCGCGGCTCGACCGTTGCCGGTGGCGAGCTTTGACTTGATCTCGTTCGAGTTGATCAGGTGCAGCATCTGCGAGAGGCTCGACGATTCGACGCGTTCGCATTCGCAGACGCTCTGGCTGTTCGGTCGACCGAAGACCTGCAGAAACGCAGACGAGCGGTTGTAGCTGTTGTCGGGCAGCGCGATCGCTCGTGTGCCCGGCGGCAGGTTAGCGAAACTCGTTTGAGCACCCGTCAGGTCGTCGACGGAATCGAGCAGCACTTCGGCCTGCAGACGACGCGGGTAGAACCGCGAATAGTTCTGGCGGTCGGCCAGATTGTGCTCGTTCGGCTGTGCACTGAGCTGATAGGTCTTCGACTGCGTGATGACTCGGACGATGTCTTTGAGGTCGAAACCGCTGGCAATGAAGTGAGCCTCCAGAGCGGCCAGCAGTTCCGGGTTCGTCGGCGGGTTCGTATCGCGGATGTCGTCTTCGGGTTCGATCAGCCCGATCTTGAAGAAGTGTTTCCAGTAGCGATTGACGAGTGCCTTGGCGAAGTACGGGTTGCTGGAAGAACTCATCCAGTCGGCAAGTTTCAGTCGCGGGTCCTCGTCAGGAGAAATCTCACCAATGTCGTCACCAAGCGCCGCGGGCGTCAGCTTTTCTCCCGTCTTGACGTTCGTGGCCGTTGCAATGCCGCGTTTGTGGAAGATCAGGTCCTCGCCGCGCGTGTCCGTCGGCTTGCGGCCAACCTGACTGAAGAAGGCGGCGAAGCTGTAATAGTCGTCCTGGCTCCAGCGTTCGAACGGGTGATGGTGGCACTGAGCACACTGCATCCGGACGCCCAGGAACAACTGAGCGACGTCTTCGAGCTGCTCCTTGGGGTCCTTCACTCGCTTGTACCAGGCGACTGGCGGGTTACCGATGATCGTGCCGGTCGCGGCGAGCAGTTCTCGCACCATCTGGTCGTACGGAACGTTGGCCAGCAGGCCGTCACGAATCCAGGCGTGGAAGGCGAAGTTCGAGGTGATGTCGGCGGCATCGTCGCGGCGGTTCTTCAGTAGCGGTGCCCACTTGCCGGCGAAGTAGTCCGCGTAGCCGGGGCTGCGGAGCAATCGGTCGATGACCTGATCTCGCTTGTCGACGGCGTCGCTGGCCAGGAACTCAGTCGTTTCTTCGGGAGTCGGCAGGCGACCGGTGATGTCGAGGGTCACTCGGCGCAGAAACGTCGAATCGTCGCAGACTGCCGATGGTGGTACGCCGATCTGCTTGAGATTCGCGAAGACGTGCTCATCGACAAAGTTCGTCGGCTCGGGAAGGTTCTCAACCGGCGCACCGAGCGGCACGGCGGCAGTGAACGTCGCCACCTTGCCCTGATAGCGGACCATGATCGCGACCTTGCCGGGGATCTCTTCGACATGAACGAGGCCACTTTGTGAGACGCCCGCCATCGCTTCGTCGTTGGACTCGTACAGCGCGAGTTCCGTGACGTCGCGTTCGCTGCCGTCCGAGTAGCGGGCGATCGCCGTGAGCTGCTGTTCGCCGTGACGTTCGACGAGACCGCGGCTCGGCTGCACTTCAATCGTTTCCAGTGTCGGTTCCTGGCCGCTGCCGTACGGTGTTCCGCTTTCGATCCAGCGGCGCAGAAGCTGGTAGCCGTCCGAGTTCTTCAGCAGGCGGATGCCGCCGCCGTGCGGGACCTCGCCACAGGCTTTTTTCAGCAGCAGGCTGCGTTCTGGAATCGCCGGGAACAGTCGGCGGCCATGAGCTTCCTTGACGAGGCTTTCGTAATCGTCGCGCGGTTCGAAGCCCAGCATCGACAACTGAAAGCCCTTCTGGCCGCCGCCCGCTTTCGCGTGGCACGACCCCGTGTTGCAGCCGGCCTTCGTGAGGATCGGCACGACGTCGTTTTCAAAGCTGATCGGCGCGGTGGCTTCGGCGGCTGATCCAGAGGTTGAGGACAGCAGCGTCAGCAGACCGGCGGTCACGAGCGTCCGCAACGCGACGTGCCTGGAGGGAGTGCGTTCAAGTGGGGCCATCGATTCGTTTCCGAGAGAGGCCAGGGTGGGAGACTGTCGCCGGGGCAAAGCAGCCTGTCGTGACAAGTCACGGTGGGAAGGTGTCGGCTTCGGAAGGCCAACGTGGGGCGTTCATGCTACCCCGTCGAGATTGTGTCGTCGAGCTTTTTAGGCGAGGCCAGCGGCATTGAGGCATATGGTCTCTACAAGTCTGGCTACACCCTGCCTCCGGGAGGGTCGCGGTCTCAGCCGCGGGGAGGCTTCTGCACGATGTCATCTGACGGTCGACGATGCAGGGACTGCCGCAAAGCGCACGAGATGATTCCCGGAGTCGCAGCAGGTTAGCCACTGGGAACAAACGGCGATGTACCAGTGCGGTCGCCCTCTCCGCGGCCGAGACCGCGACTCTCCCGCAGGCGGAAGAGTGAAATTCAGAGTGGGGGAAGCACGCCTCAGAATGTCTGGAAACTGCTGCCTGCGGGAGCCTCGACAGCCGGTTTGGCACGGCGTACGGTTGGCCGCCTCGCATGCCGATACCGGAACGACGGTGATGCTTGTTTAACGCCCAGCCGCAGGCGCCGACTACCAGACGTCGCCGGTCACTGGTGGCCGGCGCCTGCGGCTGGGCGTTAAACGAAACTCTGCTTCGGCTCGATTCACAAACTCCACCAGCACCCACGATTGTCCCCTTCGAAAGGTAATCCGACATGAAGTCCTCACCCCGCAATCTGGGAGCGGATCATCGACATCGGCACTTCGCTGTCGTCGGTGTTGCGCTGATGGCAACACTTCTCACTGCAACCACTCAGCCGGGCCGCGCAGCAGAGGTCCCCGTCACCGCAGCCGGCCATCCAGCCGAGGGCGATCTGAACCTGCAACTCGGCGACGCCGAGCTGACGATGCAGCAGGTCTTCAAGACCGAGCGGTTTCCGAACATCGTCGTCGCGACCGACGGCACGGTGCTTGCAAGCTGGGGGACGTCGAGTGTCCGCGTTCGCCGCAGCGAAGACGGCGGCGCGACCTGGGGACCGGAGATCACGATCGGCAAGCCGGGCTTTCAGGGCGGCGGCCTGACTGTCGACGAGACGACCGGCGACGTTCTGGCCTTCGTCGAGGATCACCATCCGCCGGCAAAGCTGACGATCTATCGCAGCACCGATCACGGCAGGTCGTGGCAGGCCGAGGCACCGAACATCAAAGGCGACGAACACGGCAACGTTCCGTCGATGCACATGAACGAGCACGGCATCACGCTGCGTCACGGTGCTCACAAAGGCCGCCTCATTCGCCCCACGCGCTGGTACGCCGGCAAGAACGATCGCTCGCTGTGGCCGCAGCACTACACCAACGCGATGTTCAGCGACGATGGCGGCAAGTCGTGGCAGGCGAGTGCTCCGTTCCCCGCGTTCGGCACCGGCGAGGCAACGCTCGCCGAACTCTCCGACGGCACCGTTTATTACAACTCGCGACGCCACTGGGCTCCGGAAGGCGAAAACCCTCGCCGCCGCTGGACCGCCGTCAGCAAAGACGGCGGAGCGACCTGGGCGGACCTGACCTTCTGCGAGATCCTCCCCGACGGACCTCAGGACACCAAATACGGCTGCATGGCCGGCCTGACTCGCCTGCCCGTCGCAGGCCGCGACATCCTGCTCTACAGCAATTGCGACAGCCCCAAAGGCCGCCACCACGGAACCGTCTGGGCCAGCTTCGACGGCGGCAAGTCCTGGCCACTGAAACGCCTCGTCTTCGAGGGCGCCTTCGCCTACTCGTCCATGACCTCCGGCCGTCCCGGCACCCCCACGGCCGGCTGGGTCTATCTCAACTTTGAAGGCGGCCCCGACGGAGGCTCCACCATCGCCCGCTTCAACCTCAACTGGCTCCTCGCTGGCGAGCAGACTGGTAACGGGAGCATTCCCGGATGGCTAACGGATCAGGACTGACAAGCACATCTGGAGGGTCGCTTCCACCGTCAGCAGATTTGCAGCGGGATGAAGCCGTAAGCGAACCGTCCGGCCAACTGAGATACTTACCGATGCGGACTGCTTCGCGCGCCCGTGCCTGCCGACGCTTCAAACAGAGCTACAGCGTGCCCTTGGAAATGCGTTCTGCGCGGATCTCAAGCGAGTTCCACAATGCACTGACCTCTGACGTCGATGGTCCTTGAAGAGCGAGACTCAAGCCATTGAGAACCGTGGGGGCCGCTGTCGTTTCTCGCTGAGAGATCAGCCGGTAATGCGGCGAATCCCCGGATGCGTACAATCCGTAGAGTGTTTTCCCGAGCCGAACGACGCGCATTCGGCCAGATCGAGATTCTTCGACGAGGTAGCCCCCCGAGTGACGACGCGTACCGTCTCGCCGGAGCGAGCTTTCATAGAACTGCACACGACGATTTGAGGCGTTCCTCGCCGTCGATCTGAACAGAGCGCAGCGGTGCTTGAGGTCATTGTCGAATGTCACACGCAGTCCAATGCCAGCCGTCCACCGGGGTTGAGGCATACTGACTTCCAGCTCGTCGAATGTCGCAACGATGTCAAAATCACCATGAAGCTGCATGCGAAGGAGAAGGTCTGGATTGCCTCCCGCCGCTGACTGGGAAATGAGAATCCCATTGTCTTTGTCTTTCAGTTCGGCGCCGTCAGTGGCCTGAAAGTCGAACACGTCGTCGGGAGCGCCGTCTCGAAAATCGTGTCTGAAGGACACCGGCAACTTGCTGACGCGTGACTCCAGAACGTCAAGCGAACGATCGACGAGCGGCTGATCGACCAGCGTCGGAAGTCGTCTCGGCCAATCACCTTTCCAGACGACATTACGTATCCGCGCTTCTGTCCGGTCGGCATAGTGGAAGAAGCCGAAGGATC